>Ga0172366_10001422_pt1 | contig 18505 bp, 16 predicted proteins | sample LakKivSesite69cm_FD_114533 | JGI IMG/M metagenome (GOLD analysis project Ga0172366, IMG submission 114533) | Sediment microbial communities from Lake Kivu, Rwanda - Sediment site 69cm | ecosystem: Environmental > Aquatic > Freshwater > Lake > Sediment | place: Rwanda: Western Province, Lake... | reverse complement strand
GCCTTCACGTCAACATCAAGTTTTATCGCGAACTCCTCAGGCATCTTAACGAACTGCCCTAAGAAGAATGTCAAATGAGAAGCGTAGTGACCGTCTCTTGCACTTGTTCTAAAAGGCCCGTGAGGCGTCGGACTGCCTACAACCACTTTTCCTTCGAACGTGCCGTCTTTCCTGATGAATTCTTTGAAGAATTTCTGAATCTGTTCATCCATGCCAAGAAGAGACAGCTTCTTTATCGTTTTGTATTCCTGCGGCAGCTCTATTCCAAAAGCCGGAGAAACGGCCTTGTAGTATTTTGCTGTAGCGCCCTTTTTTTCCTCCTCACGGGTAACGGTTATGGCTCCTGCTTTCGCCAGTTTCCTGATATGATAGTACACTTTCTGTTCATGTACCCTAAGTGCCCTGGCTATTTCTAATGGGTACATCTCCTTCTCAGAAAGCATCACCAGAATCTTCCAACTTACGTTGTTTAGAATCAGTTTCAGTTTTTGCGGATCCTTAACTAAGGCAATCTCCTTAACTTTTTGTGTATTATCCTCTTCATGAAGTAACAGTTCTTTTTCCATAAGCCTTCCTAATCATAGTAGCCCATCTATTATTAAAAATTTTGTCATGGTACGCGAAAAGGCCCGTTGACTGAAGAACGCCTCGAAGCAAAAGAACCCTTACAAAATATTTATTAAGGCTTCACGGAAAATGATTGCGGTTTCTCAGCTTAGAACATTTTGCAATGTGGAGGAGATTCAAAAATTTTTTAGAATTAAAATTTTTCTCCTAAAAATGCTTATTAGCGCTGAAAGTGATTGAATACGGCTTACAGAAAGAGATGAGGCCCAAAAATGTGCGGAATCTTCGGCTGCATTTTGAAAGAAGGAAACGCGGCGCCTCTAATACACGCAGCTTTGAAAAGACTTGAATACCGTGGCTACGACTCTGTTGGAGAAGCTACATTACACAACGGGAAACTTTGCATAAAGAAGGATCAGGGAAAGATAGATGACGTTCACAAGATCCGCAACTTGGATGATTTGCCCGGAAGTTTAGGTATTGGACATACAAGATGGGCCACGCATGGCGCACCCTTAGAAGTCAATGCTCACCCGCACGTTGATTGCAGTGGGCAGATAGCTGTTGTCCATAACGGGATTATAGAGAATTTTGCTGAGTTGAGGACAGAGCTGGAAAACCGCGGCCACATTTTTAAGTCTAAAACTGATACAGAAGTCATTCCGCACATGATTGAGGAAAGTTTGAAGAACAATCCTACTTTAACCCTTGCTGACGCCGTTCTCGATGCTGTGAAACGGCTTGACGGGTCATACGCGATTGCTGTCATCTCCCCAAAGGAGCCTGATGAAATAATTTGTGCGCGAAAAGAAAGCCCTCTTGTCATCGGAGTAAATGAAAGTGCCGTCTATTTTGCGTCTGACATCCCAGCGTTTCTGCCATTAACTAACAAGGCAATCTTAGTTGAGGACGGAGAGTTTGTCACCCTTTCGTTAGGCGCTGTTGAGATCAAGAATATTGCTGACTTGAAAGTTGTTGCGCATGAGTCCAAGGTTATTGATTGGACGCCTGAAATGGCTGTAAAGCAGGGCTATCCGCACTTTATGATAAAGGAAATTCATGAGCAGCCAGATTGTCTCCGGAATACGCTCAGAGTGCAGGAGCATTATGCTGATTTGATGTCAACTTTCCTTGATCGTGCACGTGACGTTTACTTAGTGGCCTGCGGAACGTCTTACCACGCTTGTTGGGCAGCGTCCTACATGTTTTCTAAACTTGCCTTCCTGCCGACCTATCCTGTTATAGCTTCAGAGTTCATTGAGCAGCATGGAAAATCAGTTAACATTGACAGCACCATTTTAGCCGTAAGCCAGTCCGGCGAAACTGCAGACACCCTTGCAGCAGTGAACTGTGCTCGACAAAGAGCAGCAACGGTTCTCGGATTAACCAATGCGATCGGTTCGAGCTTAACGCGTGTTTCACGAGTCTACATTGGCCAGCAGTCAGGTCCAGAAATAGGTGTGGCAGCGACGAAGACGTTTACTTCTCAGCTTTCGGTCATGGCTCAGTTGGCTTTAAGACTTGCAAAGAAAAGAGGCAAAGTTTCACAGGACGAAATGGATTATTTGGCTGAAAGACTATTGAAGTTGCCAGATGCTGTTCAGACGATAATTCAGACTCAAGAAGAAAAGACCAAGCAGATCGCCAAGAAATACAAGGATGCAAAAACCTTCTTCTTCCTCGGTCGCGGAATAAGCACGGCCACAGCCTACGAGGGCAGACTCAAGCTTATGGAAATAGCGTACGCGCCAGCCATAGCCTTCCCTGCTGGAGAGAGCAAACACGGCCCAATAAGTCTCATACAACCAGGCTTTCCTGTGATCTTCGTCTGCCCAAAGGATGAAACACATAAAACGTTGATAGGCAACATAATGGAAATGAAGACCAGAGCCGCGTCCATAATTGCGGTTATTGAGGAAGGGGATGAGGAAGTTAAGAATCTGGCAGATGATTACATTGAGGTCCCTAAGGGTGTCCCTGATGTACTGTCGCCAATAGCGTTTGTCGTTCCACTGCAGCTGCTAGCTTACTACATGGCTGTCGAAAGAGGCTGCCACCCGGATACTCCAAGAAATCTCGCGAAATCTGTCACCGTAAAATAGCACCGTTTCTTATTCTACATCTTTCTTTGAAATGCAAACATGTTATTAGCCTAGATTACAACTATCTATTTTGGTGCAGTAGTTGGAGAGAAGTGACTGGCAAAAGCTCATTGACAATTTGATAAGGGAGGACATTCTCCGCTCGCCCGAGGTGATTAAGGCGATGCGGTCTGTGCCGAGGGAAAGATTCCTTCCCGAGAACATGCAGTCTTACAGTGCCACGGACACTCCGCTTCCGATCGGTATGGGGCAGACAGTTTCTGCGCCACATAGCCTCGGCTTAGTTGCTGGGCTAGGCGAAACATGGTTTCAATAATGAATGAAGCCCTACAGTTGGAAGTAGGCCGGAAAGTGCTGGAAGTCGGCGCTGGTTCAGGATGGCATGCTGCAACGATAGCGGAGATAGTTGCGCCCAGCGATGCGCCTAGAAGCGAGCGGGGCCATGTCTACACCGTGGAGATAGTTCAGGGATTGGCCGATTTTGCAAGAAAGAACGTCATGAAAGCCGGATTTGGCGACCGCGTGACAATAATCTGCGCCGATGGCTCCTTGGGTTATCCTGAAAAGGCTCCTTACGACAGAGTTCTTGTGACAGCCGCCGCACCTGATGTTCCAAAACCGTTAATCGAACAGTTGAAACCTACGGGAATAATGCTGATCCCAGTTGGAAACGCATCTCTATTTCAGAGTCTGATCAAGATAACTAAAGGAAGTAACGGAAAAATTAAGGAGGAAAACCTAGGCGGAGTAGCCTTCGTGCCGTTAACCGGACGATATGGTCACAGATTTTGAGATGATCGACTATTAGATTTTCAGTTTCTCCTTATATGCTTCTAGATCTAACCAGCCGTGGCCGCTGATGTTCATGCATATCGTCTTTTCCAAGCCTGCTTTTTCAGCTTTAAACGCTTCGTCGATCCCGGCGCGAAGGGCGTAGCTGGATTCAGGTGCAGGCAGCCACCCCTCAGTCTGAAGGAACATTCTTGCAGCTTCGAAAATTGACTTCTCGTCAGTAGGATAAGCCACGGCCTTAACTATGTTGTGCTTTCTCAATAAGCTTATTATCGGACCCGCCGCGTGGTACCGCAAACCATCGGCTTTAATCGGAGTCATTTCAACCTTGTGACCAAGAGTATACATCTTCAGAAGCGGTGTGTGTTCAGCCACGTCGCCAAAATCGTACTTGTACTCCCCTTTCACAAGGTTAGGAGCCGCCATTGACTGCGCTGCCAGAAACTCACACTTACGCTTGCCCTTCAATACTTCACCGACGAAGGGAAGGGCGATGCCGCCAAAGTTTGAACCGCCGCCAAGACAGCCAATGAGTAAATCTGGTTTCTCATCAATCATATCAAACTGTTTAATGGTTTCCAAGCCTATCACTGACTGCTGAATCATCACGTGATTCAAAACCGAGCCCAGACAATAAACGGCACCGTCATGCGTTTCTGCATATTCTAAGCCCTCTGAGATGGCAATACCTAGTGAACCCGGGCTGTTTGGATTCTTGGCCAGAACGTCTCTGCCAAACTTGGTTTCACGGCTTGGCGAAGAATAGGCTTTAGCGCCTAGAAGATTCATCAGGGTCTTTCTGTGACTCTTCCAGTCGTAAACAGATTTAACCCAGAAAACGACACATTCAAGCTCCAAGAGGCTGGCAGCATAAGAAAGCGCCGTTCCCCACTGTCCAGCGCCTGTTTCTGTGCTGAGAGTTGTTTTTCCTTCTTTCCGCGCATAATAAGCCTGCGCAATCGCAGTGTTAGTCTTATGAGAGCCTGTTGGAGACAAATCTTCACGCTTGTAATAAAGTCTAACCTTTTTCAATCCTAAACGTTTCTCTAAACGCTTTGCCCTATAAAGTGGCCTCGGCCTGCCCATGTGAATATAGAGTTCACGGATCTCTTCAGGCATAGAGACCCAGCTTTGACTTGACATCTCTTGTCCTAGACACTCTTTAATCATGGTTCTAGCCAAAAATTCCATCCGCGACGGCCCAGTCTCAGGTTCCTTCGGCGGAGGAAGCGGCTCAGGCAAGTCGGGCATAATATTATACCATTTATTTGGTAACTCGTCGATTGGGAGAGTAATCTGGTCGATCTCCATAGCTTTCACCATTTTGAAGACGTATACTATAAACAGTTGTGAATTAAAGATTTCCGTTATAGAAAAGATGCAATCTTGTGCGGACTATCCGAACCATTTTTCCAGAGTGGTTTTACCTTTCTCTCTAGTTATGCCTCTCTGCATTTTCTCGACAGCTTTTCTGACACGTTCTTCAGAAAAATCTCTTCCCCTACAGATGAAGTCTACGATGCCTTCCATGTCAGGCTCTTTCCATTCTAGCCTGTAATCATCGCTTACTTTTGGATGTAGAAAAATCTCTCTGATTCTTCGAGGTTCAACCGGAAACTCCGCATTTTTCACATAAGGCAAAGCATTCTCTAGGGTTCCGTGCTCCTTTATCAATTTTAAGGCAGTTTTTGGTCCTAAACCTTTTATTCCGTCCGGATTGAAGTCTGTTCCAATCAGTATGCCTACATCAACTAGCTGCTCATAAGTTATTCCGCATTCTCTCAGAACCTGATCTAGCTCAACAACTTCCGGAATGACTTCAATATAGATGTTCTTGCTGGGAAGCTTTCTCCTCCCGGAGATTGTTATGTTTCTTACGAACCTTGGAGCGCCAAAAAGTAGACTGTCATAGTCTTGACTTGCACAATAATCCGCATGTCCACGTTTAGTCAGATGTGCTGCTTGGGCTTCTCCCTCGCTTGGGGCTTGAATCCACGGAATCCCCATTAAATCCAAGAGCTTCTTGCTGTCTTCAGTCATGTAATCTTTTAAGTGCGACGTTGCCTGTGCATACATGCGAGCCTCTTCAGTTTTGCCTTCTTTCAATGCACGTTCATACAATACTAGGGCCTGTTCTTTCACTTTCATGCGTCTTTTGATTTCAACTTCTTTGAGCGCGGGCGGTGCTCCATCAAAGATATAGACAGGTTTAATGCCTAACTCTACGAGGTTGCTTGTTCTGTAGAGGAGACCGCTCAAGTGGCTGGTGACTCTGCCAGAGCTGTCCTTTAGTGGTGTGCCGTCTGGTTGTCGGATTATGGCCAAGAACTGGTACAGTGCATTGTAAGCGTCTATGGCAATGGATTTGCCGCTAAGATCCTCAAGTTTAATAGTTGTTTTAGGGACAAGGTCGCGGAGGTTTACGCCCAAAAAATAGCCCCTTTCAATATTGGTAGAGAACTGAGATAATAAAGTTGCGAATCAAGCCCTAAGAGGACCTTGAAATAGCAGGTTCCAGCTACATAGTGCGGAAGTCTGTGTTCTATATTTCTTTCATAACTCTGCTGTTTATCCTTTGGAAATACATGTTCATTTGGGATATCATCTCTTCCCATTCTGGGTTGTTGGCAAATCCCTTAGCTCTCTTTTCGTCTTCATCCAGCGCTGAATAGTTTGGATATTCAAGCCAAGTTTCATGAACTGGTTCGCCTATCAAAGTTATGAAATGCTTCACGGACTTCCACATTGCCCCGTGGGACATAAGCCATTCATTAAATCTCTTCTGCGACTCTAGAACTTTCTTGAAGTCTTTCCTTCCCTCAGGAGTTAACTTTTCTGTGATTGCCAAATATATCATGGCTTCACCAAATCAGCAAATTGCAGCGTCAAAGCATATAAAATATAAGGAAGATTCACAATTACAGAACCACTCTCGAAGGATGATCATCATGGCTGAAAGAACAGCAACCCTTATCTTGGTCACATGTACAAGCTGCGGCAAACCAATCCCGCCAGGAGCGGAAGCCACAAAATTTCTCTGCCCGAACTGCGGAGATATTCAGATAAAACGTTGTGGAAAATGCAGAAAATTCGGACGCCCATACAAGTGTCCAAAGTGCGGTTTCATCGGTCCATGAGATGAATAGAAGGGGATTTGAAGATGGGTTTTGTTGTAGTCACGTATAAAATATTTCCAACAGACATCGTCGCCGATTTTGGCCCAATGAAAAAAGAACTTGAAAGCAATTTGCCCGAGTTTGCTTCTGTCCACGGTTACGGAGAAGAACTGGTTGCATACGGTTTGAAGGCCTTACTGGTTCAAATCAAATTTCCAGAAGATAAGACGGGTTTGCTTGAAGAGTTTGAGAATAAGATAGAGGCTATGGAAGGCATAAGTCAAGTGCAGACGCTAATGGTGCGGAGGACGAGCAGATAACCTTAACTGGTTGATTAAAACATTTATATAGGAATGCGCTTTTGTTTCGAAACGTACCACGCAACGATCACAGGAAGGATTCTGTTTGAGTGAAACACAATTACGTGTTGGAGACGCAAGACAAAGGGATGTTGGAAGAGGCATAGCCCGCATAGACCAGAGAACAATGCAGAAGCTGGGCATATCAGCGGGTGACGTGATAGAAATAGTTGGGAAAAGAACCACCTCAGCAATAGCTTGGCCAGCGTATAGTGAAGATCAAAACCGAGACTTGCTACGTATAGATGGTTTCACACGTAAGAATGCTGGCGTAGCCATAAACGAGTACGTCATTGTAAGATCAGCCAGGGTTAAGACTGCCCTGAGCCTGACGCTTGCGCCGATTGATATGAGGTTGAACGTTGATGAAGATTTCACGAATTTTGTGAGAAACCGTTTAATGGAAAGAACGCTTGTTGAGGGTGACACAACCCTCGTTATGATGCTTGGTCATGCTATACCATTCACCGTGACAAAAACCCGTCCGCACGGCATAGTAAAAGTCACGGCGGAAACAAAGCTCACGATACTGAATGAGCCGGCACCTGAAGGAAAAGGTCTGCCGAGAACAACATATGAAGACGTTGGCGGACTGCATGAGGAGATTCAAAGAGTTAGGGAAATGGTTGAGCTGCCGTTAAGGCATCCGGAACTGTTCCAAAGGCTGGGGATAGAGCCTCCGAAAGGAGTGTTGCTTCACGGTCCGCCGGGTTGCGGTAAAACTCTGTTGGCCAGAGCCGTGGCAAACGAGTCAGAAGCAAACTTTTTCTCGATAAACGGCCCTGAAATAATGAGCAAGTTTTACGGAGAATCAGAAGCCAGGCTGAGGGAAATCTTCCAGCAGGCCCAGCAGAACGCTCCAAGCATAATATTCATTGATGAACTTGACGCCATTGCACCTAAACGGGAGGAAGTAACAGGCGAGGTGGAGAGACGCGTCGTTGCGCAGCTTCTTGCTTTAATGGACGGTTTGTCGGGCAGAGGAAACGTCATAGTGATAGGCGCTACAAACAGACCTGGTGCCCTTGACCCGGCACTTCGCAGACCGGGCAGATTTGATAGAGAGATTGAGATAGGCGTCCCGGACAAGCAGGGAAGATACGAAATCCTCCAAATTCACACTCGTGGTATGCCCTTGGCAGAAGATTTTGATCTTAAGAAATTGGCAGAGATGACTCATGGATACACAGGTGCAGACCTGTCCGCATTGGGCAGAGAAACTGCCATGAAATCCCTGCGCAGATACCTGCCACAGATAAACCTTGAAGAAGAACGCATACCGCCAAGCGTGCTGGAGAAGATGGAGGTAACCATGGAAGACTTCATCAACGGCTACAAGGAAATAACGCCAACAGCCATGCGTGAGGTTTACATAGAAGTGCCGACAACCCACTGGGAGGACATAGGCGGCTTAGAAGAAGTCAAACAAGACCTGAAGGAAGCAGTTGAATGGCCGCTGAAAAGTCCAGAAATCTTCAGCAGGCTAGGCATAAAACCGCCAAAAGGGATACTGCTTTTCGGACCTCCTGGCTGCGGCAAGACTCTTCTGGCTAGGGCTGTTGCAACTGAAAGTGCAGCTAACTTCATAACAATTAAAGGCCCGGAAATCTTTTCAAAATGGGTTGGGGAATCAGAAAAAGCCATAAGAGAAGTTTTCAGAAAAGCCAGAATGGCGGCTCCAGCAGTAATATTCTTTGACGAAATTGATTCTCTCCTGCCGCGCCGAGGTATAGGCTTTGGAGACAGCGGTGTGAGCGAACGGGTTATCAGCCAGCTTCTAACTGAAATGGACGGCATGGTAACTTTGGAAGACGTAGTTGTCATAGCGGCCACAAACAGGCCTGACATTGTGGATCCAGCAGTGCTTCGCCCGGGAAGATTTGACAGGTTGATATATGTGCCTGAACCGGACGAACAGAGCAGGATTCAGATATTCAAAATCTACACGAAGGACATGCCGTTGGCGAAAGACGTAGATACTGCACATCTGGGGACCTTGGCCAAGAATTATTCAGGCGCAGACATATCAGCCCTTTGTCGAGAAGCAGCAATGTACGCTTTAAGAAAAAATGTGAACACCAAGGAAGTCACATTAGCAGACTTCGAAGAAGGAAAGAAAAGAATAGGACCTTCAATCACGCCTGACATGGAGAAATGGTACAAGAGCTTCATGCAACAAGCAAGACAAGTGCAGAAACCGGCAACCCCGGTTGCTTAGGTGCAGGTACATATGCCTCTGCCTACCAAAACTTGGAAAACCCATCCTGCCTACTTTGTTTTACTGGAACTCTTGAAAAAGAAAGGCGCTTTGACAGACGCGGAACTGTTTGAGGCGTTAACCGAAGAGTATGAAGATTTAGGCTTCAAAGACTTCAGCGAACTGTTGATGCGGCTAGAAATCAGTGGAAAAATACGCGTGACTTCTATGGCTCGTGGAAAAAGACGAGTTGAGCCACTAGAATAGATGGAAAGCCCAACAAAACTTTCAATGTGTAATTCATGAAAGACGTTTCAGACGTAATAGTCGTCGGAGGCGGCCCATGTGGATCTCTCACGGCTCTCAAACTCGCAAAACTCGGCGCTGAGGTAACGGTTTTTGAAGAACACGACAAAATCGGAATTCCATCGCACTGCGCAGGACACCTGAGCATTAAAGGTCTAAAAAGCTTGGGACTGTACCCGCTTCCAGCAGAAATCATTGAAAACACCTTTTATGGCGCAAATTTCTACTCGCCGAAAGGCAACGAATTTTCAGTGCGCCTTTCCTCGCCCATAACATGCGCCATCAATCGCGCACTCTTTGACGGGCACATTGCGGAAATGGCAGAACACGTTGGCGTAAATTACTTTCTGAACTCAAGAGTCGAATCCCTAATTGTTGAAGATGGCTTTGTAAAGGGCGTGACCGTCAAGCAGAAGGGTAAGCCTCAGAAGAAACTGGCTAGAATTGTGGTGGATGCTGAGGGAACATCTTCAAAGATATTAAAGGAAGCAGGCTTGCCTGGGCTTAATCGTCAGATGCTTCTCAATGGGGTGGAGGCGGAAGTTGAGAATGTTAAAAAAACAGAACCAGACAAGGTTGAAGTTTTTCTCGGAAGGGAATATGCTCCTGGGTTTTATGCATGGATAATTCCGAAAAATGATAGAAAAGCGAAAGTGGGATTAGCGACAAAAAATGGAAACCCAAAGATGCTCCTGCAAAGACTTATGCTCAAACATCCGATAGCTTCAAGAAAACTCGGCACAGCAAGGATTTTGCAGACTTCATTTCATCCTATAACGCTAGGAGGACCTATCGCACAGACCTATTCAAACGGATTCCTAGCCGTTGGAGATGCAGCCTCGCACGTCAAGCCTACAACAGGAGGCGGCGTGATTCTCGGAATGACCTGCGCAAACGTTGCGGCCGAAGTTGCCATCGAGGCTTTGCGTAGTAGCAGTTTTTCAAAAGAATTTCTATGCGCTTATCAGAGACGGTGCGAAGAGATTTTGGGTTTTGATGTAAAGGTTATGCTTAGGATAAGAAGAACTCTTGATAGGATGCCTGACGGAAAGCTTGATGACATGATTGGTTTATGTGCAAGACTTGGTCTAGACAAGACTTTGCAAAATGTAACAGACATAGATTTTCAGGGACAGGCCTTTCTGCGTGTCTTACGAAGCCCCCGCATGTTGACAGCTCTCAGCTATTTCATTTTTGCATACTTGTCTGCGAATCTTTAAAATGTTCAAAGAGCGAAATGTTAAAGAAAGGTTGAGGGTGGGCTTGTCGGAGTTTCGTTATAAGCAGGTTATTGTTTTTCGCTCTGACTTGAAGTTGAGTAAGGGGAAGGCTGCGGTTCAGGCTGGGCACGCGGCGGTTTCGGCGGCAGAAGAAGCCCGTAGGCAACGCAAGAAATGGTTTGAAGATTGGTTCACAGAGGGGCAACGCAAGATCGCCGTTAAGGTAAAAAATGAGAAGGAAATGAGAGAACTGGAAGTGCAGGCGAAAGATTTGGGATTGGCGTGTGCATTGATTGTTGATAGAGGGCTTACGGAGATTCCGCCGAACACGGTGACTTGTCTGGGAATAGGTCCTGCACCTGCTGAAAAGATAGATAAACTAACGGGTAGGCTTCCTCTTCTTTAGATGGGCGTAAGTTGATGCTCGTTCCTAAACTGGAAAGACTCCTTGGCTTAGAAGTCTATGCCACACGTTCTCTAGGCATTGGCGGCATTGTTCGGGGGAATGTTGAGAATTTTATTGTTGAGGAAGTGCTGGTTGACGGTTCTAAAGCAGAAACAAACAGAACTGAAAGCGAAGTTAAGCGTGGAGCGTTACGCTCATCACCTGTCAAGAATCGTTATCTTCTATGTGTCTTTGTCAAGCGAAATTGGGACACGTTCATAGCACTCAGAAACATCGCCGGACAGCTTGGCATAAAGGCAAACCAAATTCACATTGCAGGCATAAAAGATGCGAAAGCCGTCACTGCGCAGCACATCGCAATTGAACGAGTCTCAGTTGAAGATATTCAGAAGGTTCATGTTAAAGACATAGAAGTCCGTCCAATAGGCTATTTGCGTAATAAGCTGTCATCGTACTACCTCTTGGGAAACAATTTTCACATAACAATTAAAGCAATAAGTCATCTAAAATCTACAATTCAAAAGCGAGTAACAGAGACAATCGAAGAACTGGAGATTAGTGGCGGTGTTCCAAACTTTTTTGGTCATCAACGTTTCGGCACGACTCGCCCGATCACGCATCTGGTAGGAAAGGCCATTGTCAAAGGAAACCTGAGAAAGGCTGCAATGTTGTTTCTGGCTAAACCAAGCTTGTATGAGCACCCTGCGTCTAGACAAGCTCGCCAAGAACTGCAAGCTACACAGGATTTCAAGCAGGCTTTGGAAGGTTTCCCGAAACAGCTGCGTTACGAACGGTTAATGCTTAAGCACCTAGTGGAAAGACCAGATGATTTCGCCGGTGCATTTAGAACGTTACCGATTAAACTGCGAAGGCTTTTCATTCAAGCCTATCAATCTTATCTTTTTAACAGATTTCTGAGCAAGAGAATCGAGAATGGACTTTCGCTAAATGCAGCTAACGTTGGGGATTATGTTGTGAATGTTGAGCGTTCTGGGTTGCCGATGGTTACAATGTATAATATGGTTAGCGCCGAAACTTGTGCAGAGATTAACAACCTGATCAAGAATGGAAAGATGCGGCTAGCAATTCCATTAGTCGGATTCAAGCAGCATCCTTCACAAGGCATTCAAGGAGAAATCGAAAACCAAATTCTAGAAGGTGAAGGTGTCTCTCTGAAAAACTTTAGAACAACTGCGTTGCCTGAAATGAGTGCAAAAGGAGAACTGCGAAACGTCATAACTCCGTTGAACAATTTCTCATTAGACGAAGCCTCACCTGATTCAACCTCACCGTCCAGAAATAAGGTCAAGGTCAGCTTCATGCTATATCGTGGTTCCTACGCAACAATAGTCCTTAGAGAACTTATGAAACCAAGAAATGTAATAAAAGCCGCGTTTTAGGATGGCCATTTCTCACAATACCTTCAGCTCAAGATTTCTTCTGCTCTAAGGCCTAGCCACGCGCACTAGGACATGTAGAGTTTGATTGATATGACGGATCATCAGCTAAGCTGGATTGTACCGTCTCTTTCTTCAGACAGTATATGTTCATAACAGACTTCGCTAGGTCACTGAACTGTTTTTTGCCTAATGTAAGCCAGACACAGCGGGCTTTGGACCCACCAATGAGAGTTCGAATCTCTCCCGGGCTACCATGAAACCCAAGTAAGGATGACGTTCAAACTCGGTTATTTTACAGGCGTGAAAGTTCTCAATAAGACAGAATATTAGCGCGTATCTCAATCTGTGACAAATCCATGTTTGAAGTGTCACATCTCTCTCTGCCCTTTGTTGCTCTCCTGTCAGATCATGAAGAGCGCGTCGCGCGTGGGGCTATCAACTTTAAGGGTCGTTCGACCCGTTATAGTTGGATACCCCCGTCTATTTTTTCACCCTGCGAAGAGCATATACCTGTGAGCGTGTTGTTTCAAGGGGCTGGCATTCTGGTTCGGGCACATTCAACACTGGAGACGTACCCCGCGAATTCTTCTTTTTCTGTTGAGATGCTGAGGAAGATTGGGCTTCCAAATTTTGCGGGATGCGATTTGCAACACTTTTGAACGCAACTATGAAATGGAGATCATAATCTAAAAGAGAGTCATGGTTGGCCAGCGCATGTATATTACATAGAAAGCCAATGTAAGAACCCAAACGATACCGAAAGCAAAAGCGAACAAGCGTATCAACACAAGGACATCTACTTTCTGATAGAACTCGAGTTTTACGTGGAGGACTCATCCGAAAAAAAGAACGTGTCCCACTTCACTTTGAGCCCGCGAGTTGATGGACCTTGCAAGCAGAGTATGCGTCAAAAGCTGTACGCAAAGCCGTGTTTACAAGAAATTCAGCCCTATTCAAAGTCAATTCATAAAACGGAGGAAGAAAAACAGAGAACAGTTTAGTTACAAAACCTCACTATGCTATGCACAGCGCATCATTCTGTCTACATGCTTTCTAAAAATATCTGAAAAAAGGGAAAATGACAGTTCTGTTACACTATTCTGTTACAATTTTCATGCTTTTCCATGCGTTTGATAAGTGCGCGCGCTTGCATTGCTGAGAAAATATTATATGCCCACGCGAGCCCACTCCACTAACAGAAGTTGGAGAAGGATGAAAACTGATACTTTCCTAGTCGAGGAGTTCATGAATGCTTACGAGCATGAAGCGGAATTGAATTTGGCCGAAACTTGCTTGGATCCTTTTACACTGCGTGAATTTCTGGCGCTTATGAATAAGGAAGATTTTCTGGAACAACTAAAAGACATAAAGTTAACATATGGCTTTATTGAAGGGTCACCCGAACTCCGACGAGGAATTGCAAGTCTCTATCATCACATGAAACCAGAGAATATTCTCGTGACAGGTGGAGCGATTGGTGCTAACTTCCTAGTCTTCTATAGCCTCGTTGAACCAGGTGATACGGTCATCTCAATTTTTCCCGCATATCAGCAGTTGTATAGCGTACCCAAATCAATGGGTGCCAAAGTCAAATTGCTGACTCTGCGTGAAAACAATCAGTGGCTAGCTGATATCGACGAATTGTCCAGACTAGTCGACAATAGAACCAAACTAATCGTTATCAATAACCCGCACAATCCCACAGGAAGTCTTATTGATACCGATAGGTTAAGTAGAATCTGTGCCATTGCAGAAGAAGCAGGCGCATTTCTGCTTTGTGACGAGTCATATAGAGGTCTTTATATCAGACCCGATGACTTTGTCAGTTCCGCGGTCGATCTCAGCGATAGAGCCATAGTGACTGGATCATTTTCCAAGAACTTGTCGCTCACAGGTCTACGCCTAGGGTGGATTGCTGCCAACAGTCAAATCGTCGAGGGATGCGAAGCTCACAGGGAATATACAACGATCAGCAATGGAGCGATCGATGACGCTCTAGCATCCCTCGCAACAAAGGGGATTGATCGAATCTTCCAACGCAACCTCAACATTATCCGGACGAACCATCATGTACTATCACGTTGGATTGATGACGAGCCTCTTATAGACTGGATTCCTTCGAGAGCAGGCAGTATCGCTTTTCTCAAGCACGGCCTCAAGATGTCATCTGATGATATTTGCCTAGGTCTTCTTCGCAGCAAAGGAACATTGATTGTTCCCGGTTCATGTTTTGGGATGGAAAGGTATTTAAGAGTTGGTTATGGCTGCAAAACCGAAGTTCTTCATGAAGGTCTATCGAGACTCAAAGATTTCCTAAAATCTAGCCAATAACCATGTGCATTGTTTGTAGCGCGCGCCATCGCGAGTAATGTAAAAGCAAAACATTGAAAACCTCGTCTTCTGACCCGATAGATTTAAATATCACCGCTGATATCATGCGCGATATCAATGGTGATATCCATGCATGAATTCCGCAAACACTGGATGAGACACACTGCTATGGTTCCAAAGGGCTTCATACGCTACCAGGTTCTTGAATCCCTCGGTGAAAAGCCCATGTCAGGTTCTGAAATAATGAATGAGATAGAAAGTAGGACAAACGGTCAATGGAAGCCGAGCCCAGGCTCAATTTATCCGCTCTTGGCTTGGTTGCAGGATAATGGCCACATTAAAGAGCTGCCAGCTGAGCAAAACGGGATGAAACGGTACGAACTAACCGAAAGCGGTAGGGCTCTACTTGAGGAGCAGAAGAAGATAATGGCGGAACAGAGGAAAAAGATGAAAGAGTATACAAAGAGCCATGTGAGATTTAGGAAGGAAAGGTTCTTCGGCCCACCTTTTGTAGGCGCGTTGTTGTCAGGTTTGCCTGAGAAAAAACTAGTTGAGGCAAGAAACACGATGCGCAAGCTTGTGACTGCTTTCTTCGAGTTGGGACGCAGCATAGAGGAGCAGGCGTCCGATGAAGCTTTCGATGAAGCGTTGAAACTCTTAAATAATACGGCTGAAAAGCTTGAGGAGATAAACCAGAAGCTGAAGGGTGAGAAAGATGAGTGAAGAAATCATTAAGGCTGAAGGGCTGACGAAAGTTTTTAACAGGCACCTGACCGCGGTTGATCATGTTAACTTCAGTGTCAAGCATGGTGAAATCTTCGGGTTTTTAGGTCCTAACGGTGCTGGCAAAACCACAACTATCAACATGTTAATAACCATTCTGAAGCCGACGGAAGGCAGGGCATCCGTGTTAGGCTTTGACGTCGCAAAGCAAGACTCCAACGTCAGAGACGTGATCGGTGTAGTGCCCCAAGAATATACAGCTGATGAGGATTTGACGGGATTGGAAAACGTGCTTTTGTGTGCTGATCTGTATGGGATTCCGCGGAACATCGCGAAAGAGCGTGCGATGGAACTGCTGAAGCTCGTTGAGCTAACCGATTTCAACGACAAGAAAGTTCAAACCTATTCTGGGGGTATGCGTCGTAGACTTGAGCTTGCTTGTGGGTTAATCAACAGGCCTAAAGTGCTTTTCTTGGACGAGCCCACCTTAGGTTTGGACGTACAAACTAGGATTGCAACTTGGGACTATATTAGAAAGTTGAAGAAAGAATATGGTATGACGCTTTTCATGACAACCCATTATCTTGAAGAGGCTGATGCGCTTTGCGACCGTGTTGCAATAATCGATCGTGGCAAGATCATTGTCGTTGGTACTCCAGAGGAGTTGAAGCACAGCTTGGGCGGTGATTTGATAACCTTGGCAATCAAAGAAAATGAGGATGTGAGTGGATTAATCCAGAAGGTTGAGCATGTTAAGGAAGTCCGGAAGGAAGACGGGGCTTATCGCATCAAAGCTGAAATTGGCGAAATAACCACGCCTTTCATAATTGAAGCATTGCGGAAAAAGGGTTATACCGTCACAAAACTTTCACTGACAGAACCTACACTAAACGAGGTTTACCTTGAGTACACTGGCAAATCTATACGTGATGTGGAAGAGTCTAGAGAGGCTTTTGCTGCGCAGAGGATGACGATGAGGAGGGCTCGGCAATGAGCGAAACGAACGGCAATTCCAAAAGTAAATTACACGGTATCTGGGCCTTGACAAACAGAGAGCTTAAGAAATGGTACAAAGCACCTGTGATATTCTTGCTTTCTATAATTCAGCCCGTTCTTTGGATGGGTCTGCTAGGAAAAGCAATGAACATAGGCGCTCTTATACCAGCAAATATTCCCGGGATCAATCCAGGAGCTATCATGGAGCAGACTCTCGGGACAAGTGATTATTTCTCTTTTATGGCTGTAGGCATGATTGCCTTCACAGCCCTCTTTACAACAATGTTCAGCGGCATGTCAGTGGTTTGGGACAGGCGCTTGGGCTTCCTAAACAAGGCTCTCAGCACACCCGTATCCAGGGCGGTAATAATATTCTCCAAAGTCCTTTCCGCAACATTGCGATCAATGTTCCAAGCAGGCATCATAATAGTCATTGCTGTCGCATTCGGTCTCCAATTTGGGGCAACATTCACCCCACTCAGCATACTTGGTGTCTTCGCGATCATGTTCCTAATATGCGTGGGCTTGTCTTCGGTCTTCATCGCAATCACCATAAGATCAACAAGAATAGAGACTCCAATGGCTGTTGTCAGCCTGATAAACTTGCCACTGATGTTCGCCAGCAATGCCTTCTTCCCGACCAAGTTCATGCCTGATTGGCTCCAGACAATAGCGCAGTTCAACCCGCTAACCTACACCACTGACGCAGTGAGACAGCTCTTGATATTCAACACGAACTATACACAGCTTGCCTTAGACTTTGCATACGTTGGAATATTTGCAGTCATAGTTGCAGCAATAGGCATAGTTCTCTCATGGAGATTCCTAAGTAAGTAAGCAAAGATGAACGAAAAAGGGAAGATGACATCTGTGACAACGATCGTGGAAGCAGTCAACCTAAAGAAAACCTACATGCTTGGAAAAGTTCCGGTGAATGCATTGCGTGGCGTTAACTTAACGGTTGAGAGTGGCGATTTTCTCGCCGTTCTAGGGCCCTCTGGAAGCGGCAAATCGACACTGTTGAACCTGATTGGAGCTTTGGACAAGCCAACAGAAGGGAGTATGCTGATTGAGGGCGTTGACGTTTCCACACTCAATGACAATCAACTGGCAGATCTTAGACGTCGAATTGGTTTCGTTTTTCAGTTCTTCAATTTGATTCCACGATTTACTGCAAGAGAAAATGTTGAGTTGTCAATGGCCATAGCGGGTTTGAGCAGAGCAGACAGAAGAAAGCGTGCTGAGGATGTTTTAGAAACAGTGGGACTAGGGGAAAGAATGAATCATAGACCCGCAGAATTGAGCGGTGGTGAGCAACAACGCGTAGCCATTGCGAGGGCTTTGGCGAACAATCCAAAGTTTCTTTTGATGGATGAGCCTACGGGAAACATAGACTCCAAAACTGCGAGCGAGATAACCGGTCTGATTAAGAGACTCAACGAAGAGAAAGCTGTGACTATAATAATGGTCACTCACGACCAACGTCTGGCAGGCCAATCGAAGAGAATTGTGCAGATGTTCGATGGCTTGATAGTTCAGGAGGTTGTGAATTGACTTGAAAGCCCAGGACATCTTGTCTTATTCCTTCAGCGCAATAAAACTGAGAAAACTCCGTGCAGGTTTAACGACATTAGGGGTAGTTATCGGCATTGCAGCCATCGTTGCCTTACTTTCAATCACTCAGGGTCTACAAGCTACCATAACTGAACAGCTTCAAACAGGATTTGCTACCGACACGTTAATTGTTTCCACTGGAGGAGGCTTTGGAGGAGGCTTCGGTCCTGGTGCACAAGGCGGACTTGGCGCAGCTGATTCTGGTTTCAAATTGTCAGTCAATGATACACAGAAAATCAACAATATAACAAATGTCAAGATGTCGATGGCGATAATTCAAAGGGTAGGCTACGTCAAATTTGGTGAAAGAGTTCGGACTACTACCATAGTAGGTGTGGATTTCGCTGAATACGCAAACATTTACAGTAGCACCTTT
>Ga0172366_10001421_pt1 | contig 18510 bp, 10 predicted proteins | sample LakKivSesite69cm_FD_114533 | JGI IMG/M metagenome (GOLD analysis project Ga0172366, IMG submission 114533) | Sediment microbial communities from Lake Kivu, Rwanda - Sediment site 69cm | ecosystem: Environmental > Aquatic > Freshwater > Lake > Sediment | place: Rwanda: Western Province, Lake... | reverse complement strand
TATTGCGTACGAGAATAAAAGCATCCCGTAAGCGGTCATTCGTTGTAGAAGCTTTGAGAATACGTCCCCAGATGGGTTCACCCAGACCGATACGAACCAGTTGAAGCAGCAAATCGGTCTGATTGCGAATGGTGTAATTTTGAGGATGAAACGCTTCCATTTGTTGTCTGAGATTTCTTAGAATATTCTGATCGGCAGCATTTTGATCAAAGGTCAATAGAAAAATCCTGTACTGCGCATCTTCCCGAAGTGTTGCGATACGGAGGTCTTTTGATGAGGTCTCCGTCTCTCGTAAAAATTGAAAAAACTGACGACTGCTTTCTTTGCTATTTGCGACAAATTGGGCCCATCCCAACCAGTACCACGCTTCCGGAAATGCTTCGGCGGATTTGGCATAGAAGCTCGATCGCAGATCCGTGAGTCTAAAAAATGCTTCCTCTTCAACAGTTCCCCGTTGATCCCTTTCTGCCTGCAGAAAAGTCTTTTCCTCCTGAAAACCAACCCATCGGAGGCTGTCCAGTACGCTGTTGAGCAATTGCCGGTGCTGATTTTCGCCCGTTAAATAGTAGATAGAAAGATATTGTATCGCTTTCGAATAAACAACCAGCGGCTCAAATTTCACTTTGGAAAGTCTGTCTAAGCTGCTGAAGACCGATTCGTAATTGACTTGAAACAAAAGGCTCGTGGCAGTGATTTCAGCCGATTCTTTTTTTCTCAAATCGGTGATTTTTTGGAAAATTCCGGGTGGCATCTGCTGGTAGAGTTTGCCCCATGCCATCAGGACATCCTGATACTTCAAACGTGCACATGCACGCAGATTCTGGGAAATCCCTCGTGAATCTATCACTTGTTGGAATGCGTGTTCTGCCGCAGTCAGACTCTGAATACCCTCTTGAGCCCATTCCAGCGCTTGGACCTCGTTCTGAGAAAAATACATCTGCATCCGTTTCCACTCACTCAAGCGATATTGCGCCTCACCCACCATATAGTGGGCGTAGAAGCTTAAGGTATCCATACCGGATGCAGCAGCCTCTGAAAAACTCCGGACAGCCTTATCGAGCGCGGCAACCGGATCATTTTCAATTTCAGCAAGCCGGTAGTAGCACCAGCCTTTTTTATACAAGGCTTCTTTCAATTTCGAAGAAGAAAGAGAAATCAAATCCGTCTGTTTGCTTGCCTTGTCAAAATATTGAGCGCTTTCGTTGAAAAAAGAGAGTGCACGCGGAATTGAGGATTCATCCAGTCCCAAATTGTAATAACTCTCGCCTACATAATAGTATGCCATGCCTCTCTCGGCCGTGTACGTCTCCGCCCATCGAAGCATCGAATCAATGGCTGCTGGATACTGTCCTTGATTGAACAGTTCCAGCGCTTTGGACCGATAAAATTGCAGGTGTGGCTGTTGGCCCAGTCCACTGCTTATAATCAGCAACACCAAGAAAAATCCTTTGCGTACAGCACGCATTCGGCAAACCTCACTTTTTAACAATGTACAAATGATTGATTGGAATTCCGTCAATGAGATGAATTTGACCATCGTATATCGGAATGTGTTCAGGTATATCGTCTTTTCTTTTCAACTCGATAATGTCAATCACAAGTTTTTTGCCTTTGGACGGAAGATTGAACCAAAACCGTATCGTCCCTGTTTTATACGGTTTGTACATCCACGTTTTCAAAGCTCTCTGAATCATCATGCCTGCCTCTGTGTGTCCTTCCATCAAAAGATCGGCCTGCGAAAAAACCAATCGTCCCTGATCATCAATGTGGCAATTCACTTTCACATCGGTGTAGGGATCCACTGTCTGCAATTGACGCCAGTTCAATGAACGGATCCCTGCTTTGGAAAGATCAATGGTAAAACGAAGGGGTTCAATCACAGGTCCAGTAATGAGAATGCCTTGAATTCCTGGTCGAGGCGGAATTTCCAGCTTTTCTTCCTGTGAAACCGACGGGATCTGTACTTCATCAAACGGAAGCCGCCAGAGTGTATAGGCTCTCCATCCCCAAAGAAGGCACACAAAAAATACAAAGATTCCCATGATCGGCAAAAATTTCAATTTGTAAATCGTCATATCAAACGCTCGGCTGTCCGTTATTTTGATCTTAAAAATCAATTCGAATATTTTGACGGCGATTTCCTTGCGCATCGGTATCGTACACCGTATAGATGCGCCGACATTGGCGGATCTGATGTAAGGTTCCACCAACGCAGCCGTACTTGATGTTTCGATACGATGTATCCGAAAGCCTCGCCATCACTTGGATAATATAAAAATAAGGAATCTCATTGGGACAACGGATCAGAACAAAAAACTTTGTAAAGGGATTCTGATCTGCCTGTCTTCTCAATTGGGTCAATTTTTCCTCGAGTTGATTAAACGAAAAAATGTTTTGATTGAGCAATTCTGAAATCATTTTATCCCGTAGACGACTTGGGGAAAGATAGCCAAAATTATTTTCAATGTCTGTCACAATCGCGGAAGCACTTTCATCAAGCCAAAAAAAACGATCCGCATCAATAAACTGGATGACAATCTGAGCCCTTCCCAGACTATTCTCAGGCGTAGGAACGTACATGCCCCTTTCCTGAAACGGCGTCCGAATCACAAAGCTGGTGACCAAGAAAAAAACCAACAGAATAAATATCATGTCAATCATGGAAACAAGTTCAACACTTTCCTTCTGTTTGAATTTCCTTTTAAAGGCCACTTCGTACCTCTTTTCCAGTCAATGTACGAAAAACAATCCGTGGAATTGTATCCCCGTAAACGCTGCATCGTTCCAGGATGAAATTGATGATCCGAAACTCCGTATCTTTCACCGCACGAATTTCAATGGAATTGGTATTGTTGGGTTCAAAGAAATTTTCATTTTTATAATTATGAATTGCCCAGCTGATCAATGTGCAGGGTGGAGCCTGGCTAAATTCTCGATCATCCATGCGAATAAAATCACTCGGAAAGACAGCAAATAACGAATCGCGCATGGCACTGCTTTTTGCCTTTTGAAGTGTCACCGAATCCTTTAAAGAAGGACGCAACACAAAAACAACTTTCGGACTTTGCGTGTCACGGTTATCCAAATGTTCAATCTGCAATAGGAGTGTCTGAAGTACCTCTTCCACTTCCTCTGTTTCACTCATTTTGGTTTCAGGTAAATCAAATTCAACCTCTTTATCTCCTCCTCTCTGGGTTTCTACTTTCGCTTGAGAGACAGACAGAGTCACGAGGGCAAAAATAAGAAGAAGAAAAATGATGTCTATAAGCCCTGGAAGACTTATGCCCTTCTTTTCATCGTATTTCACAAATGCCATGGCAATCCTATGAGCAAAACCTTGGTTTAAATTTTCTCGGTAACATAAACGTACAGTTCTTCCCACTTCGAATATATCCAGTTCAATTTATTGTTGTAATAATAGTAAAGTATCATCAGAAAAACACCAACTGCCAGACCTTCAATGGTGGTCCAAAGGGCCTCGTAGATACCGCCTGACAACTTTTTTACCAATTCGGATTGTGTTACATTGCTTCGCAAAAACGTAAGCTGAGCAAAGGCACTCGAAATTCCTGTTACTGTACCGAAAAGACCAAGCAAAGGAGACAATGTACCCAGATGCCAAAGCCAATCCACAAAACTCTTTCTTCTTAAACTTTCCAATTCCGAAGAGGCACGATTCTCAATGGCACGATCCACTTCTTTTGAAACTTCAAGCCAGTGAAATCCGCCCAGTTCATGGTTTTCCAGTCCTGCCTGCATGACTCGGACAGTCGGGTAGCGATTCAATCCGGATTCGGATAGACGTTTAATTAAATCGTGAATAGTTTCGGTCCCGTAATCTCTCCAGAATATCGCATTCGCACCTTCAATCACATCAATTTTTATCTTGTCACCTTTTGCCAGCTCGATTCGTATATTTTTATGCGTTCGCATTGTCAGATCACGCCATTCTTCCAAAATATTTCGGAATTGCTTGGACTGTTTTTTCTGTATTATTTCATCGTATCCACGACCGAATAAGAATCCCTTTTCCAAAGGAAAAACATGTTGCAGACTGAGATAATGAATACAGAATCCAAGACAGATCATACCGCAGATGAAAAAATTCCAAATAACATGAAAGGCAATCTTTCCTGCTTTGGTTGATTCATCAAAAAATACTTGTCTGCCTAGAATTGCCAATGGAATACGACCATTCAACGGAAACCAGTGATGCCATTGGATTGCTGCTGGTGGCGGACCGTCCGCCCTGAGTTTTCCCGTAACAACCCATGCTGTATCCGAAACCGCTATTTCTTGATTCTCCTTAAATCCTTTGACAACAAAACCGTATCTCTGTCCCGCCGATCGCTTGGGAAAGGTATAAAAATTTGCCTTCATGTCTCCGGAATTTTCACTTTCTTTCGATACGGAAGGTGTCATACAATACGCTTGGTAATGATCAAGCTGAGAAACATCTGTCAGAGTCCATTCTCCAAGACGTTCTTCATAGATTTCCCAGCGAACGGTACAATCCACTGCATGCGGAACCCCAAGCCAGTTTTTATGTACCACCCGACTCACATCGTGTATGTGAATCTTGTAGATCTTGTCCGCTGCAGCGAAAGCCGAAACGAAAGCAAGGCACCCAAATGTTAAAATGATACATATCCAATCTGCCTTTACTTTTTTGATTAACATGCGCTCATCCTCCATCCTGGATTCATATCAGCAACCCAATTACCACAACAGGTAGCCAATAGTAAATCTGTGTATTCTCATGCGTGTTGCGGTGTATTTATCCTTGACGTAACCAAAATTGAACTCAAATGGAATCCGCTGAAAATCAACTTCCATATCCAGAAATCGAAACGTGTTGAGTATGCTTTTCGGAATGACACACCGTATTCCGAACTCCCATCCTTCTCCCCCAAAAGTCAAAAGATCGCCCCGTTTTTCAGAATAACGAGCCCTGTAAGCAGGGATCCAACTTGTCTGTAACGTAATAAAGCCTCTTGGCATCACTACAAAATCACCACCCAACCGTGCGGTAGAGTACGTGCTTGTATAATTTTTTAACCCCGTGGAAAGCCATGCGGATTCCACTCCTCCGCGAGGATAAAAAGAGAAATAGAGCGTTTTCAAAAGCCGGATCCGGGATTGCACTTCACAACCCACACCGATATGCGACAATACGAAAAATCTTTCCTGAAAATCGATGACAGAGAGAAGCCAGCCCTGATGAAATATCAAACCCAGATCGAAAAAACTCCTCATCGGAGTGGTAGGCTGAATGGTATCGAGAAATTTCTTGTATTCAGGAGTACGCATTCGCTCAACGTACTGAAGCTGAATTGCGTAGGGATAATTCATTATTCCCAGTTCTTCTTGCATTTTTAAAATTCCAACACGAAAATTCCCAACCTCGGAAGATGTTTGATTTCCTTCCGCATCAAAAGCAGTCACTCTCCAATAGTATTTTCCATGACGTCGAAATATTTTTCTTGCATCGTCGAATTTCAAGAAGGCAATATCTTCCTCTGCATTCGGAAACACAGTAAACGTTTCTGAGAAACCTTCTGTTTTAGACCAAAATGTAACTTCGTACCGCTGAACGCGAGAAACTCGAGAACGGCTGTCATCGTTTTTTTGCCATTGAAAAACGATAGGGCCTTTTGTTATGCTCGCATTGTTCTCAGGCAAAAAGAGGATAAAATGGGAAGGTTTTTGAGCCTGTTGTGCACAAACAAAAATCCTTTCCCCTCCCATCCAGCCTGTGACAGAGGATGCCCAGAAAAATGACAAAACGATCCAATGCGTTCGAATCATCCCCACATACTTGTAATTTTTACCTGCGAACCACTACACGATCACCAATCTATGGCCACTTGTGATTTTGATAGTACTGTTCTAAGTATGTTTTTGTTAATATCTCCAAACGATCCCAGTTTGCCGTATCCAACACTTCGATTAACGTGTTTGCTCTGGCGTCTGTGATCCTGCCGTACTCCAGATCCGGATAAAACCGACTCGTTTGCATCATCGAAGTCACGCCTTCTGCCGGCTGCTTCAAAAGCAAATAAGACAGTCCCATAAGAAACTGCGCATCGTCCACGACATAATCATCATCAAACCCGGGATAGCGAGGATAGTTGGGATCCAAACGCTTTGAATAGTTCTTAATTAAAATTTCCAACGTTGTAATTGCTGACTCGTATTGCTCTTTTCTCAGCAAACTCTCCCCAAGCTCGAGAAAAGCAAGACACACCATGCTGTTGAGATCCTGTTCCTCCTCATACCGTTTTACCGCATTGCGAAACATTTCAATTGCCCCATCCCAATCTTCTCGTGATTTCTGACACTTTCCCAGAAGATAGTATCCTCTTAAGGAAGGTGTACTCACTTCTTCCAACACAACCATGGCCTCTTCGATACGGCCTGCAATAACCAAGGACTCTCCATAATCCAGCATTTGGACATCGCTAAGGGCATGTTCGGGTTGTGCGAAAATCGGAGCATATTCTTCATTCGCTTCAGATGCTTTTTTTCGTGCTTTTTCAATTCTTCCTTGCTTCAAAAACGCCTTGGCTTCCTGAAAGAGCCAATTCGCCCGATCCAGACCTCCCGTTAAATCAAAATATCTCCGCGCACGGACACTGTCTTCCATGGTTGCCAGTTCTTTTGCCGCATCGCCGACAAAATCGTTGGGATATTCTGACAAAACGCGCAGAAGATTTCTCCGAACTTCTTCCCTACCAAATTCCTTTTTCTGGGATTCGCTAGTAAAATATTCTGCGCCTTTCTCTCTTCCCATTTGGACGGTTAAAAAGAAACGATTGTCCTCCGGCAGAAACGTATGGGTTCCGTAAGCATAATCAATTCGAACAATGGCGGATCGTGTGAATGGCAAAGCAAGCCCCATTCCCAGAGAAGTACGCTCAAGACTGTTATTAAAACCCACACGAGGGAAAAAAGCCAAACCGCTCTTGGACAAAGGAAAAAACCCTTCCAGACCAAAATAATTGCCTGTTTTTGTATTTCTGCAAAGCTCCCTGTCAAAGGCCGTTAGAATATGCGAATTGCCCACCCATCGTCGAAGCGATGACCAACTCTCCGGAATCCAGTCTTTCAAAACCCACCGATAACTGAAACCCCAACGAACAACTCTGGGGAATACATTTTCGGAATACCTCTTTTCACCCCAGCCGGGCTGTATCACGTTTTGTACGACGAGACCCAAATGAAGGGGCAGTAAATAACGGAGCGAAAACAGCCGAAAAATCGGTGCATGGATAGGCTGAAAGGTGAACCCAATGTCCATGCCCCCTGACCAGTTCCGGGTGGTTTCCTGAAATTCCATAGAAGGAGATCTCTGCAGACCCGAAAAATTTTGATTGACGAATTTAAAGCTTACTCCGTATCGGAAAATACCCCACGTCCCAACCTCTTCTCTTGCCCATGCCATGAGAAACGCCATCTCTTGAATACCAAAATCCCCAAGAAAAACTCCTGTATCGGTTGTTTGTTCGTAGCCGGTAGTGGACAATCCAACCCAGCCAAATCCGAAAGCCGCACCGGGGCCGACAAGAAAACGGGCAACTTTGTCCTTGATGTTGGGTCCAGGTCTTGGAATAACAACACCGAAATGGGCGAACTGGCTGTCATAGTAAAGATTTGTATACATGGAAGTGATTTCAGGGCGTCTTGCCCCCACCATGCCCGCAGGATTCCAATACACACCGCTGGCATCATTGGCAACAGCCACAAAAGCCCGTCCCATCCCCAAAGCCCTACCTCCAATGCCGTATCGTAAAAACGCTCCGGCTTGTCCTCCGTCTCCCTGCGCCCAACACGCTGCAGAAAAACTCCAAAACACAGCAACACCCATGAGAGCTCTTCGCATTTTTCCTTTCATCCTCGTCTCAACTGTTTTAATGAAAAAACGGTATTATCGCAAAACAGCGATCTTGCAGTAAAGTTGCGGCTGTCCATCCACAACAAAAAAATACCCCCCGTTGGAAACCAAATCTCCCCTTCCATTTTTCCCGTCCCATTCAAAAAAATCGGCAGAGGCATCCTTATGAAGGACACGGACCAAATGTCCGAATGGATCAAATATTCTTGCAGTTGTGATATTTTCTTCTTCAACGGTTATGGTTGAAATTTCCCCGCTCGCTGGATTGAAAGGATTGGGGAAACAGACCATCTTTTCTATCTTCCACCAAAAAAAGTCTATGGATATTTCGTTGGATTCTCGACCCGCCACATCAACCGCTCGCACAGACAGGGTAACGTATTCGTGTTCCCTCACATGCATCGTATAGGGAATGGTTGTATCAATGGAAGCACTGGGTTTTTCGATGTCGTGAAAAAATACATGATCCAGGGTAGCGCCTTTTTCGTGTAAAACCATTTTTTCCACTTTACCGGAGTCCGGATCAAAAGCGGTAATATCCAACCATATCGTCTCTTTATCCACCCACCGTTTACTTCCGCTTGTTTTTAGCTCCTGAATATGCAACGCCACAAGGGTGGGTGCACTCACATCCTGTATGGACTTTTCAGGATCGGACCACACGCTTCTTCCAAAATGACCTTGAGAATTCTTAGCGTAATATCGTAATCTGTATTCAATGGTAATGCCCGCCGGAAGATCTGTGAAGGTGGCGGAATCATCGCCAACAGCCACAGGCCCCCACAGCACCGTATCCCTATCTGCTTTTCTGTACCGGGCCTGTATTTCAAAAGCCCAGATCACCATGCCTGGGTAAACTGAACTCAACATGGTCTGCGTGCTGTCGCCGTCCCAGAACAGTGTGTTTTTTTCACCGTATGTATATTCTGGCTCTGGCTTCAATCGGGGTGCCGGCAGGGTTGTATCCACATCGGCCGTCATAGCCGTCACAGTTAAAAAAAGAGATCGAATTTTTTCAGGAGTCTTCCATGCTTGTATTCTTATGAGGTCTTGCTGAGCAAAAGAAAGGTTAAAAACAAAAAGACTTAAAAATAATGCGTGAGGACAAAACCGTATTTTCATCCCATCGTCTCCCATGATTACGGAAGGTTGCATTTATACTGGATTACTTAATCATCATCATCTTCATTTTTCGCTGGAAAATTTTCCCTTGCTCTGTCTGAATAAACACATGCACAAGATAGACACCCGACGCCGTTGTTTTACCCCATTGATCCGTTCCGTCCCAAACGGCAGAAAAATACCCAGCCGATTTCTTTTCTTCTACAAGAGTCCGAACCCAGGCCCCTTGAATATTATACAATCGGATTTCCACATAGGCTGGCTCAGGCAGATCATAGTAAATTTGCGTTTGCGCGTTAAACGGATTGGGATAGTTCTGCTGGATAGTAAAATCCAAGGGTACGATTTCTTCTACATCCGTGGATACTTTTTCAGACGCATTCTCCGGATTCTCTGTGTAGAAAGCAAGAGGAGACCATCCGCTCTGCCAATTGAATCCCCACCGGGCTTTTACTCGAAACCACGTGGTGTCCATCACAATGGCTCCCCAACCCGACATACAGGAAAAATAGGTCGTATCCGTCCATCCGCTTTGGCAAAGCAGAGAACTCCCAGGTCCTGGAATGCCGATTTCATGAGCCCACAGAAAATGGTCTGGATCCACGGCGATCTCGATAAAGTATTCCAATGAATCCGAAGGCAAGATCTGTAGACTGCACGATTTAAAATCTATCGGATGGGGCGATGGCGGCGTTGGTATAAAACAAGGTATGGGAACAAAAACACCCGATACAGAATTTTGTGCACTGTCTGTGACAACTATCTTCCATTGCCCCAGAGCGTTTTTTAATGTGTCTGAGAAGCTATAGGTATTTGCTCCCGCAGAAATCTTGGCCACAGTATCAATTCCCTCAGAGTAAGAACGTACAATCTGGTAATAATGTACATTGGCAATAAGCGAATTCCAATGGGTTGCATCGCTTCCTGGCCATTCCACACCTTTTCCGGTCCATTGGAGCCGAACGAGCAACGAATCCGAATTTCCATCATACGCTTCTGACGAGGCTACTGTAAAATCCTCCACCACATTGGGCAGGATGGTATCGTGTATTGCCGGCTCTGTATCGGACCATATTGGGGGTTCTGGATGGCCCCAGCGATCCTTGGCAGTGATGATACAATACACGGTTTCGTTGTTGATATTCACAGCGCTCGGAATTTTCACTTTTTTCGACCTTTTGTTGGAATCTGCAGGAAACCAACCTGTGTCAACGGTTACCAACGGATCGGCCGGAAACAAGCGGCTGGTACTGACTCGAATACGTAAGGCGACGGCCCCCCGGGTCGAACCTTCCATAGGATTCCCCTGGATATCCCTCCATTGCCAATGGATATGAACGGAATCGGAGTTAAAATACCGATACTGAAATGGAACGATCATCGGGATAAAAACATTCCCCGAATCGCAGATCCCTGTCTTGACATTTGCAGCTAAAATTTGTCCAAGACTGTCCAGCGCGGAAACGCGGTAACTGTATTCTTCGCCGTGATGCAACGAATCCAAAGGATCCATATACGAGGTAGTTGACGAAGGAAAATACCAGCATACTGTGTCGCTTTGACTGAGACGACAGAATTCGAAAGTATCCACTGCAAGACGATCAATAAGGGTATCTTCGTCCCAAGAAACAAATATTTTCCCTTTGGGTTGCGGCAATACAAACAAGGAATCAATGGATGCTAAATTCACTGTAAACGGCTGCGACCAACTGCTTGTTCTTCCGGGCGGATATTGAGGTGTCTCGCGGATTTGAAAAATATAGTTGTGCCCATTCTCAATGTGTCCATCAAAAATAAATTTGGTATCGTCTATAACGTCTGTGGTGTCTATGGTTTCATAGATACGATTGGCAAGATTATCCTTTGAAATGCGTACGCGTGTACTCCACGAACCTGAAGCCATACTGGGTCTGACCCGATTCCAATGAATGATAATGACATTCTCCGCTTTCTGTGTTTTTATTTCGCTCGAAACAATGGCCGGTGCACGATTGCAGTAAGCAGAATCCTCGTTCGAAAAAGTTGTCGTGGAACCAAACATGTTTATTTTGCGGATCTGGTATGGATACATTTTATAAGCAACCAACGTGTCATTCGACTCTCCGGACAATTCGTTCATACTGTAGTAATCAATCCACGACACGGTATCTTCCTTGGAGGAAATGGATCCGATTAAATTTCCATTGCGCCACACTTCATAACGAACAGCGTCCAAGGAAGGACGAATCCATCGAAGATGGATATTCCCTTTCCAGTATGTGGCATCGTTCCATACCTTCAGATCTTTGGGTGGAATATTTGAATCCCGAATAACAACCAGGATGTTGGACCCTATGGTTGAACGCTCTCCCGCATACACGGCCCGGACGTGAATTTGAGTGACTTCTGTGTTCGGAAGGCGAATGACCAATGTCTCTTGACCGATTTTCTTGTCTGGGAGCTGTTCTTTGCCATTGACAGAGACGATAAAATCTGTCACTTCGGAAGTATCAAAATTTCTCACTCGAAGAACAACGCTGTCCAATTCCGTGAAAATTGTGTCTGCGTTGATTGGATGACGTGGGAAGATGTGGGGGGATGCACTGTCTTCGAACCTTAGGATCGGAGCGCCTGGAGCTCTTATATGTGCTTCCCAATTGGTTTCTTCATCATCTCGAATATTGCCCACATTATCTTCTCCTGTCACCCGGTATCGGACAATGGGATTGGTTATCGGAGAGACAGAAAGGTTCACCGTATCGCTTAGAAATGTTTGTTTGAAGTGGTTTCCGATGGTGATTTCACTAAAATCAGAATCAACACCATCTATTTTGCGAAACACATGGTATCTTTTCAGACCACTGCCGTCATCTATGGCGGCCTGCCAGAACACATTGAAACAAAAATTAAGGGTTCCGCCTGAAGCCTCCACGATCGGTTCCACGCGCAAATTATGAATATCCTCTGGAGGAAAACAGTCCGGAACGATCTTTTCCAACCAAACTGTATCTGTGGTGGAAAAATATTTTCTTATGACGCGACGATGGTAGGTATGATTATGCGCAAAATTTGGATCCATGTGGAATTGTCCCATATTTCGGTGAACCACGCCATTCCGATCAAAATAGATCCCTCCCGTATCTGTATAATCGAAAACAAAAAATACACTGCCCGGATTTGTGGGAGAGGTCCATCCCCAATCAGGCAGCGTGTCCGGAGGGACCCATCCACTGTCAAAATAACGCATTCCGGCAGGGGGAGGATTTGAAAAGAAATTGGTATCGTCGCGTACGACTTCAAAACGGATGCGTTCTTCTGTTTTATCCAACGCTACCCATAACGTGTCCACGGAACCTCGTCGAAAACCCTGCTCCTGCGACGAAGACACCGTGTCTTCCGAAACGGGATTTTCCGGTGGAAATTGAGAATTGTTTCCCCCTTTCAGAGTAATGCTGTTGGACCAATCGCCATATCCTTCATTCCCAACAAAATCCACAGCATTGACTCGGTACTGAACAAAACCTGAATCCATGGTTGTATCCATCCAACTCAAAACAGAATCCGAAGGAAGCGCAACAAAAGCGGAATCAACAAGAAGTTTCTCAGTGCCTGTATTCACCGCTCTATAGATTCGATAGCGCGCTGTACCGCTCAAACTGTCTTCCACACTCTTCCATGAAATCCTGACATAACTGTTTTTATTGATCGCACGAGGTTTGACAACACGGTTGGGTGGTGTGTTATCCTGTGTCGAATAGACGATGTTGGAATAAATGTAACGTGCACTATCATCTATTTCGCAAGCCGCTTTTATAAAATAGCCATATTTGCGTCCGTTCACTAAATCATTAAAATTTGAAAAGACCGTATCTCCAGACGTAGATTTATAGAGTTGGCGTATTGATCGTCCCAGATTCTCACGATCCCCTTCCTCAAAGCAGTACGCATCTTGAAAAATGGCATTTTGTGGCGCTGGCAGCCACGATACCGTATTTTGTAACCCTCTCGTAAAAGAGGGTTCGGAAAGTAAAACAGGAGGTTCGTAACCACTACTATCCACATGAACATACACTCTAAACCAATACATGGTATTGGCGAGGGTACCAATCCGTGTTCCATACCAAACGACAACAGAGTCGAATCCCACCGATTTGGGATGAATGTATATAACATTCCGCAGTGTACCGCTTTTCCCAGGAGCCAAGGGAATGTCTTTGTTTTGCCAGCCTTCAATAAAACCAGGTACCTCAAGTCTCCAATCCCATTTCATCCATCCACCATAATTGGTATAAGATGTTTCATTCCGATATTGTGCGATAAACTCTAAGCCCACGATTTCATTGGGCATCATGTGAAGTTCCAATTGATTTTTAACCTTTTGACCGTTGCTGAGAAAATAGACTTCCAATCCGCTCTTTGATGAAACAGGATGGATATTAAAACAGAACACGATCCCAAGTAAAAATCCACGAACTTTCCAACCCGTATTCATCCCCATATCTCCTTATGTTTATCCAATCAACATAAGCAACTTATTAAATTTTAATTTGAATGTCAAGAAGAAACAATTTTCCCTCATTACCGAAATGAAAAACTCCTGTAGAACACTTTTTTACACATATTCTACTCCTCACTGCAATTATTTTGCCAAAACATTTATACAAGACAAGAACAAAAATTAGCGTATGGATTTCAAATCGTCTGAAGAGTGCACAATAATTGACCTTGTTGGACAAAATTAGTTCTACAAACGCATCAAACATTTTAGAGTTGACATTCGGAAAATAAATAGATACATTTTAACTAAAATTGCATGTGAGAAAAATTATCTTAAAAGTAAAAGATGAGTATCAATCGTCCCATTCATATTCTTTACTGAAGTTTGACAAATTTATATTTTATGTGTCATCCTGAGCCCTTCTCCCGAAACTTCGGGATCAGGGTAAACTCTGTCGAAGGATGTTCCCAGCACACCAGATTCTTCCCCCGAAACTTCAGGGTCAGGATGACCACCCCGCTCTTAAATTTGCCAAACTTCACTTCTTTAGAAAAGATTTATAGCTCAATAAAAAAATGCAAACAAAAGATTGGATGTATAAAAACGTATTCTCAACTATGGCCTGGATAGCCATCAACTCTCTCCACATTACCCTCAAGATAAAAGCGATCGGAAAAGAAAAGATTGATCAACTTGCGGATTCCGGAGAAAAACTTATCTATACTTTTTGGCATGGCCGGCAATTTCTTTTAGTACGCTATCTGTCCAAAAATCCGATTGTCGTGATGTCTTCAATCAGCCGTGATGGTATTTTACAGGCAAATATATTAAAAAAATTTGGCTATGCCATCGCCTTTGGATCCAGTTCCAAATCTCCGGTTCGTGCCATCATTGGTGCACTTCAAAAAATGCGAACTGGTTACAATCTCGCTGTCGCTATTGACGGTCCAACAGGCCCCATTTACAAAGTAAAACCTGGAGCAATTTATTTAGCCAAAAAAACAAATGCATTTATTGTACCGACTACTTTTTCAGCGCGTCCACGTCTTACTCTAAAATCCTGGGATAAGTACCTTCTCCCCTTCCCTTTTGCACAATCCGTGATGTATTTCGGAGAGCCTTTTCAGCCTTCTCCAGACTTAAATGAAAAAACGATCCAAAAAGAATGCGATTTTCTCGAAAAAACATTAAATCAAATTACAGAAACATCCGATCGAATACTATTGAAGATGTAATAAAATGCGTGATTCCTCTTTACAAATCTACAATATTTCTCACCAAATGCTTATTTCCAATTTTGACAATTTCAAATGAAATCCCAAATAAAAAAGCCTCTGAAAAATCAGAGGCTTTAAATTTAGACCTGGCGACGCCCTACTCTCCCACAAGGTCGCCCAAGTAGTACCATTGGCGCTGAAAGGCTTAACTGCCGAGTTCGGAATGGGATCGGGTGTTTCCCCTTCGCTATGGTCGCCAGAAAAATACTTTGACAATTCAAAACAAGGTCCACTCCTAAAGACAATCTATCATCTGCCATAGGCAAAAAATTTATATCACGCCGCACGGCTGATTAGTACCAGTCGGCTAAATGTGTTACCACACGTACACCTCTGGCCTATTAACCTGGTCATCTCCCAGGAGCCTTTAGTGCCGAATATTCGGCAGGGAGATCTTATCTTGGGGTGGGCTTCCCACTTAGATGCTTTCAGCGGTTATCCCATCCGAACATGGCTACCCAGCAATGCCCCTGGCGGAACAACTGGTAAACCAGAGGTTCGTCCATTCCGGCCCTCTCGTACTAGGAACAGCTCCCCTCAAATCTCCTACGCCCACGGAGGATAGGGACCGAACTGTCTTACGACGTTCTGAACCCAGCTCACGTACCGCTTTAATTGGCGAACAGCCAAACCCTTGGGACCTGCTTCAGCCCCAGGATGCGATGAGCCGACATCGAGGTGCCAAACCGGGTCGTCGATGTGGACTCTTGGACCCGATAAGCCTGTTATCCCCGGAGTACCTTTTATCCGTTGAGCGACGGCCCTTCCACTCAGAACCGCCGGATCACTAAGCCCTGCTTTCGCATCTGCTCGACTTGTAGGTCTCGCAGTTAAGCTCCCTTATGCCTTTGCACTCAACGCACGGTTACCAATCGTGCTGAGGGAACCTTTGGACGCCTCCGTTACTTTTTAGGAGGCGACCGCCCCAGTCAAACTACCCACCTAGCATTGTCTCGAGACCTGATTCAAGGCCTACGGTTAGGATTCCGACAGAACAAGGGTGGTATTTCAACGTTGGCTCCTCCCGAACTGGCGTCCGGGACTCATAGCCTCCCACCTATCCTACACATGCTTTGCCAAAACCCAGTGCTAAGCTATAGTAAAGGTTCACGGGGTCTTTCCGTCCATCCGCGGGTAGGCGGCATCTTCACCGCCACTACAATTTCGCCGAGGCCGTGGTTGAGACAGTGCTCCAGTCGTTACACCATTCGTGCAGGTCGGAACTTACCCGACAAGGAATTTCGCTACCTTAGGACCGTTATAGTTACGGCCGCCGTTTACCGGGGCTTCAGTTCAGAGCTTCTACCGATGAATCGGCATGACCCTTCCCTTTAACCTTCCGGCACCGGGCAGGTGTCAGTCCCTATACATCGTCTTACGACTTAGCAGAGACCTGTGTTTTTGTTAAACAGTCGCTAGAGCCGTTTCTCTGCGGCCTCTTTCGGCTCCTCCCGCAGGGGAATCGCCTAATCAAGGCATCCCTTCTTCCGAAGTTACGGGATCATTTTGCCGAGTTCCTTAACCACGGCTATCTCGAGCACCTTAGGATTCTCTCCTCATCTACCTGTGTCGGTTTGCGGTACGGACACCCATGATTCTTCCATAGAGGCTTTTCTTGTCAGTGTGTTTAGGGTCAGTTTGCGGGCAAAGCCCTTCCATTCGCATCTCGGTGTTAAAAGAGAGCAGATTTGCTAACTCTCTACACCTACTTGCTTAGAGCCCGTAATCCAGCACGGGCCTGACCTTTCACTCCTGCGTCCCCCCATAGGTCAAGCGAATCATAGGTGGTACGGGAATATTCAACCCGTTTTCCATCACTTACGCCTTTCGGCCTCAGCTTAGGGGCCGACTAACCCTGAGCAGATTAACTTTACTCAGGAAACCTTGGATTTTCGGTGTTCCGGTTTCTCACCGGAATTATCGCTACTTATGCTAGCATCCTCATTTCCACTTCCTCCAGCATGCCTCGCAGCACACCTTCGCAGGTTCGTGGAACGCTCCCCTACCTCCCGAAGATTCGGGACCACAGTTTCGGTAACAGGCTTGAGTCCCGATCATTTTCGGCGCAAGATTACTTGACCAGTGAGCTATTACGCACTCTTTAAATGATTGCTGCTTCTAAGCCAACATCCTGGTTGTCTGTGCGATCTTACATCCTTTATCACTTAACCTGTATTTAGGGACCTTAACTGGTGGTCTGGGTTGTTTCCCTCTTGGACGTGAAGCTTATCCCTCACGCCCTGACTCCCGTACATCATGTCAACGGCATTCGGAGTTTGGTTGGGTTTGGTAGCCTTGTGGGGCCCCTAGTCCATCCAGTGCTCTACCTCCGTGACACGAATACGAGGCTAGCCCTAAAGCTATTTCGGGGAGAACCAGCTATCACCGAGTTTGATTGGCCTTTCACCCCTACCCACAGCTCATCCGAGCAGTTTTCAACCTACACCGGTTCGGACCTCCATTCCGTGTTACCGAAACTTCATCCTGGCCATGGGTAGATCACCCGGTTTCGGGTCTACTGTATGTTACTCATCCCGCCAAAGGCGGGGCACCCTATTCAGACTCGCTTTCGCTACGGCTCCTCCTGTAAACAGGATTAACCTTGCAACATACAAGTAACTCGCTAGCTCATTATGCAAAAGGCACGCCGTCATCCCGAAGATTCGGGACTCCGACTGATTGTAAGCACACAGTTTCAGGTACTATTTCACTCTCCTTACAGGAGTACTTTTCACCTTTCCCTCACGGTACTGGTTCACTATCGGTCACAAGAGAGTATTTAGCCTTGGATGGTGGTCCACCCGGTTTCCCACAGGATTTCCCGTGTCCCGCAGTACTTGGGATAGTAACCAAGAAAGACTACTCTTTTTCGTCTACAGGACTATCACCTCCTATGGTTGGCCTTTCCAGAACCATTCGACTAAAAAGTAGTTTTATCACTTTCCGGATTCGCTGCATCAAATCCCGGTTACATCCCGCAACCCCGATTCCACAACACATGCAGGTTTTAACATAGAATCGGTTTAGGCTGTTCCTATTTCGTTCGCCACTACTTTAGGAATCGCTTTTGCTTTCTATTCCTGGAGGTACTGAGATGGTTCACTTTCCTCCGTTCGCTCTATTCTACCTATTTTATTCAGCAGAAAGTCTCCGCCCATTATGGCGAAGGGGTTGCCCCATTCGGAGATCCCCGGGTCTAAGGTTGTTTGCACCTACCCGAAGCTTATCGCAGCTTACCACGTCCTTCATCGCCTTCTTGTGCCAAGGCATCCACCGTGTGCCCTTAGTAGCTTGATAAAAATCCTTTGCTCTATGGCAGATGATTGATTGCCTAAGGAATAGCAGTTCAGTGCTACCTTGTTTCTATGATTGTCAAAGAACCATTTATATTCATTATCCCCTTTATGGAATAGAACCACAAAAGAAATAATTTCAATTTCTGTGGAGAATACCGGATTCGAACCGGTGACCTTCTGGTTGCAAACCAGACGCTCTCCCAGCTGAGCTAATTCCCCAATCTGAAGCATCGCGGAAGAGACTCTCACCGGATCCTCGGCTGATCATCAGTGGGCCTAACTGGAGTTGAACCAGTGACCTCACGCTTATCAGGCGTGCGCTCTAACCGCAACTGAGCTATAGGCCCAATCCTTAGATTCTGTCTGCCCCACTCCCGATCTGAATCGCAACCACCTCACCTTTATCAGTCCCGATGCTTCGGGATCTAACCGCAACTGAGCTAT
>Ga0172366_10001419_pt1 | contig 18516 bp, 17 predicted proteins | sample LakKivSesite69cm_FD_114533 | JGI IMG/M metagenome (GOLD analysis project Ga0172366, IMG submission 114533) | Sediment microbial communities from Lake Kivu, Rwanda - Sediment site 69cm | ecosystem: Environmental > Aquatic > Freshwater > Lake > Sediment | place: Rwanda: Western Province, Lake... | reverse complement strand
GGGGCCATGAGATACCGGGTCCGGATGATGGATATGTTTGGAATCATTGATTTTGATGAGGCTGTTTGCCGAAATGAAGGCTCAGTTGAGCAATCTTCCGACCGTAATTGTCAAGGGTGCTTTGGGAATGCCCCGAAAGAGTCACCTTCTCCTGAAGTTCCTCCCATAGCTTGCTAAAGCCATGGATCTCATGACAAGCCTGTTCCATGATTGTGAACGACTTTTTTCGTAGTTTTGATTGTGTTTTCATAGTAAGAGTTTTTTGGTGTACCCTTTATTCTATGATTTCACAAAGAAAAAGCTATCCCGTCACGGTTCTGTCGTGACGGGATCTAGTGCAACAAGCGCGCATCAGCCAGCCCGGGGTACTTCTTGTTGTTGCCTCATTAGAGCGGGTGTTCATTGAAAATGAATTTGTAATTTTAAACGTTGGGCGCTCCCACCCGCCCCCATGGTGCAATTATAACCCGGACCGGCCGCTGAGCGCAACCTTTACCTGCAAGCTGAGAAATCAATACTTTACTAAATATATTGACCAAAAAATTAATTTCCAGGGCTATGCCAGAGAGAAACAAAAACGAAAATATCCTTTTAAAAGACACTAAGGTCTTAATTTATCTGGCTTACAGTATGACTATTTTTAAATTAACAGGTTGTGAGCAGAGGATTTGTTAAAGAAGGCGATCAGGAAGAAATCCCGATGGTGCCGCCGAGGGCAGAATTACCGGAAGGGGTTACAAATTATGTGACCCGGGTGGGATTTGATCAACTATTGACCGAAAAGCAAATGTTGATCAATGAAAGAGACAATCTGGATATTGCCGATGAAAATGAAAGAAGAATAGCGTTGAACCATATCAATGCAAAATTACGACTGCTGAACAATAGAATTGCTGAAACCAAAGTCGTCAATCTGAATGAGCAGCCACAAAATGAAATAAGGTTCGGTGCAACGATAACTCTTAAAATTGAAGCAACCAATAAGATTCAAACATTTCAAATAGTAGGTGTTGATGAGGCCGATATTTCCAAAGGAAAAATCTCCTTTCTGTCTCCTTTAGCCAAAGCATTATTGAATAAAAAAGTCGGGGATAAAGCTATTTTAACACTTGCCAGGGAAAAGCGTATATTCGAAATTATTGATATAAAATACTATGACAACGCGTAGAATGAATCCTTAGGTTGATTTCTTTTTTCAGTAAAGCCAAAAAGTGGCAGGAAGAATTTGAGAAATTGAGAATGATCATCCATGATTGCGGGCTGACCGAAGAATTGAACTGTGGTGCTTCCTGTCAACGGCAATTCTATAATGCCGCCACTACGCCAGGCCATGAAACATTAGAATCCATTAAATGAAGGAACTTCAAATGAAAAGCACTGGCTTGTATGTTATTTTTACTGTGGCCTTAAATATTCTGGCCGGTTGCGATTATAAGTATACCCAACATAGTGATATTAAGCCAAATGATGTTGTCCCTACTTCTAATCAGCTGGCGTATCAACAAATGGAAATGATTGGTTTTATACATTTTACAGTTAATACATTTACTGACAAAGAGTGGGGATTTGGTGATGAAAATCCAAAAATTTTTAACCCTGATCAGTTAAATGCAGAACAATGGGTAACCACGGCAAAATCTGCCGGTTTCAAAGAACTCATACTCACAGCTAAACATCATGATGGTTTTTGTTTATGGCCAAGCAAGTATACCGAGCATTGCATAAAGAATAGTAAGTATAAAAACGGCCAGGGTGATATCGTGAGGGAATTTGTCGATGCATGCAAAAAACACGGAATGAAGGTTGGACTTTATTTATCTCCCTGGGACAGGGACCACAAAGATTATGGCAAACCGGAATATATTACCTATTACAGGAATCAATTAATCGAATTACTTACCCAATATGGAGAAATCAATGAGATTTGGTTTGACGGTGCAAATGGAGGTGACGGTTACTATGGAGGCGCAAATGAAGTGAGGAAGATTGACAGCAGAACTTACTATGACTGGGACAGTACCTTTGCATTGGTAAAAAAATTACAGCCAAATATTACCATATCTTCAGATGCCGGCCCGGATGTACACTGGATAGGTAATGAAAAAGGATATGCCGGTAATACCTTTTGGTCGACTATTAATAAAGATAAATTGATTATTGGAAATTCCGATCCGGGGTATTTAAATTCCGGAGATCCGGAAGGCAGGTACTGGATAACAGGACAATGTGATGTTTCAATCAGACCGGGATGGTTTTATCACAAAGCAGAAGACCACTCAGTTAAATCGCCTCAGGAATTGGTTGATATCTATTATAAATCCGTCGGAAGAAATTCTGTCTTGCTCCTGAATCTTCCGCCCGATGAGAGAGGGCTTATCCATGAACATGATGTGGATTCTCTGAAAGCTTTTAAAAAAATTATTTATGAAACATTTTCTGTCAATCTTGCTGAGGGAGCAAACGTTACAGCTAATAATTATAGATCGAATGATGAAGACTTCTGTCCTGAAAAAGTATTGGACAATGATCTTAAGACCTATTGGGCAACTGATGATCCAGTTATACCTGCTGAATTAACAGTGAGTTTTGATGAAGAAAAGCGATTTGACAGGATAATGATTCAGGAACCTGTTCACCTTGGTCAGAGAATTATCAAATTCCAAATTGAGGTACAGCATAATAATGAATGGCAACGAGTGTATGAAGGAACGACGATTGGCTATAAAAGATTGATAAGAATTAATCCTGTTAAAGCCTCAAAAGTAAAATTAAAGATACTTCAGGCCAATAATACCGTAGCCATTTCAAATTTTGGATTATTTTTATCTTCAGATAAAGAAAATAAAAGTTACAAATAATTAGGCGTTCATTTTGGCGCACAGCGTCCAGAGTGGTTTCCCCCATTTATCGGGAAATGCCCGGTTGAAATAAATCCCGTAATGTTAAACGGAATTTTCATTTACCTGGATAATTTTCTCAGCTCCGGTCATGTATAAAATGGCGCGCTTATATGCGCAATAGTCAAAAGATAAAAAACAAGGCAAATTAAACTCAAATGAATGAATATGATCTCTATGAAAAGTTGACAAGGTTAAGGGAACCGTTAATTGAAAAAATAATTGAATCGTTAGGGATAAAGCATGATTCCAGAGGTATTGACATCGGCTGCGGAATCGGTCGTATCACTACTCTTCTCTCAAATAAGATTGGATTAAACGAGGAATTAATCGGATTGGATTTTTCTGAAGACATGATAAATTATGCCAGGAAAAATTCAATACAAGAAAATGTGACATTTATTCAAGGCGATGTCAACCATTTACCGTTTAATCCCGATTCATTCGATTGGATTTGGTGTATGGATACTATTTGGGTCGGTCCTGAAGAATTCGGGTGTCCGGCGGAAGAACCTGATCAGATTCTTAACCGGCTATATAAAATATTAAAGCCGGGTGGAACGATTTATCTGTCATTTTGGTCTTCTCAAAAAATTCTTCCGGGTTATCCCTTGCTTGAAGCCCGACTGAACGCATCACTTTCGGCAAATGCTCCGTACCTGAATGATATGAATCCGGATAATCATATTTTGCGCGGTCAGAAATGGCTTCAGAATGCAAAATTTGAAAATATTGAGGTAAAATCATTTGTCGGGGATATCGTAGGACCATTAAGTGAAAATAATAAAACAGCATTAACAATATTATTCCGAATGTTTTGGGGAAATTCAGAAAATGAAGTTTCACAAGAAGACTGGGAAAAATACAATGAGTATTGTTTACCGTCATCAGATAAATTTATCTTAAATGATTCTGATTACTGCGGATTTTACGTATATACACTATTTAAAGGGATGAAAAAATAACAGCTATATGCGCATAATAACCGTTACCTGCAAGCGAGGGTTTAAGCAATGTATGCTGATATGGCTTATCTGCCAACAACAATTTTTCTTTTTGGCCTGTGCCTGATAATGTTATTAGATATTGCTAAGAATGAAATAATCGATTCTATCCGGGAAGCAGCAAAAACAAAACTCTTGGATACCGAGTGAAATAACATTATATTTGAGAGCTTCCTGGCATTCTGACTTGATTTAAATACCTGATTGCTAATTGAAAATACATTAATTGCCGGTGACACATATTAACCTGATATTTTTAAACTAAGAAATATCATTTTTGAACAGACCATAAATCATGAAGATTTTTGTTTTATTAACACAGCTTGGTATCTTATTGACTTTTCCTGCTCTCGGCCAGACCGGACGTGCCATCCCCGTTGTCGTCAAAAACCACAGGACTTACATTACAATAAAAACAGGAGGTCTGACAATCTCAGACATATTACTCGACACAGGTTTAGTATATGACGGGCTCATGCTCTTTGATCCGGCATACAGGGATTCGCTGGATATGACATCTGCCATTAAGGTACAGATCGGGGGTGCAGGAGGCGGTCAGGCCTCAAATGCAATAATGATTGACCCGGCTGAATTTTCAGTGGGTGAGGCAAAGATGGTCAACCATCGCATCATCATCCTGCTGGGGGAGAAAAGCTTCGGGTCAAACGGCATCACCGGCTATTCGGTTTTCGGCCATTACATAACAGAATTCGACAATGATAAAAATACGATGACCTTATATGACCCTGATTCATTTGAGGTGGATGATTCCTGGACGGTGATTCCCCTTTATTTCAAGGATAACAATATCCCATGGTTGGATGCTTCTCTCGCCACCGGGAAAGAGATGCCGGTCTCCCTTTCCATGTACATTGATTTTGCGGCTGGTGACGAAATCCTTCTTCTCGAAAAGCCGGATCAGAAATTCATACTCCCTGAAGAGACGAGAGAGGTTTATCTTGGAACAGGCCTCAGCGGCGATATATATGGTAAGACGGGGATGATATCAAAACTGGTCATCGGCCCTTTTGAGCTGAAAAATATCAATGCTTCCTTTGCCGAAGCCCGGGTGCGTTCAAAACAAAAGGATGCCGATGCCGTCCTCGGTAATGAATGTCTCAGAAGATTCAATCTGATTTTTGATTATCAGGATAAGAAGCTGTATCTCAAACCGAATTCACATTTTTATCAATAATTAAATCTCAGGTTGTTTTGTCGAAAGCCTTAATGTTCAAAGCCATTGGGTTAATGAGGTCATATATGCCGTCCTTTCAAAGGAATGGCAACATGGTTCTGACAATAATTAATAACACAAAAGTATTATAAGCAGATTTGGTATGGATACACGACAACATTTCCCCGGGATCATCGACAGGCATCCCGAAGCAGACATTCCCATTCCCGGCTTGACATCAAGGCTCATCCAGGCCGGAGACCAACAATTTGTTTTTATGGCATTCGCTGAAGATGCGGTAATCCCTGTTCATTCGCACAATGCACAATGGGGCGTTGTTCTTGATGGTGAGATCGAATTGACAATTAACGGAAAAATAAAACACCTGAAAAAAGGCGACAGTTACTTTGTTGAAAAAGGGGTACCACACTCTGCCAGAATCAGTGAAGGATACAAAGATTTGACTCTTTTTGACCAGCCTGACAGATATAAGAAGAAATAAATCTGTTTACACTTACTTTAATATTAGACTATTCAATATTCCAAATAAACCAACCTCAAATCATATATAAGGAGCACTGATGAAATCACTGTACAAAATCTTATCCATTGTATTTCCGGTTATCCTGTTTGGCTGCCAGCAACAACAAACACTGACAGATGCAAAAAAAGAGATCATTCGAAAAGAAGTGACAGAGCAGTATAACCAGCTGGTCACCGCCATCAATCAGCTGGATGCCAGGGCATGGTCTGAATTTTACAGTAAAGATGAGTTCATCTCAGCATTCGCCGGTACCGAATTTTTTACTACACGAAGCGCCTGGGTGGATACCATCACAAACTATTTTTCAATGCGCGAAAGTCAGAAGATAGAACCGACAGGGGTACAGGTCACAGCCCTTGCACCCGATCCGGCCCTGTTGACGAGTCAGGAAAAAACGGAGATGCAGATGAAAAGCGGCAAAGAGATCAAATTCAGCCATGTTTTTACAATGATCTGGAAGAAAGAGCCGATTGGCTGGAAGATTCTCCATTCTCATGAATCGTGGGTAGAGGAACAGGTTCAATAGCTGACTTTTTATGGAGAAATTGATCCCGTTATCCTGGGATCACGGGATACAGACGTTATGCTCAGGTATTTTCTCTGAGGAGGTAAATTTATGAGCGTTCAAATGAAAGAAAGGGCCATCCTTTCGTGGAGCGGAGGAAAAGACAGCGTTCTGGCGCTATATGAATTGGTGTCAGATCACCGTTATAAGATTTCAGCATTGTTAACCACCCTGACGGAGGACTATGAACGTATCAGCATGCATGGCGTCAGGCGGGCTCTCTTAGAGCAGCAAGCCCGTTCCATTGATCTTCCGCTCGATAAGGTTTATCTCACCGCCAATACATCCAATGAAGAGTATGAGAGCAGGATGAATGAAAAGCTAACCTATTACAGAGAAAGAGGCATCACATCAGTCGTTTTTGGTGACATTTTCCTGGATGATATTCGAAAATACCGTGAGGAAAACCTGTCGAAAATTGGAATGAATGGCATTTTCCCCATCTGGAGAAAGGATACAGCCGACTTGGCCCGGACCTTTATCGATGCAGGTTTCAAGGCCATCATAATCTGCGTTGACTCCAAACTCCTTGATAAAGACTTTACCGGAAGGCTTTATGACCGCGAGTTTCTGAGCGATCTCCCTTCCGGTGTCGACCCTTGTGGAGAGAATGGCGAGTTTCATACTTTTGTATATGACGGGCCGCTTTTCAGGGAAAAGATATCGTTTGCGGCAGGGGAAACCGTATTGCGTGACAACCGTTTTTACTTTTATGATTTAGTACCAATTTTTCAAAAATGAAAGCCATAGGAAACACCCCGTTAATCAAGCTGGAAAGACTGGCAGAGCGCGGCTGCGCTGAGATCTATGTGAAATTTGAGGGAGCCAATCCGACGGGCAGCATGAAAGACAGGATGGCTCTCTCGATGATCGAAGGAGCCGAACGGCGGGGTGAGCTCAGGCCGGGAGGAAAAGTCGTTGAATACACCGGTGGCAGCACCGGCAGCTCTCTTGCCATGGTTTGCGCTACCAAGGGTTACCATGCCTGCTTCGTCTCCTCCGATGCGTTTGCCGAGGAGAAACTCAGAACCATGAGAGCTTTTGGCGCCGAGCTCGACATCATTCCCAGCGAAAACGGCCTGATCACCGCAAAACTTATCGACCAACTGGTGGAAAGAGCCAGAGAATTAAGCAAACAACCGAATACGTTCCGGACCGATCAGTTCAACAACGTCGACAACAGGAATGCCTATCATCATATGGCCAGAGAGATCATGGAGGTTCTTGGACACGACATTGACGAATTCATAATGGGAGTTGGCACGGGTGGATGTTTTTCAGGGAATGCGGAGGTGTTCAAGAGAGATATCCCATCCATCCGGTGCATAGCCCTTGAGCCTTTGCATGTTCGGTCTCTCTCTGGCGGTGACACCACGGGGACCCACAAGCTGGAAGGTATCGGGGCAGGATTCGTGCCGGCCATATGCCGGTTGGATCTGGCTGATGAGATCATGGCCGTATCGGATGAAGATGCCTATAAAACCGCCAGAAAACTGGCGAGAATGGAAGGCATTTTTGGAGGAACGACATCCGGTGCCAATGTATGGGCTGCCATACAAAGAGCCAGAATCATTGGCCCCGGCAAGAAAATCGTCACCATTATATGCGATTCGGGATTGAAATATCTAGACGGGGATCTGTACAACGGTTAAAAACTGAAAACATCCCGCCAGTCCGGATTGTTCTATTATAACATCGGGATTATACATTAAAATACCATACCGGCAGTCGCATTATGATAGATTTCAGTGGCAGTTATACCGATGACTATGAGCTCACCATGGCTCAGGTCTATTTTCTGAAGGGCCGGACAGAGAGCCGTGCCGTCTTCGATTATTTTTTTCGTAAACTGCCGTTTAATGGCGGGTATGCTGTCTTTGCCGGTCTGGACACCCTGCTGGATGTGTTGGAAAACTGGCACTTCACGGAAGAAGATCTGGCTTTTTTACAACAACATGGTTTTAATAAAGATTTTATCCACTATTTGGGAAGCTTCAGGTTTCACGGCGATGTTTACAGCACGGCAGAAGGGGATGTGGTATTTCCGACCCGGCCGGTGCTGGAGGTGGAAGCCGGCATCCTCGAGGCGCAGATCATTGAAACGGTGTTGCTCAACATCCTGAATTTTCAGACCCTCATCGCCACCAAGGCCAGTCGCATGCGTCAGGTGGCAGGTAAAAGGGTACTGGTGGACTTTGGTCTCCGCCGGGCGCAGGGTGTGGGCGGTTACCATGCCAGCCGGGCCGCCGTCATCGGAGGATTTGATGCCACAAGCAATGTGCGGGCAGGGATGGATTTTCATATCCCTGTGTCCGGAACCATGGCGCATTCATTCATTGAAAGCTATGATGACGAGCTGACAGCCTTTCGTGATTTTGCGTCGTGCTATCCCGATAACTGCGTTTTACTGGTCGACACGTACAACACCTTGGAAAGCGGTCTGCCCAATGCGATAAAAGTCGGAAAGGAGATGGAGAAACAAGGCAAGAAACTCAGCGGTATCCGTCTCGACAGCGGTGACCTGGCTTATATGGCTAAGGAGAGCCGGAAGATGTTGGATGATGCCGGATTGGATTATGTGAAGATCGCCGTTTCGAACCAACTGGATGAATACATCATTAAGAGTCTGCTTGAGCAGGGAGCTCCCGTTGATTATTTCGGTGTGGGCACAAGCCTGGTAACCGGAGGACCTGACGCCGCTATCGACGGCGTATACAAACTGGCTTATGCTGCCGGTGAACCCCGCATCAAACTGTCGGAAAGCTGGACTAAAATTACCTTGCCCTATGGCAAGCAGGTTTACAGAGTCAGGAACCAAGACGGTTTATTAACAGGGGCCGATGTCATCACATTACGGGACGAAGAAAATGTCGAACGTATGTGTCATCCGTTCGAACCTGATAAATCCCTGTCATTAATAGGATCGCGGCGGGAAGCCCTGTTGCATCAGGTGATGGCCAAAGGAAAACGGCTTTATCCTCCCAGAGCACTGGCGATGATAAGGGATTACAGCATGAAACGGGTCGAAGAATTGCCCGGCGAGTATCGACGTTTCGAGAACCCCCATATTTATAAAATAGGTCTGAGCGACAGACTCAGGGATCAACGCGATCAATTGATTGAACAATTTAAAAAATAACGGATGATGTCACAGGGATAAATCGTAACTTAGACTTCAGGAATGAAATGGTATCTTTCAAATTAACCATAAGCAAAATCCTGTAACTTAACGAGATAAAAATGACCGATATTAATGAAGCAAGAATATTAGCCGCTTACTGTGGTATCTATTGTGGCTCATGCGGGATGTACCGGGGAAGGATCTATGCCGGAATTGCCGGGGAACTATTGGAAATAATGAAGGTTGCAAACTATCCTGAAGAATTGACCATTAATCCGGAGGCGGACAAGCCGGATTTTGATTTCGGGGAATTCATGAAAGGACTGGCCTATTTCAGTAAAAATTACAGCGGAGCCTATTGCCAGGAATCCTGTAAAGATGGTGGCGGTGTGCCTTGTGAGATACGGTTGTGTGCAAGGGAAAGAGGATTGGAGATTTGTTATGAGTGTCATGAATATCCGTGCACTCACTTCCCGTTACCCTGGGTCAACAGTCCTGAAAAAATGAAGGACTATGAACTGTTCAGGCAACTGGGTTTTGACGGATGGGTGCAATATCATGCCGAGCGTGCCGCGAAAGGTTATGCCAATGCCACAAGGAAATATTATACCCAGGCTAGAAAAGAAGATTAAAAAAGATCCTGTGCACATGGATGTTTGAAACAGCCTACTATGGATTTTGTAAATGAACACATTCTTGAGGTCAGCGCTTATGTCGAAGACTGTTATATTGCCCAGACAAAGGCATTTTCACCTCTGGAGTATCCGTATCTGAAAGATATTATCATTCATCATAACATAAAGACCATCCTGGATGTAGGCACGGGTGAGGGGACCTTCATCTCCGGTCTGGCGTCCATGACACCGGAGGTCCTTTACGAGGCCATAGATATCGATAAAGCCCTTATCACCCGGGCCCAACATAAACACCACCTGAAAAACTTAGCTTTCAAAACCCTCCTGTTCGATCCGTCCTTTCCTGATGTCGGATATGATCTGATCACCGCCCGGTTTGCCGTTGAGCACATGGAAAACATACCGCAATTCATTTCAGAGGCTTATCGACGGCTTCGTAATGGGGGATTGCTTCTGATGACCGAATACTATATTGACAAGCTGGATAGTGCAAATGAGATGTGGAGACTTTTCAGGGACAAAGAGCTTGAGTTTTACCTGAAATTTGGTTCCCATCCAAGTATCTCGCTGGAACTGCCCAAATATTTATATGACAGCGGCTTCTCAGGTATTGAGTCGATCTTCCGGCATATTTCACCCTCAACCGTTGGGGTCAAAAACTTCTATGATCTGATTGTCAGTTATACCAGGTTATACGGCCATATTGAACCGGCCATTTGGACCGGAGAGATCAAAGCAAAGATCATCAAATACTGTGAGAACGCCCTCAAAAAAAATCCTGACCATGAAGATATCCTGCTGATCAGTCATACCATGGGCCGGAGACACCGGTAAATAAAACAAACAGTTAGGTTTTATCAAATATCTTCCCCCGGAACTTGAATGGCGACCTGTCAATCGAATATCGGTATCTCAACAAAACGAGGACGGACAGATAATATCTCCGAGTATTTTTTAGCAAGTGACTATTGACACCAGTTTGAATTTTTTCTTATTTTTAACGATGCCTTATCACGTCAGGTATGACTAACCGCTCAACTATAATTTTCTTCATTCTATTAGTCCCTGGGATCTGCCTGTTCATCAACATGTCAGGCATGGCCACAACTGCGGCCGACACTGCCCTTGTCAATGACTGGCTGCGAAGAGGTCAGCAACTGCATGACAGCAATCCCGATTCGGCGATCTATTATTACCGTCTGATCATCGAAAAGGCAGATATACAGGCAAAGGAGCTGTCATCCTCCATGTCTGACCTCGAAAAATCCTATCTCGAAACCGTCATCAAAGCATTGAATTATACCGGTGATATCTATTATTATGATGATGAGTACAACCGTTCGGAGCCTTATTTTCAAAAATCGCTTTTATATGCCGGGGCGGCAGGGATGAAGGATTACTCGGCCCGCGCCCTGTTTGACATTGGATACATCCGGTATGTCAATAATGATTATGCCGAGGCTGCAAGACTCTTTGAGCAATCCTGCTCTATTTATGCTGAAACCGGTAATAAAAATGGAATGCACAATGTCCGGCAGGCCTGCGGGCTGACTTACCGCCGCCTGGGTGATTATGCAAAAGCCGATTCATGCAATAAGGAGTGTCTGGAGTATGCGTTGTCACAGCAGGACAGCCTGAAACTTGCAGATACCCGGATCAATTATGGTATCCTGTGGTGCGAGCAAGGTACTCTGGATGAAGGCATCAACATGTTTGAAGAAGCACTCAGCTATTATGAACATATAGGTAACGGGCAAGCGGTCTCCATTGCCCTGCTGAACATCGGCGTGGTGTTAAAGATGGTTAACGAATATGATAAAGCCCTGGCTTACATAAAAAGGTCCACCGAGATAGAGGAATTGCAACAGCAGAAATCCAAACTCGCCGTCAGGTATTTCAATCTCGCCGATCTGTATCTGGATATGGAAAAAACAGATAAGGCCTATGACTATTGCATGAAAATCCAGTCCGTGGACAATGACATAGGGTCCCATCCTTTCGCTGCCGAATGTGATTATCTTTTTGGAAGGTATTATTACCTTAAGGATGATTTCCCTGCAGCCGGCGGTTATTTTAAAGTTGCGGCCGAAAGCGCCCGTAAGACCAACGATATGCCTCTCATCACCAATATAGACCTCTGGCATGCCAGGACCAGCCTGAAAGATGGCAACTTACGGGCGGCCATTGCACTGGCTCAGGAGGCCTACAAATTGGCTGACCATTTGCATCTGCTTATGGTTCAGAAAGAGACTTCGGAGCTATTATCTGAGGCTTATGAGAAAACAGGAGATAATAACTCAGCCCTGCACTGGTATAAGATTTTCATCATACACTCCGACAGCCTGAGCTATTTTAATCAACGCCAGGAGATAAGCAGGATTGAAGCCAAGTACAATTATGAAAAAAAGGAAAAAGAAAATGAAATGCTCAGAGACAAGGCCTCCCTTCAGGAGCAACGACTCAGAATACGCAACGTCATAAGCATTGCCCTGGTAGCGGTGATCATACTAAGCATTATCATTATTTTACTTCTGAACCGCAGGAACAAGGATGCCAAACTTCTATATGAACAGCAACAAATGCTAAACCTTCAGCACCTCGAAAAAATTGAAGGAGAACTCGACGGCAAAGAACGTGAGCTGACCTCTAAAATGATGTTCCTGAACCAGAAGAATGAGCTCATCGGCAGGTTGATCAAGCGGCTTCAGGAGATACAGCATTCCCCCGACACCTCTTCCGAAGAACTGGTCTCCATTGTGAATGAGCTCCGTGTGGACACGCCACAGAGCAACTGGAAGGAATTTGAGACCCATTTCACACAGGTCCATCCCGGATTTTATCAGCGGCTTTATGAAAAGCATCCTGCCCTCACCTCCTATGAACTGCGTATTTGTGCTTTCTTACGTATGAATCTCAACACCAAGGAAATTGCAGCGATAACGGGACGTTCGCCAAAAAGTATCGAAGTGGCCCGCAGCCGCATCCGTCAAAAACTCAACCTCAAAAGAGACGATAACCTGAGCAGTTTTCTCGCCGCCGTATGACCGCTTGCCGGGATGAGTGTTTTTGTAAGGTGGTGTGAGTGGTCTTGTACCTCCTAAAAAATTGCATCCCGCTGAAATCGCAACGTAATTTTACCCTGTCAATCATATCTCCTGCAACGGTTTATGATATCACAGGTTGAAGACATCAGAAAAGAAAACCTCCTGAGAAAAAAATGGGACTTCGGCAAGCCAAAGAGTGAAACCTTCCCTGAGGGCATCTTAGTGACCGGAGCCAACTCATTCATCGGCGCTCACGTGGTGAGTCTTCTTCAAAAAAAGCATCCCGGCCCGGTTCATTTATTGCTGAGGGCCCCGTCTGTTGATGAAGCCATATTGAAGATGCATCATGCCTTTTCACAATGGGGTTTGGGACCTTTTACCATGGATAACGTCTTTATCCATCTGGGTGATGTCACCAAGAACATGATGAATCTGATGCATAATGAATTCAGGCAGTTACAGAAACAGGTCGGCCATGTCATCCATTTGGCCATGACACCCCTATACCATCTTCCCTATACTCATTTCAAAAGGGTCTGGGTGCCTGAATTGGAGCGAATGATAGCTTTTTGCGGGGATGCTGATGCACCTAAATCGCTGCATTATACCTCCTCCAACAGCGCGAACTTTTTTCAGACGGAAGATGATTTCCGTGCTTTAAATTCCAACACCTGGCAATCGGGTTACGCCGGCTTTAAATGGGTTGCAGGTCAGTCCATCCGTAATGCCTTCAGCCAGGGCCTGCAAGGTTGCATATATGATATCCCTTTGGTCCTGGGGTCCCAGAAAAACGGCCTCAGCCCGGCGCACTATCCCATCTGGATGCTGCTGGATATTTTTCTGAAAACCGGTTGTTTCTTCAGGTTCAATTTCAAAGTAATCCCCGTGGATGTCCTGGCTGCAGTCATGGTTCATGAGGTCACACGTCATCAGGGATCGTCCGGGGATATACTGATCCGACCCATGCTGGAAGAACCTGTCGACGATACTTTATTTTCAAATACCGTAGCCAATATCCTGGGACTAAAGGAATCAGATCTTGAAAGTGTCAGGAAAACCTTTCAGGATAATATCAGGTTTGATTTTATGCTGCCCGTGAACTTTTATGAATTGATGGAAAAAGTAAATACCCTAAAGGCGGTGTTCCCTTCAGGATTTGACATGACGAACATGCCTTCGACAGCGGTAGTATTCATGAGCAACCTGAACCGGGCCCTAACCCGAAAAAACGAAGATCTTCTAATGATCGGTTAAATAGTACCGTAACTCTAATATTTTGATATTCAAATGCCTTTAATTAAAAATAAATTATAAATGAACCGGATCCGCAAGGATTCTCCGGCATTGTATTTTCCATTCCAATCCTGAATCCGGGGTCCACAAATTATCAAATCATGAAAAAAATATTATTGATCAGCCTGATTTTGATATTTTGCCATCAGGGTTTCAGCCAGAATCACAAATGGTATTACAATTACAACGATGGCAAGAGTGAAGTCGGCAACGATATCGTTTACGGAACTGACGGCTATGTTTATGTAGCCGGTGTCGAATATGACGATACCGATTGTGACATTATCGTCATTAAACTGAACAAGTCAGGAGGCCAGGAATGGATCTACACTTATGAGGGACAGCCTGACAAGGTTGCTGAGGTTGAGGAGATAGTATATGGAAGCGATGGCAACCTATATGTGTGCGGAACTTCCGGAAACGCCTCAGGCGACGATAAGTTTGTTATCTTCAGCGTGACTGCGGAGGGCAGTTTCCGCTGGGATTATATCTATGACGAGCAGGGGAGCTATCCCAGTAATGCCTACTCGGTTGTTTATGGTGGCAACGGGATGGTCTATGCAGCGGGGGTAGCCGATTACGATTTCATCGTGACCGGGATCAATGCCGGCACCGGGCAGCAGGAATGGGTCTACTGGTTCGACGGTGGCTGTTCGTATGCGATGTGCGATGACGAGGCCTGGGCCATTACCCTTGGTGACGATGGGAATGTTTATGCAGCAGGCTATTCCACCGAATCCACTGAAAAACAACTTACTATCGTCAGCCTGACCCCTGGTGGAGATAAAAATTGGAAATATATGTTTCCATCATACAACGAAGGGGCAAGCTGGGCAACCGATATCGTTTATGGCAAGGACGGCAGGATCTATGCCAGTTGCATGATTCATTCGGACATGGGTGTCATCTGTGTGAATGCATCCGGTCAGTACCAGTGGAACTGTAATGTCGACGGGCCTGGGCCTGAGCCCTATTTCGGCGAAAATTGTTATCAACTGATCTATGGTTTCGATAATTATGTGTATGTGGTCGGTCGTGCTGGTGGACGCGATGCATATGTCGATACCGACATGGATGTGGCCGTCATGAAAGTAAACCTCGAAGGAAAGCCGGTATGGTTTTACCGTTACGAAGGGCTGTACGGCGACTATGACATGGCTTTCTCCATCACACAGACACCCGACACCAACGTGCATGTCGCCGGCTATTTCTGCGGTTTGCTGGCCGAGGCCGGTACCATCAGCATCAACCACCGCACCGGCCGCGACCTCTGGGTCATGCGCTACGTCGGCCCGACCATAGATATGGATGTCGCCTATGCGATCGCCTCCGATGAAGACGGGTACCTTTACGTGACCGGCTACGACTACAAGTCGAACAGTCTCCACGATGTATATGTCTGGAAGCTCGACCCGCCACGAAATACCGACGGTTATTACAATATGGAAGGCTACGCAACCTGGGGTGCAGGTTATGCAGTGCTGGAAGCGCCCGATAAGAACTTTATCATCGCCGGGGCCCAGGGGACCTCCATTACCGCTTCAACGTACAATATGCGGCTCATTAAGACCGACATCAACGGCGATACCATGTGGACACGTAATTATGGCGGCTACGACGAAGACCGGGCTTATGATATAGCCATCTGCCCGGATAATGGTTTCATCCTTACCGGCTTTACCAAGTCATCCGGGGCCGGCGGCAAGGACCTTTACATTGTTAAAACGGATGAGAGCGGAAACGAGCGATGGGAAAAGACCTACGGATATGATACCGATGAAGAGGGAAATTCCATCGTCACCGCTGCCGACGGGGGTTATTTCATTGCCGGGAAGACTTACCTTTATGACGGCTCGGGCGACCTGTGGTTCATGAAGATCAATGCCCAGGGCGACAGCCTGTGGACCCGGATCTACGGCGGTGACCGCCGTGACGAAGTGGGCCAGGTGCACAGAACAGCCGACGATGGGTTTATTTTCGCCGGCACAAAGGGCCATGCACTCAGCGTGGGCTACATCACCAACATCTACGTGATAAGGTTCAATGCAGCCGGCGACACCCTCTGGACCCGGGAAATAGGCAACGATGATTACTGGGACGCCGGCGGCGATATCCTGGAGATGAACGACGGAACCTTTATCCTGGCCGGATATTATCAAAACAAAGAGTACCTGGCCAAACTGGATACCGACGGGAAAACCCTCTGGGAGAAAACTTCCGAAACCACCGAGAACGGCGGATTTACTACCATCGCAAAGAAGCCGGATGGTAATCTGCTTCTGAGCAGGAGAGAATTTGGTTCGAAATACCTGATGAACGTCAGGACCTATGATACCGAAGGCAATTTCATTTCATCCGATACCATAGCCTGTTCCCCCGGATATGTTTACATGCCCACAACGGCCAGGGCCAATGATGCACAGCCCACCTCCTACGGGGGATACATAGCCACGGGCGACGGCCGTATTGCGGGTGATGCCAATAACTGGAACATCGTCCTGTACAGGAAAGGCGGCACCCTCACCATGTTGCCCCTGCCTCCTCTCGGCATCCATGAATGGCCTTTTACCAACCGAAATTCTGACCTGAAATCAGTCTCAGTCTCCCCGAATCCTGTAAACGACCATGCTACTATCGGATTTAAGCTTAGTTCATCCGCTGATGCAATCCTGGAGATCATGGATATCCGCGGGTGCATCATTTATAAAAGTGAACCAAGGCATTATAATGCGGGTAGCCGACAAATCGAATGGAATCCCGGGGACACCGGGAACGGCATCTATGCCTGCCGCATCAGGGCCGGGCGTGAAATCTTTACCGGAACTATCGTCATCCTTAAAAATCATTGACCATGAAAAAGTTTTACATCTTCTCCCCGATTTATTTAATATTCCTTCTGTCAGGCGTAAACGGTCAAATATCCGACCGGGAAATTATGTCCGTATCCTACCCCGATTCGGTCATCACCTGGAAATTCGATTCCCAGGGCGATTCGGTATTGAATGCAAAAGTGAATTACCGGTACGACAACCATAAGAATATGATTGAATCGGAAAAGTTCACCCGGGAGCAATCTCTGCATCTCTGGGTGCCCAACCGGAAAGACAACCGGGAATATGACAGTCAGGACAGGTGTACCATGTGGGCTATATATGACTGGGACAACGGTTCTTCGTCCTACAAGGGATTTATGAAGGAAACCACAGCTTTCGACAACCATGGAAACGTGGCTGAATATCATTATTATATCTGGAACCCAACCTTGTCGGACTGGTGGAATAATGTGTGGGATGTGTTTTACTATGACAGCCAGGATAAAATGACCCGTGCAAATTACTTCGAATGGAATACGGATTCTGAACAATGGGATACCACTTCCTATGAAATTTATGATTATGATGGGAACGGGCTGCTTCAGCATGTGACCGAATGGGAGCCCGATGACGAATCGGGGATAATTTATCAGCACGAACGCGCGGATTACCAATACGATGAATCGGGAAATGTAATCGAAAGAGTACATCAGATCCATAATCCCAACACCGAATTATGGTATTTCACTGCAAGGGATCAATACTGGTATGATTCTGATAACAGGAAAATCAACTGGATGTACTCCGATTATGATGAAGCCGAAGAAAAATGGATTGAAAAAGAAAAAGAAGATTGGGGCTGGGATGATTCCGACAGCCTGATCCTTTATGCTTATTACAGGATAGGTGAAGACCTGGAGACCTGGTACCCGGATCTGAAATCGGAAATGACTTATAACAGTCAGGGTAAAATGGTGCGGAACCGTTCATATAGCGGAAATGACCAAGCCCAGTGGGTTCCGGCCTATGAGCGGCGTTATGACTATTTAAACGATACGTTGCTGATGGCCGATTCACTTTATCAATGGATCATGGACAATGAATACTGGAATCTTGTTGACTGTCACAACTACCAGTATGACACATTGTTCCGTATGCATACCGACTCCTATTATAAATGGGTGGTGCATACTAGCCAGTATGAGTTGAGCATAAGGGCTTACTATTTCTATTCGAAAAGTTCCGGGATTAAAGAGATGATGCTTGAGGAGGTGAAGCTCTGGCCGAATCCTTCTTCTTCTGTTGTCAGCCTTCAGTTGTCAGTCGTCAGTCGTCAGTTGACGGTCATAGAAATTTTGGATTTATACGGAAAGATCATTGATTCCCATAACAATAGAACAATCGAACAATTGAACAATGAAATCAT
>Ga0172366_10001417_pt1 | contig 18521 bp, 12 predicted proteins | sample LakKivSesite69cm_FD_114533 | JGI IMG/M metagenome (GOLD analysis project Ga0172366, IMG submission 114533) | Sediment microbial communities from Lake Kivu, Rwanda - Sediment site 69cm | ecosystem: Environmental > Aquatic > Freshwater > Lake > Sediment | place: Rwanda: Western Province, Lake... | reverse complement strand
CGGGTCGAGACGGCATTGCACGGGCATGTATCACTTCAGTCGTGACATCAAACGTTGAATAGGCTGAAACAGAAAGGCTTTAGAAGGCATAAAGAACTAGTTATACAGGCTCATTAAGAACATGACTACTGGAGATCGTCTATCAACCTTGTTTCGTGGTCACATTGGCAGAAAAGAAGCATGAAACACGTTCTCGTCTCTCGGGATTTCTCGTGAGCCGCTTGAGAAAGCTCCGCGCCACGTGGCTCGTCTTGCTCATGATCGTCGGCCCTGTTTTCCATCTTGGTTACCTCCTCTACATCTTCATCGCCGATATCATCGAGATCTCCGGGTACGCCGAGATGAGCCTCGCGTTTCCAGTGGCGATCATCACGGTTCTCGTGGTGGGCATCTCGCTGCTGGTCATCAACATCCGCCGCCGCAGCGCGCGCATCGGCATACTGATCCTCGCCGCCTTCTCCATCTCGATCGCGCTGTTGATGCCCTGGACGGGCAAGCTCTTCAACTGGGCCCGGCTCATCGTGTTCTCGCCGTGGCTGGTGCGAGTGGACACGTCCGCGATATGGGCTACGCTCTCGATCACGGGCGTCACATTGTACGGCGTGTCGATCCTGATGATCGTGTTCTTCGAGGCGAGGGTGATCCCCAACCCGTACAAGAAGGAAGTGGTGCTCATCGCCGAGCGATCCCGGCGCGTGCGGGTACCAGGAACGATGGCCTTCATCGCCGCGGTCGTGATCGGTGCCTTGTTGCTGACTGGCAATCAAGTCTGGTATACCCAGACCTACACGTTGCACTACAACGCGAACTCGGCCGGAGTCGAGTACTGGCTCGGCGCGCAAGAACAATATTTCAACACGAACTTCACGATTACTTCGCCATCGGCACAAATCGATCCCGGTAGTAACGTAACAATAGATTTATCACCCGCAATTTCTGCCCTTGATCCCTTTTTTGCCACCCGATTCCAGCTCGACGTGAATCCTGCGATGCTAGATTGGCTATTAATCAATAACCAGAGGAACTGGCTAATGAATGATCTGTATTTCACGAATCCTACCAATAATTACACGACGTGGTATTACGTGTCATCTGACTTCTCAGAGCTCCATCTCGTGAGCGTCTCCTCTTTGCTTGCGTCACGACTCGAACAAGCTCGGTTAGGTACTATGCCCTTGAACATCACTTGCACGGGCTACCGCCAGAGCAGGTTGAAGGTGTTCCAAGCGACGAACGCGTGCATGGTTCTCTCGGGGGGCCTCGGAATATCGGTGCCGCGCAATTTCACCGCCAACACGCCCGAGTTCAACGCCACGATGTGGCTCTACTACAACTGGGGCATCCACGTGCAAGCGCCACACGGCTGCGGCATCGGCTTCCTCACGGACTTCGAGATGCTCAAGCGGGAGCTGCTGGACTGGCAAGACACGAGGGCCAAGGGCCCGTGGTATTACCCTGCAGTCATCGAGGGGGCCATGTACGACGTGGAGAAGATCGAGATGGACGCACCCGTCGTCGGCAGGCGGGCGCAGATCAAGGACTACGTGGAACAAACGCTCGGTTGGACGCTGAACGATGCCGAGAGCGACGAGCACACCTTCGGGGAATGGTACTGGGGGCTGAACTCGATGTCCGAGTCAAGATATTACTGGTGGCTCGATCAATGGAACGAGCTCATCGACGACTTGTACGCCGGCGGCACGCGCGAGGGGCTCCAGGTACCGAATGCGTCGTTGAGGTTCAAGCTCGTGAACTGCGGCATGGATTACAACATGCAAGATTACGTCGACGGCGATCCCGACTACGCCATGTTCGCGCACAACCTGGGTTACGGCACGCACTGGGCAGTCGACGGGTACATGGCCTACCGCGCCGAGGGCGAGCCGTACTGGACCTACGGTTACGTCAAGCTACTATCCCAGAAGCAAAAGGTCGTGCCGCACGAGGAGCGGCTGATCGTGCTTGGCTGCCTGAATCTAGACGCGTACGCGAACACGTCCGTCCTCGACCCCGGCTCCAGGTTCCGCTTTGACGGCAGCTCGACGTGGACCAGGGACGTGAACGGCGACGGCGTTGCCAACGGCTTCGACGCGCTGATGCTCGACATCATGACGTGCGGCGCGTCCGGGATAAAGCGGGTGAACTTGTGGCCTGGTGGCGGCCCGCGCAGCACGTGTTGCGACTACCGCCATATCCCCAACATGGTTCCCGCCGGGAAGGACTTCTTCATCGAGATGGCATCGGTCTTGAACAAGTCGATGGACATCCAGTTCAGCTTCCTCCCGAGTTCCGAACATTTCTGGGACAAGATCCTCGTGGACGTCACGATGGACTTGATGCGCCCCAAGGGGCTCGTCCTGGTTCCCATCGTGGCAGCGCTCTTCATCGTATTCGCACTCGTCTACGCGAACAACCTTGTCAAGCTCGACGAGGTCGCTACGAGAAAGCGGTGAGGCGTTCCGGGACTAATTCACCATGATCTAACGATCCGTCCCATCCTCTTTTTTCTTGGTATTCGTTTAATACTGCCAGGATGCTCGTGGACACGATTCTATCGTGATGGATCCGGCAGAAAAAAAGGGAACCTCGGCCTTGGCCACCTTGACGGAGAAAGTGTTCCCGCCAGTCGCACTCGTGTGCGTCGCCACGTTCGGTTGGGCCATCCGGGGACAAGCCGGCTTCGGTGCCATCCCCGGTTGCGTGTTCGCGGGGACGTTGATGGCGTGCACGTGGTACTTCTGGTCGACGCGGGCAACAAGGGGCAGCCCGGCGAGGCCGTACAGCAGCGGGTGGACGTTGCTTGCCTTGATTTTCGGGATAGGGATCGAGGGCATGCACGGCTGGAGCCAATACGGCACGTGGATCCAGGGCAAGTTCTGGGTCGGCCAGGACATGTACTTGCCGATAAATCCTGTCGTCGGGTACGCGTGGCTGTTCGTGGCCGCGGTGCCGTGGGGGGCGACCGGGGCTGTCTTCCTGGCATGGACCCGCCGCGGCGACCACCTTCCACGGCGATCGTGGGGCTTTCGCTTCGCGTTCGGCGGGCTTGGTTTCCTCGGCGCGATCTTGCTGTTTTCCGCGCTCCGGCCCGTAATCCTCCCGTACTGGGGCGTGGCCCCCTACGACGACTTTGCAACGTGGGAGGGTTGCATGGACACCTACAACCAGATCTTGCAGGCGATGCTGTTCATGGGCCTATTCCTCGGTTTCCTGGCTTTCGAGGTCTGGCGGAGACACCGGCAAAACGTGAAACTCGTTGCTATCGTCGCCTTGATCACGGGTTTTGGCTGGATGATCGCGAAGACGTGGATGTTCGCCGACGAGGCGTTCCCTTCCGTGAGCTGGAACTGGTGGCGCTGCTGGGAGGCATCGGGCGGGTTTTCGATCGGGTTGGGTTATGCGATCGCCTTCCTCGCGTGCAACAAGCAACGGAGCCAGCAAGCGACGCAAGATCAAGGCAGGCCGGTCTCGGGATACCGCCGCTGGCAGGACCTGCTCGAACGCTATGTCGGGCTGCACGCTGCCCTCATCATTGGCCTCACCTATGCCCTCTCGAGCCTCATCAAGGGCATGTTCGCGATCTACGACGACGAGGACCTCTCGGTGCCGTACCGCGTGGTGGCTTGCATTATGCTCGCCGGCGGCCTTGTAACGCCCGTGCTCGCGTCCTTGGCGCGCCAGCTGGGCGAGAGCAATGGTATCCCTCTCGCAGAGGATAGCGCGACCTTCGGGCGCCTCTATCCCGTGCTCTTGTCGGTTTTATTCATCATCGGCCTGCTCGTGACTGGTCCCATCACCAGCCCGAGCGAGCGTGCATTCATTGCCTTCTATGTCGTGCTTTGGATCATCAACGTGGCGATGATCCCCGCGGCGATGGTGCCATCGTCGCGCTCGTTCTCCGCGAGGGTCGAGAAGCGGTTCACGTGATGAAATCCTTTTTCTTCCACGCTTCGAAGGCCTGGCGCATCAGCTCCTTTTCTGCCTCCTTTTTCTGCTTGAAAGCGACCGCCGTCGCTAGCTCGGGAAACGCAAGGATCGTGCAGTCGTCGTGCGGGTGTATCACCCGCATGTTCCTCGCGCCGAAACGCTTGTTATGGTCGGGGCCTGATTCCACGAACTCAATTTCTATGTTCGGGGTTATCTTGAAGATCCTTTGTACAGCCTCGAGGAACTGGTTCTTCTGCTGGTCGGGCGAGGTGTCGATGAATAACGCCGCATTCGCTAGGATCGGCCCGACCAGTTTCTCCCGCACGATCGATAGGTCATTTCCCGAGTCCAGGTACATTGCCCCGCAGAGCGCCTCGAGCACGTCCGACAGCACGCCAGCGTCGGTCGCGGCGATCGGGACGAGCGATATCACGTGGCCATCGATGCCCAGCTCCACCGCCCTGGCCGCCATGACCTTGTTGCTCTCGAGGATGTTCCGCTGCTTGGTCATGGTCTCCTGGTCCTTGGCGCCGGGCTCGTCGTACAGCGCCTGGGCCATGACGAGCTTGGCGACCGCATCGCCGAGGAACTCCAGCCGCTCGTATGACGCTACGCCGTGTTGCTTGGCATAAGCGGGCGTGGTCAATGCCTCCACGAGCAGTGCGCGGTTCTTGAACGTGTATCCCAGCCTTGCCTGGAGAGCGCCGAGATCGGATGCCGCCGCCAAGATCATCCCTCCCTCCGGCCAACCACGCCGACGTAAGACAAGGACTCGTCGACGCCGTCAATGCCGAGCAGGTCGTTCCCCTCTTCGTCGTACAGAGCGCCGATCGTGCACGCGGCGAGATGCAGCGCCTCGGCGACCAGGTAAAAATTCTGCCCGAGATGTCCCAGGTCCATGAACACGTACCGGTAGCATCGCTGCAAGTATTTCCACTTGCTGCGGGGTACGACCGCCGTCCATGCCAGCACCGCCGCTGCCTGGCGGGCCATGACCTGGTCCAGGCACACCGCGGCGATCCGGGGGCCGAGGTCTCCCGCGTTCAACAAGTCGAGCCTGTGCGCGGGCACGTTATAGTGGTAGAGGCCCTTTTCGAGGCTTGTTATGTTATTCGCGACCACGTAGGTCTCGTAGGGATACAGCCCGCCCGCGGACGGGACGTGCCGGTAGTTGAACGCCGCGTCGTCGAACTCGTCTGCAGTTATCCCGGACGTGAACTTGAGCAGCGTTGAAAGCTCTTGCAGGGTCATTGGATCCCTGGAAAACCGGCGGCGCGACCGGCGCTCGATGAGCACGTGCTTGAACTCGTCTAGCTCGAACTTGAAGTCTCTCGGCAACGAAACCCGCTTGAGCGGGGATTCGTACACCTTGAACTCGTCTGGCTTGTCGTTAAAGTCGAGGTGATGCGCGGGTAGGATCCCCCTTACATATCTCGATTTGCGGAAGAACGTGTCGCCATAATTGTTTTCTTGCATCTTTACCAGCTTTCCTCAGAATCCGGCTATGTCATTTGATGGAAATTAACTTTAAATATTTGCGGTTGGGAGAAAAAATAATGGTTCGATTCCTTTCACGAAATTTTTCCCTCGATCATGTTCTGGTGTGCGTTTATGATTCTTAGGATCACCTCCCTCGACCAGTTTTTCTCCCCCCGAACCCTCATGCTTTGCATTTACATCGTCATTCTATTCGTCGGGTTCGTGTATTTCATGGTAGCAGCTCGAAAGGCCGATAACGCCGTGACAAACCGGATCAAGATGGGATATGGCTTGTTCGGTCTAACGTATGCCTTGACGCGTTTTTTCTTCTTGCTTTCGGATTACGAAATGGCGATATCGTTTCCGATTTATAACCATGTCACGCAGCTGCACTTGATCTGGGTAACAACTGCATATTCTGTTACCTTCGTGAGCTTGCTTGTCATATATCACACGGTCGAGCGACTCATTTTGAACCGAAAGCCCGTGCTCACGGTCATCGCGGCAATCGCTTTCATGGTGTGCGTGATCACGCTGGTCCTCGTAGCATTCAACGTTGGCCTGGACTTGATCAACGATACCGGGCCGCACCAGATCGCCAAGTGGACGCTATATGTCACGGGGCCGATACTAGCCGTGGGTATAGCGGCACTCTACATCGTCATCGTGCGGAACTCGGCTGGCTCTGTGCGGGTGAAGTCCGCACTTTCCTTGATCGGCCTCTTGCTGATCTTCGCTGGCTTGATTTTAGATATGGATGCTCTTTCTTCCCTGGGTATCGATTCGATCCGATTCATACTCTCTCCCGCCCTTTTCATAGTCGGTACCGTGGTTTTCTTCGTGGCACAGCGATAGACCCGCCGCGTTCTTTTCCTCTTTTGTATGATCCCGTTACACGAGGCAAAAAGCCTTACCCCCTCTTTAGAAGTATCTTTGCGGGTATAAATTATGCAACAGCTTGCTTTGAAAGCTTAACGACAAGTCACTCGATACAACTCGTGATTTAAATGAAATCGCGCATCAAATGTACGCTATTCCTAGGCATGTTCTTGCTCAGCATAATAGCGCTCACGGGCGCGAGCACGGCCATCGAGCCGTCCCAAGTCCACTGGAACACGACCCCCTCCCTTCCAGGCGAGGGTATCCTCGAGGATTTCATGGGCAAGGTCGATGGCGTGCTCGACGACGTCGTGAAAGCCAACATTACTGGCACGAACATCTACTACTACAACAACACCTTCGGCCCGTCGAACCGAACCAGGAACACGTTCGTGGCCCCGACGACCAATTCCACCACCTTTCACCTCAACGGGACCGACCCGTCGACGTCATTGCTGATGGTTTCCTACTTGAACCACTTGAACGGGAACCTCTCGGTATTGATACAGAATATAGCAAATTCTACTACGCTGACGGTGAGTTCCTTCTCGGCGTGGAAGAACACCATCGCGAAGGAGTGGTTCGGCATCAACGCGACCTATGGCGGCGTTACCATCAATCAAGGAAACCTCAACACGTTCGTGGCAAATATCGACAGCGTGCATCCCTTGATACCCGCACCTTTCAGTTCTATGACCCCTGAAGAAATAATGATAGCGACACGGGCCATGATCAAGCCGAGGGACAGCTTCGATAACCTGTGGCGGGCCTATTACGTGGACAACAACTGCGACAACATCACGGACTTCACGATAGGCCAGGTATTAGCATGGGCGGCTCCCTTCGTGAGTGCCGCGAACACGGAAATTGCCACGAAGACGAGCATCACGCTGAACTACACGCTCGCGCTCGATGTCCACGAGACATTGAACGCGGAAGATATGGTCGTTGTCATGCTCTGGGATCACGACGACTCCCTCCCCGGATACATCAGGGCGAAGAAGGCACACCCGTTGCAGAACCCAGGCTTTAAGCCCTTTTCGGGTGACGAGGTTTTTTACATTATGCACTTCCACAGGATCACGACGAGCGTGTGGGGCAGCATCCAGAAAACCTCGTCGTGGCGATACAACGATGGCTCCCCTCCCACCGCTCTCGGAACGCTGGTCCGCAAGTTCACCGCGACACCCTACCTGGCCAGCTTGCTCGGGACCGCCACTGGTGACGCGAAAGCGGCGCTGCTCCGCTACTTGCTCTTTGGAAACGTCTCGATCAGCGTTCCGGCGATAACCCCGCGCACGTTCGTCGACGCGTCGTTCAGTTTCGCCCAGTTGAAGGTCAACGCGCTCGACCTGGAGTTCTCGTGGTCCGAAGGCTTGCAGGTGAACAAGCTCGATCTCTGGTACGGCGAGCACAAGTTCGCCGGGCTATTCGCCTACGAGGACGTGAACGGCAACGGCATCCAGGACATCTCGATCCAGGGTAATGCCCCTTTCCTCTACCCGGTTTCCACCGAGGCGCGCTACCGGCTTCGCATCGACAACGCGACGGGCAGGACACTGGTCAACCCCGTCGTCACTTCAAACGGGCTAGATTTCGGCATCAACTTCACGGGTATCACGGGCAAGCTCGTGCCGATCGACCAGAGCGACGATGCCATTATGCTCAACAGCACGGTGGCCAGCTCGATCCCCGTGAACATCGATGCCATCGGGTTCATGTTCCGGTTCACCGCGGACGTCGCTGCAAAGAAGGGCAACTTGAAGGTCGATTACAACATCGGTGCCTTCAAGAACGCGACGGGCATCGAACCCGCCACCAATGGGCTGAGCCTGAGCATGGTGTCGGTCGGGGCAATGTTCCGCGTGCTTGCCGGGACGCGCCGCGTCTCGAATACGGTCATAAGCAACGAGAACGGCACGACCGCCAGCACGGGAAGTAATGCCACGTCGCGCGTCGCCAAGATCCGTTTCGGTTCCGGCACGTCATTGAGCAGCCGGGTTTTTGAAAGTGATTTGTCCAGCATTCCCTACACGATCGGCACCACCGCGTACACCGCAACCGGCCAGATCATCCCTGTCTTGATGGGCGGCATCGCGCTGGGAAAGTCTAACCAGGTCGGCAATTTTACCCAGCAAAGCGGCGTGGCCATCATCGGGGGAATCTACCTCTATAGCGTGAACTTCCCGACTTGGAACGGGCAAGCACTCGTGCACGACCCGGTCTTCTCTACGTTCATCACGTCGGCGGCCGTTGGCCCTGGCATTTGGGTCTACATCGGCATATCGCTCGGCGGGATCGCCGCGTTGGTCGTTATCTTGTTGGTCGTGCGCGCCAAGAAGAAACACGCCTCTTCATATCCTGGAATGCCCCTGGCGGCACCAGGAGAAGCAAAGGCGAGCTCTGGCGTGCCGAGGGTGGATCTCCTCCATTCCTTATTTTTCCATTTTTCTGTACCAGACGCGCACGATGAGAACATTACTCTTCAAATAGATCCATTCGATGAATCCACATTCGAATTCTTTGCCGCTCTTATCTCGATCCGGGTACAACAATTCCATCCAGCAGCGAGTTCTTGGGCCACGATCTCATTCAGGGACATTGAAAGCGTTCCAGGTGTCGCGAGTGCCGACCTCGCCCAGGCGATCGATTCCGGAACCATAGCATCCCCGGACAAATACGCGCTCGATACCGGCTCCGGCCGCGCGTACATGTACCACGTGTTATTGCATAACGGAATCGTCATCGACCTACTTGATTTCTTCACGAGGCCCTCAGCGGAAGCAATTATTCGCGTGTCACTCTGCTCGCGGTCTTCCCTGACGCCGAGAGCATACCCGTTCATCGAGAATGCCCTCAACCAGCTTTCAATGGCGCTGAAAAACGCGGCTGGCGGGAAAATTAATAAGGACAAGTTAGATTCCATCCTGGACGAATATCTCCCCGTCCATCTTGCATTCCCTCGCCGACTCGCCACGAACGAGGTCTCTGGCTTCTTGCGGGAGGTGCGGCACGACGGCACGCTATCTCCCGCGGAGCAAGCCGAGATCGAGTCCGACTTGCGCGAGATGGACGATGCAACCGCACTGCGCGTGTCAAGCTCATACAAAGCATCATCCGAACGGAAAGAGATGGACGCAGGAACGCCTGACGAGCCAGGGAGGTAATCTCGCGTGTCCAACGTCAAATTCAGCAGCGCTCCCACGATGGTCGACGTGTGCCAGCACTTGCTGGCGATTTGTATCGAGCTGGTTTCAAAGAATAAGGTCATCAAGCTTGATCGGCTGTATAATATCGCCCGCCGCGAGCTGCAAGTGGAATCGACCGTGATACTCAAGGGCATCAAGCGGCTCGAGGACGATTTGATCATCAAGGCCGATTCCAAGTTACTCCGCAGCGGGCTATTGCAGAACGACACCCGACGGGAAATCTACGCCATCATCAAGAGGAACCCCGGCATCTCTTTTAATCAGATTCGTAGCCAGATGGGCAAGGGGACGAAGCTGGTTCTCTGGCACCTGGAGGTGCTTTCCGACTTCGGCTGTATCAGGTCCTACGTCTTCGAGTTAAACGCGAAAGCTTACTTCAGTCGACACGTCGACGAGGCGGAATGGGGGCGTGATGGTCTTTACATGCTTCAGCTCTACCAAAATGCGAACGTGAAGAAGATCCTCGACATGTTATCTGATGGCGGTTCATATACAATTAAACAATTCGAGCAGCGGCTAGGCATCTCGCGCCAGCTAGTCGAATATCACCTGAAAAAGCTACAAGACAAGCATGTGGTGGATGTCGTGGATCGAGAACCACGTCTCTATTTCATCGTCGAGATGCAGCGTCGGCTATTTCTCAAGTGCAAGGATTATTTCGCAAGCCAGGCAATGGTATAGAGATCATGCGGATCATTTCTTCCTTTTCCCAGTAGCAGGCCTCTTGACGGCCTTGGCCGGCTTTGCTTGCTCGACCGGTGCCTCGGGTTGCATGGCTGCTTTTTTTTCCTGAGCGTGATTAGATGACGACGTTTTCTCGTCAGTGATCGCCGTGGCCGGCGTTTGTTTATTGGCGGGATTGGGTGCTGGCCACGGATCGTTATCCGGTTCAACGTGCTCCGGGTTGACCTTCGGTACCGGCTGCACCGGTTCTTGCACCTTGGCACTCGCATCGGCGGGGCTACCCACTTGCCCCTTGCTGTTCCCGGCGCGCTTGAAGAGTCCCTTCGGAAGCAAGCCTTTCACGAAACCGGCGACCTGGCGGGCGACGCTTCGCGGGCTGACGCGCCACCAGTTCTTGTCGATGGTCGTCTTGAAGATATCTGTCGTGATCGCTTGCATGGGCGCAGCGAACCGCCCGACTTCCCCGCGCCACTTCTCTAGAGGCTGCCGGAGTTCGGTCTCCACCCGGAGGATGTAAGCTTGCAGTTTCTCGTGCAACATGTCGAGATCCTTTAGAGTGATGAGCGCGACGGTGATGTACTTGCCGTATTCGAGGAGGATCTTCTTGTCCTCGTGGTCGAGCACCTTGAGTTTCTTCTCCGAATTGATCATTTCCTTGATGATGCCGATCACGCCGGTCACGCCCGAGCTGAATAGATCTGCCGACACGCCTGCCACCTCCTTTCCCGTCTTGAGGAGCGTCTCGTCGTGGATGCAAGCGCTCGTGTCGATGTAGAAGGCGAAGACGTGCAGTAAATAGTCCCTCCAATGGACTTCTTCGAGCATGGGAATGCGAACGCACGCGAGCGCGATGAATGCCAGTCCAACAATGACAATCCCCACCGCGATGGGTTTTATACCTAAATTTTTAGCAAGTTCCGAACTGAGTGCGTAGCCTAACCCATACAAGACGAAGCCGATGAACAGCGTGAAAAATCTCTTGCGAACCGTGCCGGTGACCATGGCCATGAGTCTGAAGAGGAAAGCTATAACAAACAAGATCAATGCCGATGCGAAGATGTAGTACAGCTGGCGAAGCACGTCGATGCCGAGGAACAGCACGACACACGCCACCCCGAGAAAGGCAATCGTGAACACGTAATGCGTTTTTCGGAGTAGATTTTCAGCAGCATACATGAACACGGCCATGGCTAGAAATGCGAAAAATGCCGCAGAAATGTAATACGATCCATTCTTTGGGGAATCGAAATCCCAGAAAATCAGCAAGATCCGGGTGATCCCGAAGCATAAATATGCGAGGCCGAGGATGGAGATGTGGCGGGTCTTTTGCGGCTTCCATTTCAATATGAAAAACACGAACAGCTCGAAATTGATGAACGCCTCGATGCAATACATGGCGAATAAAAATAAAAGGGAATCATTAACCGACAAAGCCATGATCATCACAATAACAGATGTCTCCTATTTTATAAAGAGCAATGTCAATTCGAGGAGCGATGAACGATGAAGATCGACAAGAAGCAGCTCAAGACGGTGCAGCAGATCGATGGCACCGGAATCGGGACACCTCACAAAGGCGAGTTGAACACCATCGGCGAGTTCGTGAAGGAGCTGATGCCACGCATTCCCGAGAGCAAGGTGAAAGGCGTGGTGGAGCAGCAAATGGGCGGGTCAATGGACGATCTCGGGTTCGATGAGACGTTTTCCATGAGCTTCGAATATTTTCCTGGTGTCAAGGTCCGCGTTGTCTATTTCAAGGCTGACACGAATGAGGGCGATGACATGTTCGCAGAAGCCGATGTCAAGTTTTTTTTCTCCGGCGAAGTCGTCTCTATGGTCTCCAGCGAGGATCTGGTGGGTTTCACTGACTTGACGATGGATTATTTGCAGGATCTTGCCATTGGCAAGCATTCCGTCGTGCCAGACGAGCCTTCCGATCTGCTGCAGCGCTCGATCCTCCAGCGCCTGGCACCATTCGCATTCTTGAAGCGGGACGATCTACCCGCCCTCGCAGCATTCGTCGGTGGGAAACTCACGGCCACCGAGCTCGAGTGGCAGATCACCAAGACATATTTCCCCGGCATCACGATCGTTATGAGGTACGACGGGAAGCGGATCGCCTTCGAGTTCACGGGGGGGAACGTCGGGCGCATGAACCTTCACGCGAAGGACGAACTCGCCATCTTCATGCTCAACCATTGTCTCCGGTTCATCGGGATCACGTATGCTGCCTTGAAAATGCCGGCCATCGTCGAGCAAGCGTTCTCGTTCTCGTTCTTGCGAAAAAGAACGTGATTTCTTTCCTTATCACGCGACGGCAATATTACCACGGTCGAGGATCGGCTTTTATCTCCCCGCTCCGCCTCCATCGCTGGATGAACATGGTCGAGAAAAGCATCACGGAACCAGCGAAGGAAGTCCCAGTGTTGCGGGAGGTGGACGTGCTCGTCATCGGCGGCTCGCAATCCGGTGTCGCGGCCGCTATTTCAGCGAAACGCGCGAACCCGGCAGCGAAGGTAATGCTCGTCGAACAGAATGGCTTTCTCGGCGGGCAGAGCGTCGGCGGGATGGTCGTGCACTGGGAATTCCGCGAATACACGAATAACAAGGGACAAGTCATCACCCGCGGCATCGGCAAGGAGATGATCAAGCGCATAGTGGCGAAGGGGCACAGCGATCCGCTGTTCGACAAATGGCTCTCGGGACAAGGGCCGCCGTTCAAGGACGTTCCGGATGGACGCGCGCACGCCGACATCCCCCTCGACGTGAACGATATCAAGATCGTGCTTGCCGAGATGCTCGAAGAGGCCGGCGTGGAGGTGCTCTTGCACGCCCGCGCTTGCGGTGCGCTGCCCCTCGATAAATCGACCGGCTTCCCAGCGAGCCGCGGGGCATTCATCGAGACGATCGGCGGCCGGGTGGCGATCACGGCGAGGTGCCTCGTCGATTGCTCATCCTTCGCGGATATGGCATGGTGGATCGGTGGGAAGGACGCCGTCATCGTGCCCGAGAAGCAAGTAATGGGCATGCAATCGTACGCGTGGATCGACAACGTGGACCTGGAGAAGTTCGTGAAAGAGGGCGTGTGGCCAGGCTCGTTCTCGATGCTTTACCCGTCCGACAAGCAGCAGCTCTGGAACCACGTCATGCAAGGAAAGACCTTCATCGTGCGCGGGTTCGCCGACATCATCGACAAGGTGTACGAGGCGGAGCCCGACTTGGTCGAGGCGTTCGAGAAGACCGGGGCAACGCCGATGCTCTATTTCTGGTTGAAGCCGGTCCGGATACGGAAGGTGGAATTCGGGGGCAAGACGAAATATCTCGGCACGTTCGCGATAGAGGGGCCAAGCTTCCACTGGAATCAAGTCGACCCGATGCTCGTGTCAAGGGCAGAGCTCGGCCAGATCAAGGGCGTGGAGATTTTGACCCGCATGCACCGTTACTTGCCGGGTTGGGAGAATGCAACGCTCGACCGCACCACCACCAAGATCGGCTTCCGCCAGACACGGATACCCATCGGCTTGTACACGCTCACCCACGCGGACGTGTTCGGCCACGCAAAGTTCGACGACGTGATCGGCCGGAACACGGGTCACGATATCGGCCGTGGCAATTTCGAGGCGGAATACGGGTACGACATCCCCTACCGGTCACTCGTGCCCGCCAAGATCGATGGCCTCCTATTCGGGGCGCGGTGCATCAGCGTCGAACCGGACACGTCAGACGAGGCGTTGACGGCGCTAAACGCGCACCGGGGTATAACGGCCACGATCGTCGTGAGCCAGGCCTCTGGAGTGGCAGCGGCGCTGTGCGTGAAGGATGGCGTGGAACCCCGGGCACTCGACGTGAAGAAGTTGCAAGCTGAGCTCTTGCGGCAAGACGTGGTGCTCGAGACGCCGCGCGATTAATTTTCCTCCTTTTCTCGCGAGGTTTCCTCTCGATCGCGGCTATGCGGCCTAGCCGTGCAAGCCCTGGAACAAGGGAACCCTGGCTTGCGGCAAGGAGGGGTACTCCGGGTGCTCGATGACGGCGACCATCTGATCGCCTTCATAACGAGTGAACACGAACGGGTCGCCGTCAAGGGCCTCCTGGACGATGCTCGCCAGTGCCTCGCGCTGTCGATCCCAGCCTGGAGTCGCGCCCTTTCCATCGAGATCGAGACGGCAACCATCGATCTGCACGAGGGCATATGAGAACTCGTAGAATAATTTATTCCATTCCGCTTGCTGCACCTTGCTTGCATTCGAGAGGGGCACGCCTTGCCACACGAGTCCCTCGAGGTCGGCAAAATGGATCACGCCGTCGGGCGCGACGATGGCGTCCTTGTCGAACCAGACGTCATGGTAGACGATGCCCCTTGCTTGGTCAGCCTCGATTTTCACGGACCTGGTGAACAGCGAGAGCAAGGCAAAGCCCGACTTGATGAAGCTCTTCTCGAACCGCTCCATCCTCGCCGCCGTGTCGATGCCGAACGTGGCGAGGGCAGCGACCGGATCGGCGAGCACCTGGGCCGATTCGAAATAGAGCCTGGTCCGTGAAGGAACGAGCCTCGCCTCCTGGTAGAACGGGTAGGGATACTGCCGGAACCAGTAGAACTTTCTTGCAGCGTCCTCGATGGTGCCCGAGAGCGACACGATGCCGATGACCGGGCAGATGAAGGCCCCGTTGATCGACGCGCCGCTCGCGAGCGTGGAGAACGCGAGCTCGTCCCGTGCATTTTGCTCGCCCTGCGCGCCGTACGGGCTCTCTCCCATCCACGACTCGCCCATGATGAAACCGGCCCCCGTGGGTAGCTGGTTTACCCGGGGCAACAAGGATGGATCCCGGCAAGCCTCCGCTATCAATCCGGGCGTGAGTTCGCCCCCGTGGAACATGTCCTCGTACGCCCCGCACCCCTTGATGGACAAGTAATACTTGCGGCCATCGATCTCGCAGCTGCGGGCCGGGATGATGGCGTTCCGGTTCTCGTCGGGAATTGCGGGATGATCCTTCCCATGCATGCAGTGGAAGATCGCCGTCGCAGGGCCGAGATACACGTTCAACCAGCCCTCGAGGTGCCGGAAGTGGGGGTTGACCTCGCGACCGCTCGTACCAGCCATCTTCTCACGGTCGACCTCCTGCAACCGTATGGTCGCGGCGCTGGCGAGCTCGTTTTCGAGCACCATCGATGAGCACTCCTTTCCGTCGAGACGAGAAAGACCGGGAGAAAAAAGCTGAGCGCAGCGGGGCTCAAGGGCCGGCTTTCTTCATGAACAGCGGGCTGATGTTGTCCAACGCAGTCTCCTCGTTCAGGTCGAGCTTCTCGTAGACCTCGTTGTAGACCTGGTTGATCTTTGACGCGAACTCCGTGTCCTTGGAGCCCTCGAGCTTGAACAAGTCGTTGAATTCCGCCACGACCTGGATCTTCTCGATACTGACCAGCTTGCCGATGTTCGTGTCGATGATCTGCTGCATGAGGTTGATGTCCTTGCCCATTTCGAGCCGCATCTGGTTCACGATGCGGGATAGCTCGGCCAGGTCCTGTGCCCTTGCGGGATCCTTGATCAGCGTGGCATCCGCCAGCATGTATATGTCGGACCGGGCGTCGGCCGGGTTCTTGATGATAACGGGCGCGAGCTTTGCCGCGTAGTCCATGAGTTTCTCGCGCATGGCGTCGTATTCATAGACCAAATCGGGCGTGGCGATCTTGATCAAGCTCAATATCTTCGATTTGAGGTCGGCACGCGCCGCGATGTTCCCCGATATGGCTACGAGCAACTGGCGCTTGATGATGTTTAAATTCTTCATACGGTTCTTGAGCTTGTCAACCATGTAGATGACGCCTTCCAGGGGTGAATAGAGGTAGTTACAAGTGACCTCGAATTCCTTCGCGAGGCCCTCGATCAGGCGGTCATCGATGCGGGATTCGCCTTTTTCCATCAGTTTCAAGAAACGATCGATGGACATGTCGACTACTTGCACGGATCCTTGCAAGACCTTGTGGATGCGTTCGGCCAGGTCGATGAGGGCATTCTCCACGATGCCAAAGTAGATGATGTTGCGCAACTCCGCGCCCTTGACCAGGCCCTCGCCCAGCGCTGCGATGATGTAGTACCGGTCAAAATATTCTCTCGGGCCGAGAAACTCGTTCACCAGTTCCACGTGGCTATACCGGTCCTGGCTGTTGAACAGGAAGAGCAAGCCGCGAAAGATGTACGTGTAGTACCGCAGCTCGTCCTGGCGGAAGGGTTGTCGGGGCGCGGTGCCGATGCCGTTGTTGATGCGCTCCATGTTTATGAAGTTCCCCACCTGGACGCAAGACTGCCAGAGCATCTCGTTCTTGTAGCTGAGGCCCTTGTCCACGGTGGACCGGATGAACGAGGGGAAGGAGACAAACACGTTCTTGAACTTGAACAGCTCCAGTAAGTATTTCTTGAGCGTGTCGACCGGAAAATCGGGGAAATGATGACCCAGCTCTTCGGCGAGCAAGTCGAACGAGAATGGCAAGCCCATGGAGAACTTCAACACGTCGTCCAGCTTGTCCCTGTTGGTCGCGAACATGCGGCACGTTTCTTCGAGAACGGCGTTCTCGAAAACGTTATCGCCGAAACTTTCCATGAGCCGGAAAAATTCCTCGAGCCCGGATGGCGGGTCGCCCACGTTCTTCTTGACGATCGCGCGCAAGTAGGTCTCCTTATTGAAGAGCGCGAGCTCGGCCAGGTGGCAGAACCGCGTTCTTGCATCCTTTAAAAGGTCGGGGTCTTGCAGTTCCTTCTTGATGCGGTCCTTGTGGGCGGGATCGATTGGGGGGAAGAAGAGCGTCGCACCCGTGGGGCTGCCGAGGATGTACTGGAGCGGGACCTTCTTCTTTTTCTCCTTGAACTTGTCACCAAGATAGGTCATGTCGTGGGGGTCGAGCAGGAATACTGAAGGCTCCGGATCCAACGTGGCGTCGACAATGAGATAGATCATGGCATTGAAGACCACGGGGATGCCGGCCCGGCTTCCCGTGCTGGTGAAATAATTCTTAACCTTGTTGTAGAACACCTCCGCGAACTGGCGGCGATCCTCCTCGTATGCCTTCTTGTCATACTCGTACGAGAACAGCTGGCTCACGGTCGTCATCTGGCCGCCAATCTTCACTGGCCTCGAGCGGCAATCGTCCACCGCGATTCTCGACCTGAGCTTGTCGAACTCGGGCCCCTTGAGGATATATCCCTTTCCCTCGTAATCACGGGCGTAGAGCTGGGCGCCCGTGTATTCCTTGTCGCCGACCTTCCACGACTTGTATTTCGATTCCTCGATCACGCAAGCGAGGTGGGTCTGCCGGGCGTCCTTGCATTCTTGCGATGCTTCGATGTATTTCCCGCCCTCGTTGGCAAATAACTGCTCGACATTCATGGCCTGGGTGCCCCCGACGCAGACGGACATAAGGGCCGGATAATAGAATACATCGTTGAACACGTCGCTAAACGGCTTGATATCGAAGACGTACGCTGCCATATCCTCAAGCTGCGTGAACTCGCCAAACCTGAGCATGGCCTCGGGCGTGAGGTTGGCGATCTCGCCCTCCTTTTCCTTGAAGGCCCTGGCCTTCTTGCGCAAGTACAGTTGCAGCGTGTAGAGCGGGACCTCCACGTCGCAGTACTGGCGGAGAAACATCTGCAACACGTTGTAGCCGCACTGCCAGCGTTCCTTGGAGTGCCCGGCCATCACGTCGTAGATTTTTTTGTATCCTTCCCAAAAGGATACAAATTGGTCATTCGATGGGGCATCTCTCACGGATTTCATCCATTCGTCATAATCGGTTATTTCATAAATATTCTAAGTATAGTCTTATTCGATCTGAGAGGCCAGGGCTTCTCGAACAATCACATAAGTAATCTTTCCATAATAATCCCATAATCTAGTTACGTTTCTAACCCTTATTATTGGTATCGAAAGAGTAAATACATTTAGGACTATTTCGGGACGACGTTCCACATACAGAACGAAGGGAACTCATAACCTCCTAAGAGTTACTCAATCTTCCAAAATACAAGAATCCAATTTGTAACCAACGCCGCCATGTTGTCGCTATATATTTATATATGCGATATTTTTTCGCTCATGCATTCGCCATCGGGGGCGAGCATCACTTGCTGCGGCGCTTGTACCTACTGCAGATGATGGATCGCAAAAAAAAGTAAATGGTGAAACATCCCAAATATGGTTGGATTCAAGTCCAAACGGGGTAAGCACTCCAAAAACTCGTGACATGGGATAATACTGGTGTATCAAGGGGATAGCTAAAAATAACCTCCGTTCCGTCATCATCGAACCCGAACAACTGGCCAGCTGTCAACGAAGGAGCTAATCGGTCGT
>Ga0172366_10001416_pt1 | contig 18525 bp, 15 predicted proteins | sample LakKivSesite69cm_FD_114533 | JGI IMG/M metagenome (GOLD analysis project Ga0172366, IMG submission 114533) | Sediment microbial communities from Lake Kivu, Rwanda - Sediment site 69cm | ecosystem: Environmental > Aquatic > Freshwater > Lake > Sediment | place: Rwanda: Western Province, Lake... | reverse complement strand
GGAAAGACTTTCTGGGCGCGGTCCAGATTGCGGCGGAGAACGCGGCTCCGGAAAAAGAGACCCCCCACCTCGACGCCTTGGTCGTCCCTTTTGCCCACATAACAAATGCTGTAAACCGCCCTGAGATTGATCATCGACCCGGCCAGGCTGATGAGTTCCTCAAGGAGAGAAAGGTCCGCTCGGTCCGGACGGATACGCAGGAGCCGTTCGATTTCGTCCGACTTGAGGCCTGCCGGGATAGACGTTATGACTTCCACTTCGTGTTCGAGTCCCGATATTCCGCCCGCTCAGAATATCCCCCGCTGGCGGGTGAAGTCAAGCGAGCGGCGCCGACATGGACACGCCCGCTCCCGTCGGGCGGCCTTCATCCTGCCAATTCCATTTTTGGTTGACAGGTTGTCCTTCATCTGATAATGGATGGGTCGGATCGGCGGACTGACATCATCGTCCCGCCGTTCGATGGGAGGAGGATTATTGCATCCATTGTCTCCGGCGGCGGCGCCGAGAGCAGGGAGTTCATGGGCCAAGAAAGCCGCTGTGTTCTTGGCATTTGCGACTCTCTTTCTCTCGGCCTTTTTCCTTAAGGCAGCCGCGCGATCTTCATCTTCTGATGATGAAACCAAAGCAAAAGAAAAGACGAGCGGACTGACTTTTCTTCCTGTCCTCTACTACACCCCGGAGACGAAATGGGCCTACGGCGGCGGCGGACTGGGCTATTTTCGATGGATTAAAGACCCTGGCGTCGCGCGCCCTTCAAACATCAAGTTTATCGCCGTTTATACTCAGAAAAAACAAACGAATATCGAACTGAATCCTGATTTTTATTTGAAGAATGGCCTCCATATTCAGACAAAGATCCAGTACTCTGACTTTCCCGATCAATACTACGGGATCGGAAATTGGACGACGGATGATATGGAAGAGCATTTTGCCTCGAAATTTTGGAAGCTCAGCGTCGAAGCATTGAAGAACGTGGGTGCGTCGCTCAACGTCGGCTTTCAGTATTTTTTCGATCATACGAAGCTCACCAAAACCAAACCCGGGGGGCTCTTGGAGCTGTCCACAACACCCGGAAGTGCCGGAGGGATTGCCTCGGGGTTCGGTTACTTTATGACCTATGACAGCCGGGACAGCATATTCTATCCAACCGCGGGCAGCTTCCACCAGTTCTCGGCCATCTTCTTCGGCCGGGCGCTGGGAAGCGATTTCAGATTCAACCGGTACCATCTGGAGTTTCGGAAGTATTTTCGCCTTTCCTATTCGAGATGCCTGGCCTTTCAGACGCGATTTCTTTTCCAGACGGGCGACCCGCCGTTCTGGAGGATGGGTCTGCTCGGGGGCCAGGAGAGTATGCGCGGTTACTACCTCGGCCGCTACCGGGACAAGGACCTAATCTCGCTCCAGGCCGAGTACCGGTGGGTGCCGGTCTTCTGGCGGATCGGGCTGGCGGCATTCGCCGGGGTGGGCGACGTGGCCGCGACCGTCGGCCATTTTGTCCCCGGCCGCTTTAAGTGCACCTATGGCCTGGGGCTCCGTTTGGTCATCGACCCGAAGCAGCGCATTCACATCCGGGTCGATTTTGGTTTTGCAAAAAACACATCGGGAGTTTATTTCACCGCCGGCGAAGCGTTTTGATATTTCATTTTTCTTCGCGTCTACCTCCGGATTTTCCCCGGCAGGATAAACTCATAGCGCTTTCCTGATAACGATGTCTTGAGCCAGCGGTCGAAACGGCGAAAGGCCTGAAAGACCTTCCAGATGGTTTTGTCATCCCGGTAATATTTCTCAATCTCTCGAAAGGTGAGCGGCGGTGTCCCGGGCGGGAGTGCGGAGTTGACCACTTCGAGCGCGGCGGGGACGAGGTCTTCCCGCCCTTCTTTAAAAAAATTGGCGGTGAGGTCGGTATAAACGAGGCGCGGGTTGTAGTACCGGTTCATCACGTCTTTCAGAAAAAGAAGACGGATCGTCCAGCGGAGAAAAGAGGGGGCGCTCTTGAGGAAGAGTTCCGGGTCGAGTTGTTCGACGCCTTCTTTTCGGAGCAGGGGAGTGGAGGTATCGACATAGAGCAGGTGTCCGGACGCGGAGTCGGGCCAGACCCAGTTGGAAATCTGGCCGTCTATGGCCAATTCGAGGCCTGGCCTCCTCTTTTCGTTAAAAGCCCAGACCCGGGCGATTCTTCCGACGACGAGTCCGATGAGCTTCCGGACCTCAGCGGCGTCCAACGAATGGAGGAGCCTGTGGCCAAAGCGTTCAGGTGGAAGCCGCTTCTGGAGGATGTAGAGGACAACCGGCCGGCCCTCGATTTCCAGAACGGACGTGCCGTCCTCGGGGAGATCAATTCCCGCCTCCCGCAGGCGGCCGCAATACTCGCGATAGAGAGCTTCATAAGCGACGGCTTGATGGCGCTCTCGAAAAAGAGGCATTCGCTTGCAGGCAGTCCCCTCGGCTCCGGCGATCTCGAAGATGGTCGAGATTTCACCGTAGCCGAGGATCGAAGCCGGCACGGCCGAAGCCTCCGGATGCTTGGGGTCGAGACCGTGTTCAAAGCGAATGAGCAGGCTTTTGTCGATCAACGGACCCGGACGCAAGTTCACTTCCTGTCCTTGGATATCGGGTTGAATTTCTTGAGTGCTCGTTTCATTCTTAGGAGGGGCTTGAGCTTTTTGGCTGAAGCGATCGCCTGATCCAGCCTTGCTGCAATCCAATCCACGTCCGCCGGGCTTATGGTCAGAGGCGGAAGGAGCTGGCAGACCGAAGGATCGTTTCCGGCGTAGATGAGCAGGAGGTCATGGTCATAGGCCGTCTTGGTCAGTAGCGGACCGGAGATCTCGTCATTAAGCTTAAGACCCATCATCAGGCCGAGCTGGCGGAATCCGACGAGAAAGCCGGCATGCTTTTCTTGGAGTTCCCAAATGCGGTCGGCGAACCGGCTTGCCAGCTGATTGACCTGAGAAAGAAAATCGGCCGAGGAGGAGATCTCAAGCACTCTCCGAGCGACCTGGCAGCCGACCTCGGCTCCGCCGAAAGTGGAAATATGAATAAAAGGGTCCTGATGGAAGACTGACTCGAGCGGCCTTTTCAAGACAGTCGCTGAGATGGGATACAGGCCTCCAGAGAGCCCCTTGCCCAGGACGAGGATGTCCGGTGCGATGCAGAAGTTTTCGAAAGCCCAGAGCCTTCCCGTCCGTCCGAGCCCGGATTGCACTTCATCGAGGATGAAAACTATCTCCCTGTCCGTGCACAGGCGCCGCACGGCTTGAAGATAGCCCGGAGGCGGTATGACCATGCCGAGAGTAGCTGGAATCGTCTCCAGGAGAACGGCGGCCGTGTGGGCGTCGGCTGCGGACCTGAGAGCCTCGATATCTCCAAACGGGACTTGAATAAATCCGGGGGCGGCAGGGCCGAAGGGCGCCCGGAACTTCTCGTCCCCGGCGGCAAGCGCCAGACCCGTGTGGCCGTGATAGCCTCCGCGGGCCGAGATGATGGTGGTTTTGCCGGTGTAGGCCCGGGCGACTTTAATGGCCAGGTCGATCGCCTCGCCGCCGCCCACCCCGAACACGGTATAGCATAAATCGGGAGGCAGCAGGCTTGCCAAAAAGCGGGCCACATCGGCCCTTTCTGCGCTGAGCAGGTGGTGGTTTCCGATGTCGAGGTCATCAAGGCTTCTTTTGAGGAGCTCGATGAGCTCGCTGTTGCGGTGACCGAGATTGAAGACGCCTCCGTTGGTGTGGCAGTCAAAAATTCTTTTCTCGCCATTCATGTCCCAAAAATACGGACCTTCTCTTTTTCCCATCACGAAGTCCATCCCGTATTTCTCAAAGAAGGCGGCTTTGCCCGAGGAGACATGGTCGCGGAAAGCGACAATCGCCTCCTGTTTGTTTTTCATCGTGGACATCAGACCACCATTTTTTGGACTCAGTATATACCGAAGGCGTTGAGCGAAGTCAATGAAGTTTCGGTCCGGAGCCGGATACAAATTCTGAAGGCTGGCGCGGCGGCTGGGAGAGCTCAAGCGTCCGGCTGGGCTCGCGGCCGGCGGATTTTTGACACCAAACGAAAGCTGTGTTATATTTACTAATCCGATAGGATCGATAGAGAATAATCGGGATGAGATGCCCAGGAAGAAAATGGTTGTTATAACCATCGGTGCTGTGGCCGGGGGAATCGTCGGCTTTCTTTATTATCGCTTTGTCGGCTGCCGGAGCGGCGCCTGCATCATCACCGGAAACCCCTACATCTCAACGATCTATTGGGCCGTTCTCGGCGGCCTCATCGCCAACCTCATTCGATAGTTGACGCCGTCCCCTTATTTTTTCAGGTATTTCTCAAACCAATCCACGATCCGGTTGAGGAGGTCGATCCGGTGTTTTTCCTCCCGGATTCCGTGACCCTCCCTGGGATAGACCACAAACTCCGTCTCAATGCCGTAGCGCCGGAGACCCCTATGAAACTGATAGCACTGCTCGACGGGGTCGGTGGCGTCGTTTTCTCCACAGAGGATAAGAGTCGGCGTCTTCACCTTTTTAACGTAAGTCATGGGGGAGCGCTCGATAAAATGCGGCAGGTTCTCATAGGGGTTGCCCATGAACCAAGTGTCGTAGGCATTGATGCCGGCGGCCTCGGAGCCGTACTCCATGGCCAGGTCGGTCATGGGGGCTCCCGAGACCGAGGCTTTAAATCGGGTCGTCTGCGTCACCGCCCAGGCGGCCATATATCCGCCATAGGACCAACCGCCTATCCCAATCCGGTCGGGGTCGGCGATTCCTTTCTTGATGAGCCAATCCACTCCCGCCATCACATCCTTGAAGTCGCCGCCTCCCCAGTCCTTGCGGTTCAAAACCATGAAATCATATCCGTAGCCTGTCGAGCCGCGGATATTCGGATAGAGCACGGCAAAGCCGCGGGCAACGAGGAGCTGTCCCCAGGCGTCAAAGCGGTTTGTCCAGGCGCCCGTCGGACCGCCGTGGATGAGAATGACCGCAGGGACTTTCGCTCCTGGAGGCGAGCCTTCCGGCCTCAGCAGCGCGGCCTCGATTTCCCTCTTATCGAAGCTCGGGTAGCGAACGATCTCGGGCTTGACCAGCTTGATCTCGTCCCAGTCTTTGTTGAAATCGCTGACCTTTTTGGGGCTCCCAGGTTCGATGGCGATATAGAGCTCGGGCGCGTCGGTGGCAGTCTCTCCGACGAAAGCCAACACGTTTTTCCCCTTGGCGTGCGACCCGACGAGGAGGCCCGGCGCCCATTCGACTCTCTGTGATTTTCCGTCAAGGGATAGAGTGTAAAAACCGTCCCCGAATCCGGTTGCTGTGTGGATGAAAAGAGACCCGCTGTCCTCCCAACTGTATTCTTCGATTGGCCGGTCAATAGACTGGGAGGTGAGATTCCGGGCCGGTCCGCCGGCAAACGGCAGCACAAAGAGGTCATGAGGCTGAGGTCCGTCGCCTCGCGATCCGACATAGGCCAGCATGGAACCATCCGGAGATACCTTCAGGTCTCCAAAAGGCCCGGCTGGGCTGGCCAGGAGGTGGATCTCGCCGTCGGCCGAACTCACCCGATAGATCTTGTCCGTAAAAAGCTCCTGCAAAGGATGGTTTGTGGCGACGAGTATCAGCGCCGATCCGTCCGGCGTCCAGACGAATTCCGATATCCTCCAGGCGCCTTTGACCAGCGTTTTTAACTCCCTGCTTTCGATGTCCATAACTTGAAGCAGGGTGCGCTCCTCGGGTTTTCCGATGATCCGGGCGTCATCCTTGTCTTTCTCCTTTTTTTCTTCCTCCTCCGTCTTAGGCACGGAAGTTAATAAGGCGATCCGCTTGCCGTCCGGAGACCAGGCGAAAGAATCGATCCCTGTCTTGCTCTCCGTGAGAGCGCGCGCTTCTCCGCCGTCGATCGGGATGAGGTAAACCTGGTTCGAGCCATCGCGGTCGGACAGAAAAGCGACCGTCCGGCCGTCCGGCGACCAGCGGGGATGGGTGTCGGCTTTGGCCGATGCCGTGAACTGCCTAAGACTCGAAGCCTCGATATCATAAACCCAGATATTGCGCCGCTGGCCGGACGCTTTCGCCGGCTCGGAGACAACCATGGCCACGCGGTTTCCGTCCGGCGAAAACCAGAGGTCGCCGGTCGACCAGCGGTTGAGTACCATCTCTGGAGTCAGGACTCTGGGCGAAGGAGCGGGAGCCGTCTGAGGTTGCTGGGCCACCCCAGGAATTTTCCCGACCGTGTCTGCGCCGGAGGCGGGAAGGGCGATGAACGCTCCTATTAGAGCCGCTGCTATCAAAACCAAACCCTCAATACAGCGGGTCCGGAACATGCGGGCAAATTGGGTCATGTCCACCTCCTCGAGTGAGACAGTGCCATAGATATCCCATGAATCCGATCGGATTTCAAGAAAAGAGCAAGAATTGACCCCCTTCCTTTTCCTGTGATATATAATTCGGGGAATGCCCAGAGTCATACGGACAAAAGGGAAAAATCCTCTACTTGTCCTCCTTATCACGCCGGTCATTTTCTGGCTTCCGTCGTGCCGCCGAGAAGTAACGAACGAGGTCTCTAAGGTGCCCATCGTCCTTCTCTCGATAGACACGCTGAGAGCGGACCATCTCTCCTGTTATGGCTACAATCGGGAGACATCTCCCTCGGTTGACCGTTTTGCGGTCGAATCGGTCCTGTTTGAAAATGCGATCAGTCCCTCTCCGGTCACCACCCCCGCCCACATTTCGATCTTCACGGCGACTGCGCCGGTTGTCCATGGGCGGAAGAATATTTCGAGTTCGAAGCGTCACTATGAACCCTTTCCGGCCGGGATTATCAGCGCCGCGGAAGTCCTCAAAGCCAACGGATATATCACCTTGGGGCTGCATGGAGGAGCCAATGTCGAGGGGCTTTGCGGGTTGAAAAGAGGCTTCGATTATTATGCTTACGTTCCGCCCGAAAGCCTGAATTCTCGCCTCGCGGAGGTCATCCAAAGCTATCGGACATCGGCCAGCCCCCTCTTCATCTTCCTCCATCACTATGTTTGCCACGATCCCTACACGAGAGGTCCGAAGGATCTGAGGCTCCGTTTTGCAAAAGGTCACGAGCAGGAACTGGCCTCGATCATTGACGAAGTGGAAGCCCTGGAGGCGTATGGCCTAAGAAAAAGGCGGTTTTGGCAGCATTTTGACATCGCCGACCCCGTCGACCGCGAACAGCTCACGGCGTTGTATGACGGGGGTATTTTCTGTTCGGATTCTCTATTCGCCGGAACTCAAGAGGTTCTCCAGCGAGAGGGTTTGTACGACGACGCTCTTTTTATCGTTCTCTCCGACCACGGCGAGGAGTTTTTTGAACACGGCGGCAAACTCCATTCAAGGCTATTCATCGAAACTCTTCACGTTCCTCTGCTGATCAAGTTCCCCCATCAAGAATTTGCCGGCCGTCGAGTTCCCGGCGACATCAGGACAATTGATCTTTTTCCCACCGTGTTTGAATACCTCGGAATCAAAAAGTGGCCCCCTTCTTTCGAGGGACGGTCTTTTCTGCCGCTCCTCTTGAAGAGGGGAACCTATAACCCCTTGATCATGAGCTTTTCACCACCGGGAAACAGAATTCGATTTCACGAGCAGGGATTTGTCTTCGCCCATGAACCCGGGCTCAATGAAAAGAAAAAAATCCGGTATTGGGTATTCGACAGAAAGAACGACCCCGGCGAACAGATCAATCTTGCAGAAGCCAGGCCGGACCTCCTCAGAAAAATGGAGCTTCGGAGTCAAGAGATCATGCGAGGACAGAAGCAGCTATCGCTTCTCTTCAGGAATAGCAGCCGGCTTCGGGAGAAAATCGACGAGGATGTGATGGAGCAGCTCAGGGCCCTGGGATACGTAAGATAGATTCGTGGGATTTGCCCGGTTTCTGACCTTTGATGATTTTGTTCTGGTGCGCCCCCTTGGTCGTCTGGATCAGAAAGCCGTCCTCTCCGGGGAACCAGACTTCAGCCAGGACATATTCCGTAATATATTCCGTGTATGACGGCTCGAAGTTCCCGACCACATGGAAGACGATCTGGGGTTCCGCAACGGCCGTCTCCGGTTGGGGCAGTCTCTCTTTAAAAGGAATTAGGACTTCCTCTCCGCCGGGCTCTTTCCGAAGAGCGATCCGCCCCTCTTCTTTTGGCCCAATCGAATAGTCGCCCGCAGGATAAGCTTTGCCTCCCGCCTTGAATTTGAACGGGATGCTGAACGTCCCCTGCTCTTGGGCCAGAGCGCTGCCCGCGACGAGGATAATGACTAATGAGTAGACGGAACTTACGGCCAATTGTCTCATCTCAATTCTCCCCTCTCATTATAAATTCTATCCTCAGCGCCACAGTTTGATACCCTGTCTCTCGCTTCCCCCTCCCAGCCAGGGCGAAGGCAAGGAAGGCCGGAGCGTGGCGCGGTTAATCGTGTGGGGTGCAGATTTTCCATGCCCGCCCTGCGCTTTTCGCTCCCGCCTAAATGATCTCGCTCCAGCTCACTCCCTCCACCGGGCCGCTACGGGCTGCGGCCAGTTCGGTGGGGACGCCGCCTTCGATGGCGTCCTCCATGGCCATGACGAATGTGTCGATCTCCTCAAGAGTCGTGTAGATATTGGGCGAAACCCGGATCGCCTGGTAATCAAAAACCGAGTTGGGCGGGGCACCTCCGACGAGCGGTACCACTACGATTCGGTACTTGTCCATCAAAAACTTAGCCAGATCGCGGACGTCGATGCCCTCGATATAAACAGCCGCGACTCCCCATGCCTGGGGCGGTTCGGAAAAGTCCGTCAACACCTTTACGCGCGGATACCTTTTGAGCGCATTGACCCAGCGGAGATTGAGGTAGCGGAGGCGGGCTGCCTTGCGCTCGGCTCCGATGGCCTGGTGGAAGGCCAGCGCCTCACCGAGCGCCGCCCGGATGGCCCAGGGGTGAGTTCCGATGGCTTCGAACTTCCGAATATCGTTGTCCTGCTGCTCGGGCGCCGCCTGCAGGGGCCAGAATTTCGGGATCATCTCCCGGCGCACATACAAACAGCCGTTCCCGATCGGAGCCAGCAGCCACTTATGGAGGCTGACGCCGTAGGCATCGCACTCGAGGTCCCGCAGCTTGAACGGGAAATGCCCCAAGGCGTGAGCCCCGTCGACGATCGTAACGATGCCCCTGGAACGGGCCAGGCGGGAAATCCGCTGGACCGGGAAGAGCTGAGCCGTCAGGTTGGTGATGTGGGTGAAATGAAAAACCTTTGTCCGGGGTGTGATCGCCTTCTCAAATCTCTGGTAGAGGTCGTCCTGGGTCGTCGGCACCGGGAACTGGAACCGCGTCACCTGGATTCCCTCCCGCCGCATGCGCTGGTCCCAGGTCGTCAGCATACGGGGGTAGTCCTGTTCGGTGGTGACGACTTCGTCGCCGGCCTTAAGGTCGATACCGTTCTGGACAATCTGCAGGGCCTCGCTTGCGCCGCGCGTCAAGGCGATTTCCTCGGCATCGCAGCCAAACTCGGCGGCCATTCGGAGCCGGATGGTCTCCGTGTTCCGGGCGATCATCGCCTGGTAGTGGACGGGCAGCATGTTGATCATGTCCATATAGCGCCATTCCGATTCCAGGGCGACCCGAGGAGTCGGGCAGGTGAAGCCGTTGTTGAGATTGATGAGAGAGCGGTCCAGCTTGAACGCCAACTGGACCTCGCGCCAGTAAAATTCGTCTTTGGCCACTTCCTCCGCCGACTTATCCGCTACGGCCTGGGCGGCGGCCCCAACCCGCTCGAGGGCGTCAGCCCTAAAAATCGAGGCGGCCGTGCCCAGGGCGCCGCACATCCCCAGAAAGGCTCTTCGGCTCAACATCGCAGACCTCCTTGGAATTCAGGAATGCCATTCCCGTTTGAACACCGTGGCTGATTCTATTTTAGGATTTGAAAAGATGTCAAGGACCGAATGGCCGTTGACCGTTCCCGCTTCCCCGTGCTATAAGCACGGAGGACACGGACGCCACAATGAACCTATACGTACTCCAGGAAATCGTCATCGTCCTGGCCGCCTCTGTTCTGATCATATTTATCTCCCATAGGTTGAAACTCCCCGCCGTTGTGGGGTTTCTCCTGACCGGAGTCCTGATCGGGCCGGGCGGGCTTCAACTGGTGAAGAATACCCACACCGTGGATATCCTGGCCGAGATCGGCGTCGTAATGCTCCTTTTTACAATCGGCCTGGAGTTCGAGCCGTCCCGCTTGAAACGGGTCCAGAGGGACTTCTGGGCGGGCGGAGGTATCCAGGTATCACTGACCACCGCTGCCACCGCCGCCGTTCTCCTCATCTTTCGGGTCCCTTTGCGGGAAGCGGTATTTTATGGCTTTCTCGTTGCCCTGAGCTCCACGGCCGTCGTCCTGAAAATTCTGGCTGACCGGGGAGAGACCGATTCTCCCCAGGGCCGGATATCGCTCGGCGTGCTCATTTTCCAGGACCTCGCGATCGTGCCGATGATCGCCCTGGTTCCAGTCTTGGCGAATGCGGGAAGTGTCTCAATCGGGGCGATCGCCCTGAGGTTCGGGCTGAGCGCTGCGGCCATCGGCGCGGCTTTCCTTCTCGCCCGCACCCTCATGCCCAAAGTGCTTCATCTTGTTGTCCGGACCCGCATCCGGGAGGTCTTCCTCATCGCCATCCTTTTCATTTGCCTGGGGATGGCCTTGCTCACGTCGTCTCTCGGGCTGTCGCTCGCCCTGGGCGCATTCCTGGCCGGCGTTGTCCTGGCCGAGTCGGAATACAGCCATCAAGTCGTCTCTGACATCCTTCCTTTCAAAGACGTTTTCAACAGCCTGTTCTTTATTTCTGTGGGCATGCTGCTTGACAGCGGATCGGCCTGGAAGTTCAGGCTTGTCGTTTTGGGCCTTGTGGTGTCCATCCTTTTTCTTAAGGCCATAATCGTCATCATCACGGTCGGGATTTTGGGCTACGGTTCACGGATAGCGCTGGTCACTGGTTTGGCGCTCGCCCAGATCGGGGAATTCTCCTTCGTCCTGGCGGGAGTCGGGCGGGCCAACGGGCTTCTCCCGGGAAACATATTTCAGGAGTTTATCGCCTCCTCCATCCTGACTATCCTGGCGACGCCATTCCTCATTCAGGTTTCGCCGCGAGTTGCCGAGAAGAGCGTGCGTTTCCTTCGCTGGAAAAGGAGGATCCCCAGAGCAGACGGGAAGATCGCCCGGGACCACTCCGGGCATGTGATTATCGCCGGTTTCGGGCTCAACGGAAAGAACCTGGCCCATGTCTTAAAAGAGGTGGGGATCCCTTACGTCATTCTGGAGCTCAACCCGGTCACGGTCAGAGAGGCAGCAGCCGAAGGGGAGCCGATCATTTTTGGCGATGTGTCCAGCCGGGTTATCCTCGAGGAAGCCGGTGTGAGGCGGGCCAAGAGCATTGTCTTCGCCATCTCTGACCCGCTGATGACGCGGCGCGGCGTCAAGGCCGCCAAGCAACTCAATCCGGATATCTTTGTTATCGTCCGGACCCGCTACGCTTCCGAAACCGACGACCTCCTGAAACTCGGGGCCGACGATGTCATTCCGGAGGAATTTGAAGCATCCATCGAGATCTTCACCCGCGTTCTCGATAAGTATCATATGCCACGCAACGTGGTCGACGCCCAGGTCAAAGTTCTCCGGGGTGAGTGCTATGGAATGCTCCGGGGAACCTGCAGCGCCATCCGTCCCATCGCTGAGAGAATCTCCGACCTCCTTGCGGCGGGGACGGCAGAGACCTATTTTGTCGGCCGGAACGGCTGGCCGGTAGGGAAGACGCTCGGAGTCCTGGACCTCCGGGGCCGCACGGGAGCGACTGTGATCGCCGTTGTCAGGGGAGAGGAATCGTTCACTAGCCCGGGAGCCGAATTCGAAATCAAGGAGCAGGACACCCTGATTCTTGTGGCCAGCCACCGGGACATAGATCGGGCCTTTCACTACCTGGCGACTGGCGAAACTCTCGAACCGGGCTCATCCAGCTAAGCTTCAAAGCCTTCGCCATTCGGGTCTGGGACCGCCCTCCGTCTTTTACCCCGGCGGGCTTTCTGGCAAATAGAATGTCCCCGTCAAAGCTCAGCCGGTCCGGTTGAGATAGACTTTGGCGACATACGGAGACGTCATGGCCTGGAGCATGGCCCCGTAGTCGAGGTCAAAAACGACTTCATCTCCGACTTTGAGCTCAGTTTTCTTGGCGTCGACGATCAGATGGTCGCTGCTTGCCCCGAGGATATCGATGTCCAACCTTGGATAGAGCTGGGTGTAGAGGACGTCCTGACGGCCGACGTTCAGGATGGCCCGCCGGATTATGCCTCTGTCCGTGAAGGTGGGAATCGTACCGAAGGCGTCTATTCCGATCTCGCCGTAAGGAACGGACGGCTTGACTTTGGATTCAATGACCTCGGCGACAAGCCGGAAGGCGTCATAATGAAGTCCGGGGATCCCTTTTTCTTCGAGGTCCCGCCCCCCGAGGAGAAGAGAATCACCGACCCGGGCGCAGTTGATTTTCTTGGCTTTTTCGACCGTCTTAAGCCAGCTGAAGACCGTTGAGCAGCCGATGGAAACATACTCGAGCCGGAGACCGAATTTGTCTTCGATCCCTTGGGCAAGTGAAGACAGTCGCGACATGTTGGTCTCGTCCGGCTTGACACCGCCGAAGCAGGAAAGGTTCGAGCCGATGCCCGCGAGTCGGACGCCCGGAAGGGCGAGTGTCCCCGCCACCGCCTCCTCCAGGTCTTCAGGCATGATGCCTTCCCGGAGGTCTCCCAGCTCGACCATCAGAATCACCTTGTGCAAAAATCCACTTGCCCGGGCAGCCCTGGAGAGCTCCCGGATGACGGTCAGCTCGGAGTTCAGACTGATGTCGGCGTGCCGGACTACGGCTTCTGCTTCGCTCGGAGTGGGAGTCCGGAGAAGGAGCCAGGTCGCTTTGATCCCCGCCTCCTGCATTTTTTTGAGGTTGGCGATCCGCGAATCGGCGAGGATGGATATGCCGTTCCTCACGAAGACATCCGCGATCGTGGGGTCGCCGAGAACGCCCTTCGTCACCCCGATAATGCCCACTCCCTTGGCTCCGTAAAGGCGGACCATCTCGCGGGCGTTATGGCCGATCTTGGCCAGGTCGATCTCCAGTCTCGGCGTGTTCATAATTCGAGAAGATGCCCTTGTGAGCCGACCGGATTACTTCTTGCCCGGTCCGAAAAGCACCTTTCCCGGCAGCGCCCCGGTGTGCCGGTCGTGGTCGATCACGACTTGGCCATTGACAATGACATAGTCGATCCCGAGGGGATACTGCTCGGGCTCGGTGTAGGTCGCTCTGTCGGCGATCTTTGCCGGGTCGAAGACCACAATATCGGCGAAGTTTCCCTGTTTGAGCGTTCCCCGGTCCTTGAGCCCCAGTTTCGCGGCTGGCATTGAGGTCACTTTTTTCACCGCCTGGGGAAGAGTCAGGGCCTTTTTCTCGCGGACATAAAGCCCCAGGAAGCGAGGAAATGTGCCGTAATTTCTCGGGTGAGGCTTGCCCTGGTGAAGGGGACCATAGGGAGCCAGGGCGGAGCCGTCCGAGCAGAGCATGACCAACGGGTGCCTGAGGATTTCCTCGGTCTGCTCCTCGCTCATCCCGAAGCCGATATAGCCGACGCTTCCTTTCTCCTTGATGAGGAGGTCGCAACAAAACTCATAGGGGTCCTGGCTGAGCTCGTCAGCGGCCTGCTGAACCGTCTTGCCGATGAAGCGCTTGTTTTCTTCCTCCTCCAGGTCGGTGAGCAGCATATTCTCCCACGGCGTCCCTTCGAGCTTCTGCAGGGTTTCTTCCCGCAGCTTTTGCCTCTCGACCGGGTCCTGAAGCCTTTTAACGAAGGCTTCGTTCCCTCCGGCCAGGGCGGCCTGGGGAAAGTTGACGCTTAATCCAGTGTTGTAAGCTGTATAGGGATAGCGGTCTGCCGTGACGGCCAGCCCTCGCCGGGCGGCCGCCTCGACGAGGTCGAAGAGCGTTGGCATTTTCCACCAATTCGTCGTCCCGCAGGACTTAAAATGGGAAATTTGCAGGGGGAGGCCGGCCTCTTCAGCAATGTGGATCGCTTCGGCCACTGCTTCGATGACAAAATTGTCTTCGCTCCGGACATGGGTGGCGTAGAATCCCCCGTATCGCGCCACCACCCGGCAGAGCTCGATGACCTCCTCCGTTGAGGCAAATCCGCTCGGTGTATATTCGAGCCCGGACGATATCCCGAATGCACCCTGTTCCATGGCTTCAGCCACAAGCTTCTGCATCAGCTCCAGCTCGGCTGCCGTCGGCTTCCGGCGGTCTTCGTTCAGGACATACTCCCGGATGGTGCCCTGGCCAACCAGGGTGACATAATTGAACGCCAGCCCGGCCTTCTGGACTCTGGCGAAATATCCGGCCAGGTCAACCCAGTCCCTTTCAATGTTGAATCGCTGGGCGTATCTTTTCTCGCTTTCCGAAAGTTCCTTTTTGAAGGGGAAAGAGGAGCTGCCGCAATTGCCGCTGACCTCCAAGGTCACACCCTGCCGGATCTTGCTTTCTCCCTTGGGGTTGACAAGGAGCTCGACAGCATCGGTGTGGGTGTGAATGTCGATGAAACCCGGCGCCACCGCTTTTCCAGCGGCGTCGATGGCGGTACGGGCCGGGGCGGAGCCGAGGTCCCCGATGGCCTCGATCCTCTCTCCGACGATGCCCACATCCGCCTCGAAGCTGTCGTCGCTCAACCCATTAATGACAGTCCCGTTTTTGATCAGGAGGTCGAATTTCGGCGGAGAAGAAAACACCATCCTTCGGCCCAATCCGGCGCCGAGACCGACGAGGACACTGGCTTGGGCCGACATTCTCAGGAAATCGCGGCGGTTGAGCGAACTTCTCATCGGGGCCTCCTGTTCTTATTCATGGCGCAATATTGGATACTACTAAATCGGTCGGCCTGTCAACGCAAGGGGTTCGGGATTGAGTCCCTCCTGGGCAAGAAAGAGAAATGGCACGGCCCATGGACTTGGGGTTTGTCTATCCCGAGCGGATTGGATAGAATAATTCCGAGTCTTGAGGCGCACGAAATGACGAGACAGCGAGGTCAGGTTCTAGAAAAAATTGTCCCGATCAAAGGGCGACGGTTCTTGTTTCGGGTCGAGGATTCGGACTCGCCCGCCGACTACCTTAAGTACGAAGAGCTGAGGGAGGCTGTCTGGCAGTATCCTCAGGACCACCTCCCGGGCGGGCGGAATATGATGTGCGAAAATTTCCTCCATGACGGAAGCAGCCTTTTCATCGGCGTCTTCGCCGAGAGCAACTCAGGCACTTGGAAGATATCCGCTGAGCGGCTCGTCGGATTCAGCTATGGCTTCGTCGGCCTCAAGGACAAATGGAAAGGTTTCCGGGTGCCGGAGAACCTTCAGTTTTATTCCCAGTACAATGCTGTGCGGCCGGATTTCCGGGGCTTCAATCTCGGCATACGACTCAAGGAATTCCAGGGGAAGGTTGTGCGGGAGGTCTTTGGGGTAAAGACCATCACCTGCACTTATGACCCGTTGACCGCGGTGAATGCGCATCGGAATATTCACCATTTCGAGATGGAGGTTCTGGAGTATCGGACAGACATCTACGGAGAATTCGGGGGTCTTCTCAACCGCCTGGACGTTCCCCGCGACCGGCTTTTTGTTTCCTGGGACCTGGAGAGGAAGCGCTCGAGGCCGAAGAGCCGCCTGGAGAAGTGGCTGAAGCCTGAGCACTGCGTCGTCGAAGCGGAACGGGTTCGGCTCACCGGACTAAGCGGCGAAATTGAGCTGGAGGTGGCCCGCCGGGTTCGGCTCGAATTGGATCAAGACATCCTCTTGATTGAAATCCCGTCCGACTTCTACCTGATGCTTCGGGAAACGGATGTCGACGACCCAAGTGTCCGCAGAATCCCGGTTGACTGGCGGATGAAAACCCGTAAGGCATTCCAGAGTTTGCTAAACAAGGGTTATAGAGTGAAAGATTTTTGCCGGACGGAAGCGACCCCGCGAAGATGTTTTTATATCCTGGCGAGGACGCCAGAGTCGAAAGATTGACCCGAGGAGAATCCCGATATGGTTCCGAGGCCGCGAGATCCCAGGGACCGATATGTGGTGATTCTCTCCCGGCCGGAGAGTGTAGAGAATATCGGACTTGTCGCCCGGGCGATGAAGAACACCGGCTTTCGCAGCCTTCGGGTTGTTGGCCGGAGTCCGGTCGAGATCGCTTGTCCGAGGACGGCCGTCCATGCGAAGGAAATCCTGAGGGAGGCGTCCTTCTATTCCGATCTTCGCTCGGCCACGGCCGACCTTAACGTCGTCTTTGCCTCAAGCGCCAGGGTTCGCCAGAATTTTGCGACGCTGCGGTTTGATGAGGCGATCTCGCGGATGTCCGATTTCCCGGCCGCTGCGAAAATCGGGCTTCTGTTCGGCAACGAGCGGACCGGGCTGACTTCGGCGGAGCTCGCCGCTTCCAATTTCCGTTATGTCATCCCACAGGCCTCGCGCCAGCCTTCCTACAACCTGGCCGCTGCGGTTCTGCTCACGCTTTTTGAGATTTTTCGCCGGCTCATCTTGAAAAGCGCCGGGAAAGCGGAGACGGGGCCAATGCCTCAGGGTCCGATCCTCGCGACTTCGGGAGGGGAAGACGACATCGAGTCGCCGGCCTTTCCGGGAAAATCGGGAGTGAGCCCTCTCCCGCTTTCGCGGCGAGAACAGGAAGAGTGCATCCGCCTCATCATCCGCAAGCTGGAGGACGGAGGTTTCATCCATGCGACCAACAGGCGGCACACGACCGAGAGGCTCTTTGACCTGCTCGGCCGCTTGGCCATGACCGACGGGGACCGCCGGCTTCTTCTGGCCATGTTCTCCGGGGTGGGGAAATCCGGGCTGGGAATGCCGTCCGGAGGCAAGGCTTGAATTTAGTTTAGTGTTCCGATAGAATTAGCGTAGTTTAAAATGGAGCTCGAGAAGGAGTGAACGATGAGCGAATTGCCCGAGATTAAGGTGACATTCCCCGGGGGATTGCGAGTGGACGCCGAATATAAGGGATTCGTCATAAAAACCGACCAGCCGGTGAACCATGGGGGCGACGGCACGGCTCCTGCTCCCTTCGACCTTTTTCTCGCCTCGATCGCCACCTGCGCGGGGTTCTATGTCCTGGCGTTCTGTCGGGAGAGGGAAATACCGACCGATGGGGCCGGTGTGGTGATGCGGATGGAGAAGGATCCTGAATCCAAAATGATCAGGAAGATTCGGATTGAGGTGGAGCTTCCGGCCGAATTCCCCGAACGCTACAAAAGAGCCATTCTCAAGGCGGTGGATACCTGCACGGTCAAGCTCCACATCCTCAAGGCGCCTGTTTTTGAAATCGAGCTCAAAGCTCCGGCCTGAGTCTCAGTCGTTTTTCATCTGAGGCAGCCAGAGGTAATAGAATCCGCTCCGGAGCGTTGGCAGCGCATCCGCGATGCTCCTCGGATCAAAGAGTTGAGGGTTTTCAATTCTGGATGCGTAGAGATTGGACTGGCGCTTGGGATAATAGGTGTAGGCGACCACCCGGGCGGACGAAACTCTGGCCAGTGAAAGAAGACGCGACAGCGCCTCATCAAAATATCCCACCTCGTCGATGAGCTTCAGCTCGAGCGCCTGGGGAGCGGTGTAGACGCGGCCGTCGGCCAGACGGCGGATCTCTTCGAGAGACAGCCGGTCCTTCCTTTTTTCATAGACGACTTCAAGAAACCGTTCGTAGTGTTCATCGATAATCCCTTGGAAAAGACGCTGCTCCTCGTCGCTGAGGTTGCGGAAGGGGCTACCCGCGTCCTTGAGCGCTCCCGATTTGATGACTTGGACTTTGACTCCGACCTTGGAGAGGAGATTCTCTATATCGGGGAAAACCGAGATCACCCCGATGGAACCCGTTAGAGTTGAGGGATGGGCAACGATGGCGTCGCAGGCCGAGGCGACATAGTATCCGCCAGAAGCCGCGACACCCATCATCAAAGCGATGACGGGGAGGCCTGTTCTCTTCTTGAATTTCACAATCTCCCGGTAGAGGATATCGCTCGAGGTGACATCCCCCCCCGGTGTATCAAGCCTCAGGATAATCCCGCGGATGAGTGGGTCCTCCGCCGCCCTCTGGAGCCTCGAATAGACCCGGGACAGTACGTCCCCCTCCCGGCCAAAGACATTCGAAGGCTCCAGCGAGGTGATCACGCCTTCGACGTCCACGACGAGGACCTTCTCCTTGGCCGGACTCTTCACCAGGACGACTTCCTGCATCCGGCTCTCGCCCAGGAAATCCACCCGGAAGGTGCATCCCGAAGCAGCCAAGGCGAGTCCAACGACTATCGCCCAATATGTCTTCATCGTTCCTCCGTTCGGCGACTACCACTATACCATATCCTCATCCGCCCTGCGACGGCGGCCGCCTCTGTCATTGACTTTGCCGCTGGCCGATGATATAAGAATTCCAGATGACGAAGAGGGAGACGGCATGACTCGCCGGCTCAAGGCGTT
>Ga0172366_10001415_pt1 | contig 18527 bp, 15 predicted proteins | sample LakKivSesite69cm_FD_114533 | JGI IMG/M metagenome (GOLD analysis project Ga0172366, IMG submission 114533) | Sediment microbial communities from Lake Kivu, Rwanda - Sediment site 69cm | ecosystem: Environmental > Aquatic > Freshwater > Lake > Sediment | place: Rwanda: Western Province, Lake... | reverse complement strand
GGCATTCACCTCAGCCATTGCCAGCTGGGGCTTTTCGGGTTTCCCGGACATAGCAAAGCCTGGGAAAAGCCTGGGTGGGAGGAAATTCCCCTGCCCGTTGGCCTCGAAACGGCTATCCGCTCCGCGCTTGACCCGGATCAGAGCCTCTCCTGCACGAAGGCCTGGGACCTGGCCGACCGCTTCGGCATCGGGAGGATTTACCTCGGCTTCTTCGCCAGCCGTCTCCGCATTAAGATCAAACGGTGCCAGCTCGGCGCTTTCTGACCCGGCGATATTGAATCCTGGGCCGGCTATCCCCTGAGAATTTTTTCGACCTCGTCCTTGTCCACTTCGGTGATGAAGGGGATGCCGCTGATGTCCGCGGCTTCCTTGGTCAGGGAGGCGATATCGTCCCGGGTGATATAGCTCAGGGAGAACTTGCGGTTACCGGCCATGAACTGCCGAACGCCCTGACTCAATCTCTTGAAATAGGTATAGAGGCCGATGGCCCCCGTTGGAATCTCGTTGAATCTCTCCTTGTATTTCCGCTTGAGTTCCGGCGCCGTGACAAAAATCTCTTCGGCCGTGCTCCCAAAGCGCTCGACATAGACCGGAATCTGACCTTCGATGATCCGCTTGCCGATGGTTTTGCCCACCATCGTCGCGGCCATCGGGCCGCGGGCCATCCCGACGGCCTTGACATAAGGCGCACCGAGAGCGAGCGCTTTAAAAATCTGGTCCTCGAAAGTGATTCCTCCCGCGAACACGATGTCGGGAAGATATTCTCCCCGCCTGGCCAGCTGGTCCGCGAAATTCCAGGTGAGCGACCAGATCTCGACGCTGGGGATGCCCCATTCATTCATCATCCGCCAGGGACTCATCCCCGTGCCTCCGCCCGCTCCGTCCACAGTGAGGAGGTCAATCTTGGCCTTGGAAGCGAACTTAACGGCCCGGGCCAGGTCAGCAGGCCGGTAGGCTCCCGTCTTCAGAAAAACATACTTGGCGCCGGCCCTGCGGAGCTCTTCAACTCTCTTCATGAAGCTCTCTTCTTCCACCATGCCCAGCCGGGAGTGGCGCTCGAATTCCTTGAAGCTTCCCTTCTCGAAGGCCTGGATAACGTTCGGGTCTTCCGGGTCCGGCAGGACGATGTAACCTCTTTTCTTGAGCTCCTGCGCTTTCGCAAGTGACTTGATCTTGACTTCCCCGCCAATGTCCTTCGCGCCCTGTCCCCATTTGAGCTCGACAGCCTCAACCCCCAGCTTATTGATCGCATATTCCTGGACACCAAGGCGGGTGTCTTCGACATTGGCCTGAACGACCACAGTCCCGTAGCCGTCTTCCTGCCATTTCCTGTATAACTTAACCCGTGTCTCCATGTCCGGAGAGCGGACAATTTTTCCGTTCCGGATCTCCGATTCTTCATCCATGGCGCAGACGTTCTCGCCGATCGTCAGAATTGTCCCGGACAGGGCCGCCCCGCCGGCCAACCCTTCCCAGTTCTGCTTGGCCACATTGGTCGACCCCATGCCGCCGAGAATGAAGGGCACCCGCAACTTGATCCCCTTGTCCTTCCCGACACGTGTTTCAATGGTGACCTTTTCAAACGTCGCTTTGTCGCTATCCGCTTCAGCCCCGTAGGCCCCGGCGGCCGTTCCCATAATGCTAAAATGGGAAAGGTCAACAGGATATTCTTTCTCCGATGCGGCCGTGATGATGCCGAAGGGCTGGGGATAAAGGACTTCTGCCCCCCGGTAGGCCGATTTTCCGATCTCGCACATCCCGATACAGCCGTCAACACAGGTCACACACATACCGCTGAAGGGACTGATGGATCCTTCCGTCCTGTTCTTGGTCAGAGTCGCCGCGCTTCTGTTAAGTCTGGTATAGGCCATGATTATAACCTCCTCGGTTTCTGAGTATTGGCAAAAGCGAATCCGCTCATCGATTTAAAGCTTTTTGATTTCTTCCTCCGCGGCGGGAACCTCCCGCACACAGGTTCCGCACCGGCCCGCGTCATACATCCAGCACTGGAGCTCGTCATAAGCGTCGAGGCACGTCGGGTCCATGGTCAGACAGGCGTTGCAGACAGCCGTCTCCGCTTCCGGCCCTTGACAGCGCAATTGGCACGCCGGACAGATATAGATGCAACCGCCGCAGAGCCGGCACTCTTCGGAACGCTTGTCAAACGGCGTCGAAATCTTTCGCTTATAGCCTCGCTTCTGGAAGCCGATGGCCCGGCCGTCCATCTGCTCATTGCACATCCGGACGCAGAGCCCGCAAAGGATGCATTCCTCGTTGCGGATGTCAAAGCGGACGCGTTTGACTCCAAACTTGGAGGCCAAGTCCTGGATCTGCTTGGAGTAGGGCGCGACCGAAAGCATCAATTCGATCATCATCCGGCGGGCTTCGATGACTCTTTTGGTATCGGTTCTGACGATGAGTCCCTCTTCAGCGGGATAGGTACACGAAGTCACAAGCTTGGCTCTCGGCTCCGGTCCGATTTCCACCAGGCAGAGCCGGCATCCTCCGTAGGGACTGAGGCCTTCATGATAACAGAGCGTGGGAATTTCCAGGCCATAAAATTTCGCCGTTTCCAGGATCGTCCAGCCCTCTTCCGCTTTAACCGGCAAGCCGTTCAAAATGAGTTCAATCATGTTTCCCGTCCTGTGGCTTTTTTCCCGTCCTCGGTTTCGAGCTCACAGCGGAGGCAGCGCCGGGCCTCCCGGACCGCCATCTCCTTGGTGAAGCCGAGCTCGATTTCCTCATGAAGGCTCTTCCTTTTGCTTGGCGGAAGATGGGGCATCTTGACTCTTTTCGCCTGCTGGAGTTCGTCCTCTTTGAGCTCAACCGGCGGCACATAAAGGGAGGGCCTGGTGAGCTGGCGGGTCCGGACGAGAGGACGGCCTTCGAGATAACTGTCGATCGCCTCGGCGGCCACCTTGCCCGCGGCGATGGCGTCAACAACGCTGCTTGGCCCGGTGACTACGTCGCCTCCTGCGAAGACGCCCGGCCGGGTCGTAGCCATTGTCGCCGGGTCGACGATGATTGTCCCCCACCTCGGCGACAGGCTCAGGCCATCGCTTTCTTTAAGATAAGGGGTGTATGCCCTCTCGCTAAGGGCGAGAATCAGGTTGTCGGCATCAACAAAAAATTCCGAACCTTCAATCGGGATGGGCTTGGGCCGTCCGCTTTCATCCTTGTCCCCGAGCCGCATCCTCCGGCATTGGACTCCGGTGACCCTCCCGTCTTTTGTCCGGACCCAAGTCGGCGCCACCAGGTACTCGATCCTGACCCCCTCCTCCACCGCAGCCTCGACTTCCTCGGGATAGGCCGGCATTTCTTTTCTCGTCCGGCGATAGAGGATGGTGACTTTCTTGACGTTCTTATCCCTGAGCGCCACCCGGGCCGCATCCACAGCCGAATTCCCTCCGCCGATCACAACGACCCGTCCGTTGATATCGACCGGCCGCCTGAGATGCACATCTTTCAGATATTCGAGCGCCTGAAGGACTCCCTCGGCCTCTTCTCCCGGGACTCCAATCTCGATCGGCTTATGGGCGCCGGTCGCAATGAAAACAGCCTTGTATCCCTGGTTATTAAGATCGTCAAGGGTGAAGTCTTTTCCCAGGGCCGTGTGCGTTTTAATGGTGACTCCGGATTCGATGATAAAGTTGATGTCTTCGTTCAGGACGTCTTTGGGCAGTCTGTGCCCGGGGATCGTGACCGCAAGCATACCGCCCGGAACAGGAAGAGCCTCAAATATTCTGACGGGGTATCCCTTGCGGGCCAGGAAATAGCCGGCCGTCAGCCCGGCCGGTCCCGCGCCGATGATGGCCACTTTCTCGGCTTTTATCACCGGGAACTTGACCGGCTTGTCCAAGCCCTTCGCCTTGGCCCAATCCATTACGAACCTCTTCAGCGCCCGAATGGCAATGGGTTCGCCGATCTCCCCGGCACGGCAGACGGTTTCGCAAGCCCGGCTGCAGACCCGCCCGCAAACCGAAGGCAGCGGGTTGTCTTTGCGGATGATATGGTAGGCCTCTTCGAACCTTTTCTGGGCGATAAGGGCGATATAAGTCGAAGCTTCCTGGCTGATCGGGCAGATGTAATGGCAAGGCGACGAGACGATCTCCTTGCAGACCATGGCGGGACATCGCTTTTCAACAACATGTTTCTCATACTCGGAGCGGAAATACCTGAGGGTGGAGAGCACGGGATTGGCAGCCGTCTGGCCCAGGCCGCAGAGGGAGGCGTCCTTGACCGCGACCGCGAGCTCCTCGAGCACGGCAATATCACCCAGGCTCGCTTTCCCGTCGGTGATCTTCTTCACAATCTCCCACATCCGTTGGGTCCCTTCCCGGCAGGAAATGCACTTCCCGCAGGATTCGTCCCGCAGGAAATTGAGAAAGTATTTGGCGACATCCACCATGCACGTTTTTTCGTCCATGACGATCATGCCGCCCGAACCCATGATCGAACCCGCCTGCACCAGGCTTTGGTAGTCGATAGGCAGGTCCAGCATTTCTTTGGGCAGGCAGCCGCCCGACGGACCTCCGGTCTGGACCGCCTTGAAGGCCCGGTCGCCGGGGATTCCGCCTCCGATGTCAAAGATGATTTCCCGGAGACTGATTCCCATGGGGACTTCAACCAATCCGGTGTTGTTGATTTTGCCCACGAGGGAGAAAATCTTGGTTCCCTTGCTTCCATCCGTTCCGATCGAGGCGAACCAATCGGCTCCCCGGTCGATAATCAGAGGGATATTTCCCCATGTCTCTACATTGTTTATACATGTCGGCTTGCCGAAAAGTCCCCGCACGGTTGGAAACGGCGGGCGTTGCCTCGGCTCTCCGACCCGGCCCTCAATCGATGCAATAAGAGCCGTTTCCTCACCGCAGACAAAGGCGCCGGCGCCTTTGGCGATGTGAATGTCAAAGTCGAAGCCGGTTCCGAGAATGTTCTGGCCGATGAGGCCCAACCGGCGGAGATCCTCGATGGCCAGAGTGACATGCCTGACAGCGAGCGGGTACTCGTCCCGAACATAAACATAGCCTTCCCGAGCGCCCATGGCGTAGGCCCCGAGTAGCATTCCTTCAAGCACCCGGTGAGGATTGCCTTCAAGGAGGCTGCGGTCCATATAGGCGCCAGGGTCGCCCTCATCCGCATTGCAGATGATATACTTCAGGTCACCCTTGGACTTACGGGCCGATTCCCACTTCAAGCCGGTCGGGAAGCCGGCCCCGCCTCGTCCGCGAAGGCCGGATTTTTTGACCGTCTCAATGACGTCTTCGGGCTTCAGGGCCGTCAACGCTCTTAATAGAGAGCCGTAACCGCCGATGGCGAAATAGTCTTCGATTTTGGTCGGGTTGATCAGGGCATTGTCGGCCAGAAGGATGCGCTTTTGCTTTCTGTAGAAACCGATACCGTCTTCCTTTTCAGCCGTTTCTCCTGTCCGCGGATCCCTATAGAGAAGATGGGGGATGATTTTTTTCTTGAGGACGGTTTCGCCAATAATATCTTTGCCGTTTCGGGGGGCGACTTTCTGGTAGAAGATGTTTTCGGGGTAGACGATGATGTTGGGCTCGGCCTCGCAGAACCCGTGACACCCCGTGACTCTGACCATGACCCTGTCCTCAAGCTTCATATCGCGGAGAGCCCTGGTCAGAGCGTTGATGACCTTGACCGATCCTCTGGCCTGACCGCAGGTCCCCGACGAAACCGTGAGAACCGGTCGTTTATCGGCCCGGCGGGTCTTGACCGCCTCCCGAATTATGGCCTTGAGTTCCCCGACCGTTTTGAGTTTTTCCCTTGAGTTCATGGTCATCTCATCTCTGATACTTTTTCAGGATCGGGCCGACTTTTCGGACCGTCGTATGGGCGTGATAGTCGTTGTCCACGACGACCACAGGGCCAATGGCGCAGCAGCCGAGGCAGGCCACCGTCTCCAGAGTGAACTCCTTATCCTTGGTGGTCTGGCCGGGTTTGACCTTCAGCCGCCGCTCGAACTCATCGAGGATCCTGGGGGCTCCCCGCACGTGGCAGGCCGTACCCTGGCAAACCGTGCAGACATGACGGCCGCGGGGAGTCAAACTGAAGGCCCGCTAGAACGTGGCCACTGCGACCACGTCCGTGAGCGAAACCCCCAGCGACTTGGCCACGAACCTCAGGCACTCCTCCGGCAGGTAGCGGTACTCAGACTGGATCTCCTGGAGGATGGCGATTAAACTCTTCTTTTTCCCCTGGTGCTTATCGATAAAGTATTGGAGCTTTTCTCTGTCTAAGGCCACTGTCATTTCTCCGCTTGAAAGGATAACCGGAATGATTCAGTCCGCCGAAATGAAGCGTCTTTTTATCAAAACGGAATCGCCTTTGTCAAGTCCAACTCCCCGGCTCGCCGCCGAGGGGAAGCTCTTTCACGGCTTCGGGCGGATAATTGACAATCGCCGCGGCAGAAGCTTTGTCCAGAACCTGCTCGCCACTCACGAAATGGACATCGAGCAGGCCATCGCTATGGATGCCCGTCCTCAAATGATTCATTTCCGCGAGGGCCAGGCTCCAGCCGTGGAGCCAAGTCTCCAGCTCCCGGCGCTGCTGCGGACGGCCCTCGAATTGAATCAGAAGATGGATCTGGCTGTCCGGTCCGGCCGTGCCAGTGACGGCACTGCCGAAAACGAACATGGCTCTGACCCCCCACCGTTTCGTCTCGCAGCGGGCGGCGATCTGCTCGGCCAGACGGAGCCGCCAGCATGAATGCTCATCCATGCCGGGGGCGCAGGCCAGGCCGGGCTCCACCATGACCCTCGCTTGAGCCCCCGGTCGCCATTCATCAGCACCTGTATGACCTTTCCGCCCGAGGAACTCGGGACATCGATGACGCGGAGCGTATGGCCGAGCTCTTTGTATTCCGGGAGCAGCTGCGGAAGCAGGTTGGGGGCAGAACTCAGGAACCGCTCGTTAAATTTCACTCCGGGGTCGTCGGGATAAAGTGGCAAATATCGAATCCCGGACTCCACGAGATCCTGGAAAAAATGAGTCCCAAAAGACACATCCGGAACATAGTTCCCCTTTTTCCGGGCCACCTCGACTATCATGGCGGCATTGTTGATATCCGAGTAGGTGACCCGCACCCCGAGTTTGATGTCGCCGCGGCTGCCCCACCGGCCCGGACCCATAAGCATGAATTTGCGCCGGGGCAGAATCTGGTTCAGCTTCCCGACGGCCTCTCCAACCGCGACCAGGCCGGACAAATCGGCAATTTCGCCATACCGGTCCGGCTCGACGTAGACGATATGACTGATGTCGGCGACGCGGCCGTTGGGGATGTATTTTTTGGCCGTGAAGAGGAGAGATTCCTCGGACAGGTCAGGCGGGATCTCCATGGCCGATTCCTCAGCCGAATAGCTCTGGGGACGACACTGGAGAAGATAAAAGTCGGTCCCGTCGCAGGCGAATTCGACATCCACGGGCACGCCCAGCGCCGATTCCAGGGTTTTCAGGATCGCCTCGACCTGATTCATGAAATTCGTCCGGGAGATCAACCCGTCAAAGGTCACCACAGGCTCGCTCTTGTCGAAGTCTGTGAGAACTCCCATCGGCGGCTGAAGAAGCCCGTCGCGGTAGATGGAAATGATTTTACTCAAGGCCGGGTAGTCCGGGCCGACTTCGACCAAGATGTCCTTGATGTCCTTGGTCACAAAGCAATTGTTTTCAAGGTCAATGACATCCATCTTCCTCGGGGAATAGCGGATGAACTCGTCCAAAGACACATTGACCCGGAGGTTGGGCTGGGCCGGAGCCACGAGGGTCGGGTAGTCGTCGCTCAACCGGTCCACGGCCCTGGTCCCCAGGCCTGGAACCATCCGCACCAAGCCGTCCTCCCGCCTGATCCGGGAAGACCAGCGGAACTCGTTTCGGGAAAAGGCCACCCCGGCAAAAGCGGGAAAGAAATACTTCCCGACTCGCCGGCCGACAACCGCCTGGATCATGATCCCCATTTCTTCATTGAAATCGAGCAGCCCCCGCTCGGCCCGATACTGTATCGGATCGGGGCTGAAAATGGAGGCATAGACTTCGGCGATCGCTGCAAGGAGCGCCTCCAGACGCTGCTGCTTATCACCCTGGTTTGCCAGGAAGAGGCTCTTGTATTTTCCGGCGAAGGCCGTTCCTAAACGATCTTCGAGGAGACTCGAGCTCCTGACAATGAGGGGAACGTCGCCGAAATCATCCAGGGCGACAGATAGCCCTTTGACGAGATCCGGAGGGAAAGCGGAGTTTTTAAAAACCTGGATGAGATGGGGATACTCCTGGCGGATTTCGGCCAGGTCCTTGTATTTTTGCTCGATCACTTCCTCCAGGTTGTTGTACTTGACAAAAGCCATGAGGGCATCCGACGTGACGTACCAGGTCTTGGGTTTGGTTACGTTACCGATGGCCTTGACCCTCCGGCCGGCCTTCTTGAGAATCCGGCTGGCGATAAAAAGCCCGGCACTTTTCCCCCCCAGCTTGCCATGACTGTCAGGGAGAAAGACGATCCGCTCGCTCAAATCAAAGAAGTCCTCGAAATCCACATACTTCTTGGCAATGTTGATATATTCGAGCTGCTCAGTGAAGAACCGGCGAATCAGCGCCACACGGACGCTGTCGGCCCTGGACCGGGAGAGCTGCAGTCCTTCTGGCATAAGGTTCTTGTACCGGCGCATGGTGTTAAGGACGTCGCCGAGGGAGGCATAAACATTCTCCAGCGTTTTCACGGCCGCGCCGGACCGATCTTCGTTGATCCATTTCTGAATCCGGCTCAGGATCTCTTCATTGGTCAGGTTGGCCGAGGCGATTTTGAAAACCTCCTCGCTCAACCGCAACAACCGGTCGAGGGATTCCTTGCTCTGAGGCCAATTGGCCTCTCCGAAGAGTCCCCCCTCCCGGCCCTCTCCGTGCCGATGAATCAGGTCCCTTGCTTCGCTGACTCCGCGCCATCCCAGATAGTTGATCATCTTCCGGGAGATCTGGAGGAAAAGATTCTGGTCGGTGCTGCGGAGGAGGTCGAGGGCGATCCGCCAGCTTTCTTTGGCTTCCCGGGCTTGACCTCGCTCCTCGCTCAGCTCTTCAAACATCTGCCTCAGCCTTTGATGGAGGATGAAATGGCCCAAACGCTCGCCGATCGTTTGAATCAGCTTGACCTCGCCGTTGAGAAAAGGCCCGCTGTCGGCTTCGGGCGTCGGCTTTCTGTAAGACACCGAAATCCGGCCGAGGACCGTATCCTGCACGCGGATATCGGCGGATTGAACGTAGGGAGTCTCTTCATAATCGGGACTTGCGAAAACGTCGGAGCCGTAGATAATCTGAGCCTGGCAGAGATCAGGGAACTGCCATCCCGGCGGGATGGCCTTGATCACCCGGCGGAAGACCTCTTCCATTGAGAGACTGAAATTGCTCAGGATTTCTTCGACATCGTAAAGACAGCTCAACTCTTTGGCGCGCTCATGGAGCGCCGAGAAAAGTTCGGTTGCGGACCTCGAAGATTCCCGCTCGTTCATGTCACCGGACTCTCCTTCTCCCGCTCCCGCAGCCGCCACGCCGGAGAAGAGCCGCGGCGGCAGTGCGGACGGCGATTCCCCTCCCGGCTTCTCTAAACCCAGCCGCGGTCTTTACAGGCGTTGGCCACCCGGCTGACGGCGATGACATAGGCCGCATCACGCATAAAGAGCTTCTTCGTCCGGGCGAGCTCGCTCACCGCCAAGAAGGCGGAGGTCATCTTTTCATCAAGCCGGCTCAAAACCTCGTCCTTGGTCCAGAAATAGTTCTGGTTGCCTTGAACCTGCTCGAAGTAGCTGCAAGTCACCCCGCCCGCATTGGCCAGAAAGTCGGGGATGACGAAGATGCCGCGCTCTTTGATCACGGCGTCCGCTTCGGGCGTTGTGGGCCCGTTGGCGCCTTCGGCGATGATCCTCACGCTGGGCTTAATCTTCTTCACCGTCTCGGCATTGATCTGGTTTTCGAGGGCGGCCGGGATCAGGATATCGACATTCTGTTCGATCCAGGCTTCGCCCGGCAGCCGTTCGTATTCAAGGGCTTCGGCCTTGACCTTATCGATTCCTCCGAATCGGTCGGTGATCGTGAGCAGCTCGTCCAGGTTGACACCGGTTTTTTTGCGGTAGGTATAGGAGGTTCGGTCACTCTGGTCCCAGCAGGAGACGCAGATCACCTTTCCGCCGAGCTTGGAAATGAGCTGGATCGCGTATTGAGCAACCTTTCCAAAGCCTTGTACGGCCGTGACGGTATTTTCAAACGGGATCTTCATCTCCTTGAGGGCTTCCCGGAGTGTGAAGACGAGTCCGTATCCTGTGGCCTCGGTCCGGCCCAGAGAGCCGCCCATGCCCACCGGCTTGCCGGTGATAAAACCGGGGTACTTGGCCCCATGGATGGCTTCAAACTCATCGAGCATCCAGACCATATGCTGAGGATTGGTCATGACATCGGGGGCGGGAACGTCCCGGATGGGACCGACGTCCTGAGCCACGGCCCTGACCCAGCCCCGGCAGAGGCGTTCTTGCTCCCTCGGGCTGAGGTCGTGAGGGTCGCAGACGACGCCCCCTTTTCCGCCTCCGAGAGGAATGTCCACAACGGCGCATTTCCAGGTCATCCACATGGAGAGCGCGCGGACCGTGTCGATCGTCTCCTGGGGGTGGAAACGGATGCCGCCCTTGCAGGGACCGCGGGCGTCATTGTGCTGGCAGCGGAAGCCGCGGAAGACGCGGACGCTTCCGTCATCCATGCGAACCGGTATGCTGAAATGGTATTCCCGCAGGGGCTGGCGCAAAAGGTCCCGGGTGGGTTGGTCAAGCTCAAGGAGATCGGCCACAGCGTCGAACTGTTTCTGGGCCATCTCGAACGGGTTGAATCCCTTAACAGCCATATCAATGCTCCCTTCAGAGTATAAATTTATGATAGCGCCGGAGTGTAGCAGGGGCGCCCAACCATAAGATAAAATGATATCTGATGGGGACCCAAATAGCAAGCAGCCGGAGCTTTGGGCTTCAGCTGATTTCTCCGGTGAGATAGGCGCGGGTCCGGGGATCCCGGGGGTTGGCGAAAACCTCAGCTGCCGGTCCGTGCTCGACGAGCTCCCCGAGATAAAGGAAAACGATATAGTCGGCAATCCTCTTGGCCTGCCTCAGGATATGCGTGACGACGATCACCGTGTACTCCTGCTTGAGTTCGATCAGCCGCCGCTCGACATTCTGGCTCGACTGCGGGTCGAGGGCCGAAGTCGGCTCGTCTCCCAGGATGATCTCAGGACCGACCGCAAGACCCCTGGCAAGACAGAGGCGCTGCTGCTGGCCGAGGGAAAGACGCGAAGCCGGCTCTCCCAGCCTGTCTTTGACTTCCTCCCACAGCCCGGCCAGGCGGAGGTGGTGTTCCACAATCTCATCCAGGTTCTTCTTGCTGATGTGATTATGGATGCGGGGCCCATAAGCGACATTGTCATATATGGACATGGGGAGCGCCTGCGGCCGCTGGGAGAGAAGACCCATTTTCTTGCGGACCTCTGTGACTTCGGTCCGAGGGTCATAGATATCGACGCCGTCCACCAGAACCCGGCCTTGGACACGGACGCCATCCAGCGGGTCGAGCAACCGATTCAGGGACTTGAGGAGGGTGGTCTTTCCGCAACCCGAGGGACCGATGATGACCGTGATCTTGCGGTCCGGAATGTCGATGCTGACATCCCTGAGAATTCTGAGGCCATCAAGATAGACGCTCAAATTCTGGACGCTGATGTGTGTTCTGGTTTCCATGGGCATCTCCCTGCTATTTGATGATATGCCGGGTATACCGCCGGCCCAGTCCTCTCGCCAGCAAGCTGATCACGAGGATGATCAGGGTAAGAATGGCGGCTGAGGCATAAGCCCTCTGCTGGACTTCGGGGAAAGGCGTCCCCAGCTGGAAAAAAATGGCCAGGGGCAGAGTCGCCGCAGGCTGGAGGAGCGAAGTCGGAATCCGGTCGGTAAACCCGGCCGTGAAAAGGACCGAGGCAGCATCCCCGATCCCCCGGCCAAATGCAATCAGGACGGCCGTCAGAAGGCCGGGAAGGCATTGCCGGAGGACGACCTTCAGGGCGGTCTCCAGCCGGGTGGCACCCAGTGAATAAGAAGCCTCCAGAAGCTCCCTCGGGACCATCCGGATGACTTCGTCCGCAGCCCGACTCATGATCGGGAACTCCAGGAGACCGACCGCCACAATCCCGGCCAAAAGGGACGACTTCAGCCCGAAAAAAATCATGATGATGAAGCCGAAAGCGCCATAGACGATGGAGGGAATCCCCCAAAGGACATCCAAAGAAAAGCGCGTCATGGAGGCCAGACGCGAATTCCTCTTCGCATAGATATTGATATAGAGCACGACTGGAAGGCTGAACAGGATGGCCAGGAGAGTCGCGCCGGAGGCCAGATAAAGTGAGCCGATGATGGCGTTGAGGATCCCCCCTTCCCGACCCAGGTAATATCCTCCCTTGGGCGTTTGGGTGACCATAGCCAGGTTCATGGCCGGCAGTCCTTTCCAGATGATCGTCCCAACGATCAGCGCCAGACAGCCGACCACAAGAAGCACCGAGGCGGCCATCAGCGCGCGGAAGATCCTTTCCTTGAGCTTTCGCCTTCTGAGCACGGGGACGGGGCGCAGACGGCTCATGCCGACCTCCGTTCAACCCGGATGAGGATCAGCCGAGCCAAGACATTGAAAAAAAGCACCACAAGCAGAAGGACGGCCGCGGCCAGCATGAGTGCGGCGTCGTAGAGCGGCACGGACATCATCTCGCCGTAGTTGTTGGCGATCAACGCCGGGAGGGGATATCCCCCGTCAAAGACGGATTTCGGCGGACGGGGAATGTTGCCCACCACCATGAGCACGGCCATGGTCTCGCCGAAAGCCCGGGACAGGCCGAGCACGACAGCGGCAATAATCCCCTGAAGCCCTTTCTTGAGAACAACGTGATGGACCGTCTCCCATTTCGTCGCTCCCAAGGAAAGCGATGCCTCCCTCATCGGATAGGGGATCGAAGAAAAAACCTCGAGGGAAACCGAAATAATGGTCGGCAGAATCATAATAGCCAAGACGATGCCGCCCGCAAGGACCGAGTATCCGCTCGAGGTCGCGCCGAAAAGAGGCGCAATGACCTGGCCGACGAGAGGAACGATGAGGAGCACTCCCCAGACGCCGTAGATGACGGAGGGAAGGCCGGCCAGAAGGTCGATGATCGGCTTGGTGAACTCCCGCACCCCTCGGGGCGCATACTCAGACAGGTAGATCGCCGTGAGCAGCGAAACGGGAACGGCCAGCACGAGAGAGACGAGGGTGACCCAGAGAGTCCCCATGATAAAGGGAAAGAGACCGAAATTGCCCTTAAGAGGAGACCAGACTGAAGAGAAGAACAGCGAGAAAAACGGCTTCTCGGCCAAGATCGGACGGGCACGGACGAGCAGACCGATGAGGATCAGCCCGACCAGGAGCGCCGGTACAGACGACAGGGCAAGCATCGTCCTCCTGGCCAGCCGGTCTTTGAAAACCCTCATCGGACAGGCCTATTTCCCCTCGATTCTCCTCAATTCTTCAGCCAGCTTTTGCGCGCCCAAGCCGATATACCCGGTTTCGGCGACGAATTTCTGGCCTTCGCTGAGCACCCAGCGCAGAAACTCGACCTGAAGGGGCGTTTGCGGCCGGCCCCGGCTGACAAGGTAAAGGTCGCGCGCCGGAGGCGAGGGATATACCCCCCGAGCGATGGCCGCGGTGATGGCGTCCCGGTCCTGGTAGAAGTTCTCGGCCGGTTCGATTCTCCCGCTCCCATCGAGGTCTATCGGCAGGATCACGAGCCCCGGCAACGGCTTCAGGGATTTGGCGTCATAGGCATAATTGATGTTGTTGAATCCGATACCCAGAGGGTCGCGGCGCACGGCCTCGGCCAGGCCTGGGTCGCCGTACACGCCAATGCCCTTAAGGTCTTCCTGCCTCCTGTCTAGAAACGCCGCCCAGGTCTCGGCCGCGCCGCAGGCGTCCGAACGGGTGTAAACGTGGAGGGAGGCTTTATCGGAGGTTTTAAGGGCATCCCCCCAGGTCTTCGCCGTCTCTGTGATCCAGATCGCGACAAAGACTTCCTTGTCGAGCCCCGAAGCAAGAATCCGGTTGAGCAGGGGGTTCTTCGCGCTGATTGTCGGGACAACGCCATCCTTGACGACGGCAACGGCAAAGGCTCCTTTTTCGATTTCTGCCGGGTGGATTTCGCGGGAGACCATCCCCAGGTCGACAACCCCGGCCAGCGCGTCCGCGATTCCTTTGCCTGCGCCGCCCGCTTGCACCTCGATCTTCACTCTGGGGTGGAGTTTGCTGAACTCCTCGCCCCACTTGACGGCCATGGGATAAAGAGCCCAGGCGCCGGACATGGTGAGGGCGCCGTCAAGTTCCTGGTGAGAGGGCCGGACGGGGTCGGCAAACATAAGGATGAGGCCTGAGATGAGAATCCCCCCGAGGGCTTTGTTCATGTTCGATTCTCCTCGCCTATTAATACATATAATCTATCGATTTTGTCGACTATAAGACGAAAAAGAAATGCCTTCAGACTCCCCTCCTCCGTCTGGCCCTGGCCGCTCTTGTCCTCTCGGCCAAGTCTTCGAAAGTGGCATTCTCCGTTATCTGAGCGACCGCGTCCCGGACCTCTTTCCAGAGCCCCTTCAGCCCGCAGTGGGCTTCGCGGGGGCAGACCTCATGGGCGGTTACACTGACACAATCGATAGGAGCGAGCGGACCGTCCATCACCCGGATAACCTCGGCGACACTGATCTTCCCGGGAGGCTTTGATAGAAAGTAGCCTCCGTCCGGACCCTTGTGGCTTCTCAGGTAGCCCGCCCGTTTGAGCTGCAGAAGGATCTGCTCCAGGAACCTCTGCGGAATGTCTTGGGCCCTCGAGATATCCCGAATGTGAAGGGGCTTTTCCCCGTAATGAAGGGCGAGCTCGAGCATGGCCCGGCTGGCATATTCGCCCTTCGTTGACAGACGCAACAGGCCCTCCGTTTTATGGTCGACTATATCAATCGAGATAGTGAACTTAGCACGCTTCTGGGGGCGTTGTCAAGAGGTTTTGGTTGCAAAAAATGGGGGGGTCCCCTAAAATGAGGAGTCATTCGCAGCCATGAATCTTCACCGGAGTGTCCAGAAATTCCTCGACCTGCCGCTGCGGATGAAATTCGTCTGGAGTTTCCTTGTCGGCATTCTCTTCGGCGGTCTGGTTTCTCTCTTCTTCGGCACCCGCCTTGAACACCGGACGATTTTTACACTGGCGCAGGCCAAGGTCCGCCACGACCTGGCTTCGGCCTGGGTGGTTTATAACGAGAAGCTCAATGACATCCGCGATATCGTCCTCCTCAACGCCAGCCGAGACTCTATCCGGGGCGCGCTCCTGGCCTGCGACCGGGAGGTTCTCTATCGGACTCTGGTTCGGGTCCGCCGGGATTTCAACCTCGATATCCTGACCATCACTGACTCTTCGGGCAGGGTTGTTACCCGGACAAACCCGACCGGCGTTGTCGGCGACGACCAGTCGAGCGACGCCCTGGTGAGCCGCGCCCTTCGCAAGGAGACGGCCATCGCCACAGAAGTCGTCCCCCGCTCCGAGCTCCTTAAGGAGAGTCCGGAGTTCGCCGAAAGGGCCTACCTGAAATTCATCCCCACTCCTAAAGCCGCTCCCCGGCCTGAAGATCACGAAGAAGACGGGCTAATGCTCAAGGCCGCGGCCCCGGTACTGGACGAGCAGGGAAAACTACTCGGGGTGCTTTACGGCGGCATCTTGCTCAACCAAAACTACGAGATTGTCGACCGGGTCAAGGAGATCGTCTTCAAGGGCGAGAAGTACAAGGGCAAGGAGATCGGCACGGTGACGATCTTCCAGAATGACCTGCGCATCTCCACCAATGTCATCGATGCCGAGGGCAACCGGGCTATCGGCACGCGCGTGTCCCGGGAAGTCTACAACGCCGTCCTGCTTCGGGGCCATCCCTGGGTCGACCGGGCCTTTGTCGTCAATCACTGGTACATCACGGCCTACGAGCCGATTAAAAACCTCGCCGGCGAGATCATCGGGATGCTCTATGTCGGGATGCTGGAAAAGCCCTACATCGACCTGCGCAACAGCGTGATGTTCACTTTCGCCGGCATCGCCCTCCTCTGCACGGTCCTCCTTCTCATCATCCTCTTTTTCATCACCTCGAGCATCACCAACCCCCTGCGGCGGATGGTTCTGGCGACCAACCGGATCGCCCAGGGGGACCTCAACCACCAGGTCCGAGTCAGCTTCCGGGACGAGGTCGGACAGCTCGCCCACTCCTTCAACCAGATGACCGAGAACCTCAAGCGGGCCAACGAGAACCTCATCCAGTGGGGAAAGACCCTAGAAAAGCGGGTGGAGGACAGGACGAAGGAGCTGCGCGAGATGCAAGACTACCTCGTCCAATCGGAGAAGCTTCGCTCTCTGGGCAAAATGGCAGCCGGCGTCGCCCATGAGATCAACAACCCGCTGACCTCGATCCTGATAAACACCCATCTGATGCTGGAAAAGCTCGAGAAAAGACACGAGTTCTACGAAAACCTGAGTTTGATCGCTGACGAGACTTCGCGCTGCACCCAAATCGTCAAGGGGCTGCTCGAGTTCGCCCGCCAAAACCCGCCCCAAAAGGTTCACACCCGCATCAACGAACTCATCGAGCGGACCGCCCAGCTCCTTGAAAACCAGGCTTCCTTCCAAAACGTCCGCATAGTCAAGGACCTGGATCCCGACCTTCCGACGATTAAGCTCGACCGGAACAAAATCCAGCAGGTCTTCTGGAACCTGATGCTGAACGCCTGCGAGGCCATGCCCCGAGGCGGCCAGCTCACCATTTCCGATTCCCTCTCCGCGGATGGAAAATCAATTGAAGTCCGCTTCGCCGACACCGGCGTGGGCATTCCCAAAGAGAACGTCAACAAGCTGTTCGACCCCTTTTTCACCACCAAGAGCTCGGGAACGGGACTCGGCCTGACCGTCAGCTATGGGATCATCCAGCAACACGACGGCAAGATTGAAGTCTGGAGCGAGGTCGGCCGCGGGACCGTCTTCACTCTGAGCTTTCCTTTGGAAGACAAACACCCAGAATCCAGCCAAAAAGGAGGCACCAATGAATAACCGGAAAAAAAGAAGAGTCCTCGTCGTTGACGACGAGATCACCGTCTGCAAGAGCATCCGTCAGGCCATCCTCTCCGACGAATATGAAGTCGACATGGCCCTGAGCGGCGAAGAGGCGCTGAAAAAGGACGCCGAAAAATCCTATGACCTTATCATCACCGACCTGATGATGCCGGGAATCAGCGGCCTCGACCTGCTGAGAAGCCTCAGAGAGGCCCGGCCGGACTGCAATGTCATTATGATCACCGGCTACCCCACCATTAAAACCGCGGTCGAATCGGTCAAAATGGGGGCATTCGATTATCTCCCCAAGCCCTTCACCCCGGCTGACCTTAGAGGCCTTGTCGCCCGGGCCTTCAAAAAAACGGAAGGGGAGGATCGCCTAAAAGGGATTGTCTCCGACGCCCCGATTCCGGCCGGCTATTATTATATGCTCGGTCATACCTGGCTCAAGATCGAGGAAAACAACCGGGGCGTGGTGGGTGTCGTTCCGTATTTTTTGAAGACGGTCGGCATCATCACGCAACTCGAGCTTCCCAAGGTCAATGAGGCCGTAACGCAGGGCAATGTCTGCGGGAAAATCTCCGACGCCGACGGTTTTGTGCACCGGATCTGGTCGCCGGCCTCCGGGCGGGTGGTCGAAGTGAACAGCCGGCTGATTGCAGACTACTCCCTCCTGCGCCGGGATCCCTTTACGGAAGGATTCCTCTTCCGTTTGGAGACGGATAATCTCGAAGAAGACCTGAAAGGCCTCCTCCTGGCCAAATAGGCGGTCGGCTGTTCCCGATGATGAGCCGACCCGCCGCTTCAGGACCGGTCCCCCGCCTGGACGAAATCGCGGCTGAAGCTTTGGCCCTGCTGTGTGACTTTGACCCCCGGAAGCTCCACTTTATCGACCGGAATGGAAAATGGACCGAAAACCCGGAGAGCCTTCGGGACCGGATTTCCCACACCCTGCTTTTTTGGCTGCGAAATCAGGCTGAAAAGGAGAAGGTTTCTTTTTTCGCCCAGGTCTTCTCCCCTTTGCTGACGGAATCCCGTTGGCCAATTGCTCAAAGAGTCGCCGCTTCCCGCACCGCGTCTCTGCCCTCTCCACCGCTCGTCCTGTTCGAAAACCTTCTCTGGATTTTCGAGCACGAGGCCCGAAGAGTCAATGCCGAGTCCCCCGCCCCGGAATGGAACACCGAAGCGCGGGCTTTTCGGGCGGAAAATCGCGCCCGGCAGGTCGATCTCGAAGAGTCACTGGCTTCGCTTCTCACGATTGAGGAGTGGAAGAAATTCTTGGAGACAAAAGCCGAGGTTCTGAGTTCGGCTGCCGAATCCTTGAATCCGCTCATCCACCTTATCG
>Ga0172366_10001414_pt1 | contig 18529 bp, 4 predicted proteins | sample LakKivSesite69cm_FD_114533 | JGI IMG/M metagenome (GOLD analysis project Ga0172366, IMG submission 114533) | Sediment microbial communities from Lake Kivu, Rwanda - Sediment site 69cm | ecosystem: Environmental > Aquatic > Freshwater > Lake > Sediment | place: Rwanda: Western Province, Lake Kivu... | reverse complement strand
GTTTTCCTGTCGAAAACTATATTCATAGATAATATTATACAGCGGTGAAACTGAATTCGATGTAGCCAACCTGAGCAGGTATATTTTCGTACATTACCGTAAACCCAGTGGAAGAACATCCGGAAACATAAAGCCTTGGAAGACCAGTTATAATTTCACTCTGAGAAGAATCACTCGATTCTGATTCTGACACTGAAGATTCAGACATAGAAGATTCAGAGGATATAGAAGAACTTATACTTTCACTAATTGAGGAAAAACTGCTCTCGCTTGAAGAACTCATAACTTCGGTAGAAGAACTACTAGAGTCCGACGAACTACTCATTTCCTCATCTTGAGCAAAAGGATAAGTAGCCCAACTCACCATGGCACTCTTGATGGGAAATCCAGTATAAACAAAAAGGCTTCCGCTACCACTACAGACATAAGATATTTTGCCCGTATATGGATAATTATCGGATCTGGTTAAGTCGTATCTTCTTCGCATTTTTACAGCCTCTCGTTAATAGGCGTATGTATTATATTTCCACTTTTATCCATTGGAATCCTTTTGTTAACATTATACATAAGTCCAATATGATCAATGATTACTGGATCAGGTCCGTAATTAACAACATTGCACAAGATTCTGAAAACCGGATCAAAATAAACGCAGAGGACGAATCGATCTGTTACATTTTGAATATTATAGAAAGTAATCATACCCGTTTTATTATTAACAGCATAATCGGTTGGACTCACCATCTCTCCTTGAGGAGTAATATTATTAACCTTATATACTTCTATGGTTGCCAATTCAGGCCATCCACCGTTAATTGCCGTATATTTCTGATAATCTTTGGTCAAAAATAGCTCATTATATCTGCTCAAAATAATAGTATGCCTGTCAGGAATAATCCAAGGCCTTGTCGTAGATGCATAATCAGAAATATCCGTCGAATTAAATTGAGCATAGCCATAGTTAATTGTAGAAGTAGGAGGTATTTTTGCTTTATGAGTGATATGAATGGAGGATAGATATTCGTCCGTATTGATACTCAAATCTATGGGCTGGAAAAATGTAGTAAAGGTCTGAGCTTTGTAATAACATAGCGTCATGCCGGAATACAATTCTGGACTTTCAAAATTATCATTGCCATACAAATGAACCTGATATTGGAAATACCGACCCTTAAACCGAAGGTCTTTTTCAAAATCTTTTGTTACCGAAGAATCATACCATTCACTCCATGATGACCATACAATAGCATCAGAACTGAAACGGTATCTAAAAAGAGCGAGACTATCAGATGGCAATGAGAAATTCCCCAAAGATATGCTAGAAGGCAAATTGATACTGAATAGGTCAATAGTATTCGTATATACTCCGTTATTGATTTCCAAATATCCTCCAGACACAACATCGTTAACAAGACTCAAAACCCCATCGCTATCCGGATTAATGAGATAAAATCTATTGCCGCAAGTTTGTGAAGCATATTTATACATAATAATAGCGTCCGACGAATAGGAATAGCCCAATTTGATCGGAATAACTGGAACTTTGCATTTCCCATCTATAAAATTAACATTGTCTATAGCTTGATCAATAGAATATTGAGAAGAATTTTCATCTCCATCGGTCAATAAAAAAATTACCTTTTTGCTTTCCTTCAAATTCAAATTATCTGTCTGAAATTGTATAAGTCTCTGGGCGGCCATCTTGACAGCATCGTGAATTTGACTAGCTCCAATTGTTTCTATTTGGCTTATGGCCTGAGACAGGTAAATATCATCATTAGTAGGCTCGAATAGTAGTCCTCTTACTGATGGTATCCACTGAAGGTTAGAACGCATTACAATAATTTTTTGAGCAAACCCAGTAAATCCATCCATATATACAGATACATTTACACGAATGTATATGTATTCACGAACCGAGTCTGGTCGAATAATCAAAACATCAGAGACATCTTCGGCTGGTAATGGCTTATAAGTATCAATATCAAAAATAACTCGAGTCCCGTCAGGAACTGGTGCTTCAGGAATAATAATCCAATGTCCCGGATAATCTTCAAGACTATATGATGATGTTTTAATTTCTGCAACCAAATTTAGACATTTATCTGTTTCAGTAACCGATCTGGCTGTGTAAGGACTTCCTTCAACCAAAAAGTTGAATATGATTTCTCTATTCCTAATTTCATTATTAAGGTATAATGTTGCAAACATCATTCTATTGCCCGTTGGAAATTTCGTTGACTTAGATGGTCCGGGACGGGCAGTAGTCGCCGTTGTTCCATATGGCTTACAAGAAGTCGGATCATATACGGCATAAGCATTAACGGTAACTGAAACCGTTGGATTGATTAATGGTTGCAATTGCGTTATGGCAACACAACGAAGCCCGTGATCGTGAATTGGTTCACCGCTGGCAATAGCCTTATAGCCGGAAATTACATGTGTGTGATCTGCTATACTTGTACCAGACAAAATAATAGTGCTATCGGTAGTTCCATCTCCATCCGAATCTACAGTACAAGCATGAGTATGAGAAGACGAATTTCCAACATAAATATCTGTGCGGCTTAGAGAGGCTACAACTGAATAATCAGAAAGCGATATATCTGGATGAGACCCAACAGTTAAACAACCGGACGAAAGATTGCGTGTATCCTTCATTTCGGGAGGTTTTCCTTCACCGGCGCTTTTCGCATTGTCCTCTTTACAAATGCCGGCCTCAAAGGTAACAACTGGGAAAGGAAATTCTATTGTTGTTTCGTCCATCTGCCCTTTGTTTTTCGTAAATTTATTCGTTATAAGACCATCTTCCCATGTAACTTCGGCAACAATATTTGGAGAGTCAATTCCGTTCCTAATAAATTCACCATTATATGATTCAATTTGTACAGAGACACCTAGCGGTTCAGAAAATTGAATTTGAGGATAAGGAATGACCAATATTGGATCTCCAAAGAGAGCGGGTATAAAATACGGATATGCCGTAACTCCAATTCCGAACTTGGACGACGGTTCATTATTTTTATTTACGTATTTATACCTACTGTTAATGTTGACATTAAAAATCCAAGGCTTTATTTCTTTAAATGGGTTTTTTTCGCTTGTTTCTACTACCTGAAAATATCCTATATTCTCATTCAGTCCGCTAAAAGAAAAATCAACCACAGGAGTAATCCACGAAGTTTGACTTTGGGTTTTAACCAAATCGGTATAAGCCTTGATAGGATTTGGCGTGTTATTAACGTCCTGTTCATACCCCTGCATCCTGTCTCTATTTTTACCATCAACGGGATCTTGAGAATAAACCTCTATCCATAATTCATTTTCGGTATCATTTAAGTCGGATCTCATATTAAATTTAGAAAATCCATCGGCAGAAGCAGATGACGCAGATGGAACAACACTAAAATAAAATTCGGCATTTTTGTCGACTTCATCCTCGACGCAGTCTCCTGTCCATTCTATTTTTCTTGCAAGTGTCGTTGTGAAGCCTAAATGTGAAACAGTTATATTAATGTCTTCAAAATCACCATATGGACTACAATCTTCTAGACTATCGCACTCATGCATGGTCACAATGTAATGAGGCCCTAAAAACACTCCGCCGGCCCATCCATTATCTGTTTTGCTAACTGCCGGAAGAGCCGAAGTACTATCCGGAGCAAAAGAAACTACTACATTGTCGGATATAGGCTGTCCCTTCCATGTTACTGGAACACCTATTTCATATGTAATATCTCCACCTTCTGCTCTTATCTTAAGTGGAGATACAGATCCAATATCAATAGGATTCGCTACGGCAATAATATCTGAACGTATGGACTCATAGATATGATCTTGTCCAAAATATACTGACGCCTGAACCATAACGAGAGCACTGACATCAGATGAAGGAAGTTCGAAAGATGCCTTCCCATTGACAATAGGAATTGTAACATCTTGTAGAATTCCATATTGAGTAGCATTTGTCCACTGCCAAGGATTAGTGTAATATTCAAAAACAACCGGCGTAGTTGTTGGAGGCTTGGACTCTTTATATCCGGCATCTGTCAGCAATCGTCTAGCACGTTGAATATAACTTTCACGATCAGAATCACTAATTGGATCAGTACTAGTATCAAGGCTTTCCAGTGGACGACTTGATGGATTATTTTCAACAGCTTCTCTCCAAGAACTTATATCCGTAAGTGGCTGAGATATAACTGTTGTTCCATTAATTACTTCGGACGTTTTTGGCAAAGTAATATTCAAATCATTACGTGAAAAACCTTGTAAATATGATTCCTTATGCGCAGCATACTGTTGGGCAACGCCTGACAAGTCAATCGAAGTATTTGAATATACTCGTATTCTAAGCGATTCAGACCTCACTAATTTATTTTCATTGGTAACAATATAATTAAATTTGAACCCATTTCCAGTGGCATACACCCCGTTCATAAAGGCTTGGTTATATCCACGAAGTACAGTACATGGATCGTTTTGCATATCAAGAACCCAAAAACCAACCTGATCACCAACATACGTGCTATATATATTGATAGGAGGAGTAAAATAGACTGGGAAAGGCTCAAAATACTGTTTTGCCAAAATTGCATGTTTATCAGACTCAATAACCATAGATGGATAAATTTCATACTCTTTGACCAATAAAACAACACTAGAGAAATTAGACCCCGGTATATTGGCTCCATCAAAAACTTTTGGATCCATTTTGGTCGCATACGAAGTCATAGAAGACTCGGCTTCGCCACCAATCAAATAAACAGGATTATCTATATCATAGTCGTCACCATGTGACAAAGGCAATGTTGTTGTCGTTGTAGTGACTTCTCCAAAGGCATTACTAACATCGTTAGCAACACTACTTGGATCTTCCTCGTTTTGTTGCAGTTGACTAGAAAAATCATCGGGAGACTGAGTTCTTATCAACCTAGCCGCCTCTGCATTCTTTTCATTAACCGTTTTAAGGTTATCTTCTGTAACGGCCATTATCCTAATCACCCCATAACCGCTAATGGTTGGAATATCACTAATGCCAGACTGAATGTGAACACTATCTAGATTCAATTCTTCATAAGTGGCGGATGGCAATACCGGAGTGATATCATATGGTTTAAGTAAACTTGGATCTAACGATTTTCCAGTATAGATGGGCGTAACATCTACCATTCCCAAGAAAGACGGAAGCAATACAGCACCGGATATTTCTGAAGACGCATTGATTTCTTCAACAACAGTAGTAGACTTTACAATTTTTGATCCTCCAACAGTAAAATTAAATTGCAAAGCAGGATCTATCTTGATATAATCGTCTCCAACTTCCACAATAGTGACCGTCTGAACCTGTCCCAAATTGTCAAGAATATCTATCTTGTCATTAATTTGATATCCTTCCGTGGATACAATATATAATTTGACAGATCCAATAGGGGCATCCTGCGTAAGATTTTGAGATGGAATTTGATCAAGCGTAGAATCATCGGGATAACCTCCAACATACAAGATTACTTTTGTTCCATCCGGAAATGGATTACCCTCAGTATCATAGATTGAGATTGGGAATATAGCCGTTTCGCCTAGCCAATATAAATTGTTAATATACCAATCTTTGAAGGGACTAATATCCCACTCAAGAGATAGTCCATTTACGGTCTGCAAAAAGAATGTTATACTTTTCGAAGTCAACGGGTCTTTGAATTGTACTGATGCATTAATGTCTCTGAGGGTAATAGAATTATTCAAATTAGATTTCTGAGCAATTCCTCCACCATTATTCCAGCTAAAAATATTGAATACCAAGGGCGGGGTAACGATCAATGTATTGGATACAACATTTGAAATTGTGTGACCCATTGAAGCCAAATTTTTGTCCACAAAATCAACGGCGTCTCCAATATTAAATACAGAGGCATTTTCAACGTCCACTAAACTATCGCCAATGGATGCATTATTAACTATTTTTGTCGTGGGCAAATTTATAGCAGTAGTTGGCCTTCTCAGAACAAGATCGGCATGAGATATGAAATCGAGAGAAGAAGAATTTTTAGGTCCATTATTTCCAATTGAAAGTGGGACTGATCCTCCAGATGTCAGTGGTTGCCAATTAATCAAACTAATATCGGGCGTATAACCAGCTATTTCAACATCTGCTATATTACATCCATGACCCTCTTCAAGATTTTTGAATCCATATGCGACTATGCCGTTAGATATTTCGGCTTTCGCAACAGACAAATAATTTATAACCAGATCCCCGGCTCCAGAAATTCTATCTAAAGATCCGCTATTAAACGGAGATGCATCAGCAGAACCCGTACAGGTTAAAATAGTTCCAGAGATTATATCATTAGAAACAACAAAGGAGTAACTATTATTGGAATAAATATCTCCTATGGAAGCCGTAGATGGCTCAATCACAAAAGAATAAGAAACCCTATTTGGGCTTGTAAGATCAAGGTGAATAGATTCTGCCGTTCCAATTCCAGAAGTGATAGAATTTGTATTAGCTCTTTGTGATCCAAATTTCACCATATCGAATAATACTTGAGAAGGATAATTTTCTTTCATTTTTTGGATAAAATCAGCGATGAATTCTTGTCTGGAACTAAAACGATCATTCCATCCCATACTACCGCTAGAATCAACTACAAAAGACGAAATAACCGAAGGGTTATCAATGACAACCTTGGAAACACCATATTGATACTCTCCGTGAACCAATTTCGTTCCATCGAAAATACCACCGCTGGAAATATTCTGTGTAATGCACTCTTCATCGGCGGGAGGGGTAACAATTCTATAATTGGTCAAATCATAGGCGTTATAGGCACTGATAATTTTGATTGCCCTCAGAACGCCCGATTCAAATTGCCATGTTAATCCTCCATCGTTACTGAGAAAAGCCTTAGTATCTGTAGCATCGGCATAGTAATATCCCCACAATACATAATTATCTTCGTCTCCGTTATCCTGCCATATAACAAAAGAAATATATTTATTGGACGGTGTGTTTCCTTCAATGCCAACATTAAAAGAATACCATCCATTCCCTGTCACATTTGATCCCGGCATAGTTTGAGATGCCAAAATGGTTTGTGGTTGGCCAGAATCATCACAACTATAAACATCTAAATGAATAGTATAACTTGAATTTGTTCCGAATGGACCGTAAAAATAACAGAAAACCTTGCCAATGCTATATGTTTCCGTAGAAATAGATATAGTCTGTGCCAAACGATTTAATACGCCAGAAGCATTTATCGCAGACAGCCCCAAAATAAGTGGTTTTGTTTTGTTCCATCCACCAAATGAGCTGGAAGAACTTGTAGAAACATTGCCTTCACTCTCACTACTAGAACTGGAAGAATCGAGACTGCTTGAGCTTTCTGAAGAACTATTGCTAGTCGAGCTGCTAGACAAGGACGAACTACTAGAACCGCTAGAGCTAGAATTACTCAACGAAGAACTTGAGCTGCTACTGATGCTGCTAGTTGAACTACTACTATTGGAACTCGAAGAACTAGAACTGGTGGAACTCGAAGAACTAGAACTGGAAAATTCACAATCTAGTATAGACGTAGATGGATAATAAATTGGCGTACCATCCCAGACAACACTCCCTGTTAATCCGCTGGAATTCTTCTGATATAGAGTTATTAATCCTGCGTTACCTTGACCCTCCGCAACCATAGACAAAACGCTTCTAGATACATTCTTATAAACACCAATATGTTGTTGAGAGGAAATATAATCAAAATCCAAATATAGAGAACATCGATCTGTATTGGATTTTTTATTCCCATTCAATGTCCAGAACGAAAAATGCGAACATGCAACTCCAGAACAATCAGGATAAAGACAGCAATTAGAAGAACTTGAGCTGCTAGATAAACTGGAGTCAGAAGAAGAACTACTAGAATCTATTGAACTACTGGTAGAGCTGGAAGAATATGGGCTACATGACAAAATATGGTAATTAGGGGCATAAACGGGAACGCCATTCCACGCAACTGTTCCTGTTAATCCGCTACCACTACGTTCGTCAAGGGATATATATCCTGTTCCCCAATAGACTATTCTTTGTCCCAATGCTACTAATTGCGTTCTCAGATTATCTTTGTAAACAGAAATCTGCTGATATGATCCAATAACATCTATGGCGATATATAAATCACAGCCGTCAGAATTGTAATCGTGCAAATTAGAAAAATTCCACAATGTGAACTGTGGGCAACCGCTACAAAACATAGAAGAGCAGCACCCAGAGCTCGAGCTAGACTTAGAAGATAAACTAGACGCCATTTTATATCTCTTATATCGGATTATTTAGAGCAATAATCATATCCTTATTGCTGGTTTGAACAAATAAACTCCCATTCGTAGCTCCGACTATCAATTTGTTGTTATTTAGAATGGCATCGGAAACGCCCTGAACCTCACTACTACCCTCAAGGAAATCGTTCAAATCAACCACTTCCTGCCATGTATCTCCGTTATCAACGCTGCTCCATATTATACTGCCAGAACCAAAAGACAAAATCTTATTACTATCCTGATTCAATAATACAGAAACATCTGATATCAATGGCAAAATCCTGTGAGAATGCTCTGACGGGTATCCTTTTTCCAAATAAGCATCAATCAATACATTTTGTACTTCATTGTTACGGATCTGATGTATGTGTGTATTCGGGAAAACGTCTCTCAATACCTTTATTTGTGGATTATTCTTGTCAAAATATGTTCTACTCAGCGATCTCTGAACATTTAATGTGGTAGCATCTACAACTGTACTAATATAGTTTATCTCAAATGACAATGTAGAATCTTGAATTTTGATTTTGTCTCCAGAATTCATCCCACTAGTACTCATAACTTTGACGGTATTGCTTCCCCTATTGGCTGTTTCGGTTATTCCGGAAGTTAAAACATCAAAATCATCATACGTAATTCCGTCCGTATATCCATAATTAGTACCATCTATTTCCCAATTCCATCCACTAGAAACTTTTAGTGGATCGGCCGACAAAAAATTCCAATAAGAAGACGACTTAATTCTAACCCTAATACTAGTCGGCGTATGGCTAATAACATCAGAAACATATCGCAAATTAATATTCTGAGGCGTCGTAAATACAATCTGAGCATCTTCCAAAAGATCACCTTGTAATTGCACTAGTGGAGTATTAAAATTCTGAGTGTTTATTACGTTGATATCTACATAGGAAGCATTGACATTACTAAATGATTGTACCTCGCCTGTTATCATGGCATTAACCATTTCTGTGCCATGGTAGTGTCCAGATTCTAAAGATGTTGTTAAATGACTAAATCCACTAAGTTGTTCAAACATCGCACCCTTAAGAACAAAGGAATCTCCAATAATATAATTCAACACATTATCAGTATTGAGCGTAATACTGTTTTTCCAATTTGAATATACGGTAGAGTCTGAAATCACTCTGTCTCCCATCAAATTATCAACAACAAAACTCAAACCTTGTAGCGAATTTTCCTTGGCATCCCTATTCAGCGTAACCCACAATGTCAGTTTTTTACTAGAGTCAATCAACCTAACGCTTTGCCCAACCTGCAAGTTTCTAGAGGAAGAAGAAGTATTTGCAGAAGATGTTATTGATTCTCCGTTTTCTGAAACAAGAGTTGTCGCCGGAACCAAAACCACATTCAAATCTACATAATTAGTTCCACTGGTAACGATAGAATAACTATTGCCCAAATTGGCATATTTATTCGATGAAACATACAGAGTACCTCCGTTGAATTGGTTATCAGAAACAGGCATGTTGAAATTGACATACACCCTCGAAGAACTCCCCGATATCCTTATTCTCTTACCAATATAGGATGAAGGAATATTCTTTGCATCAATCTCTAAAACAAACTCATCTCCCGGAGAAACAGAATTATTAACAACTATCTTATATTTTTCAACCGGGTTGGTATCTGTAACATATAAATCTCTTCCGACTAGGTCCCTAGCCCTAATAGCAGTATCGGTTGTTACGGAAAAAAGAGAGTTACCAGTGACTTGATCTACACCCATAGAAATAATCACTCCAGAGATATCGATTTTTTGAACAATACCATTATATCCAACATCAACAATCGTTCCTTCTGGATATATATTGGCAATAACCGTATTAACGTCATAATAGATTCCTCTATTGGTGCCAAATAATAAAGTATTTTTTTCTGTCTCTGTCATTGTGTTGACTTTTGCCGGATATACAATAAAAACGTAATTTGTTTTGACATCAATCAGTCGATAAAGATCGTTGCCAAAAATAGTAATGGTATCAGAGCCGTCACGTTTTTCATTCCATACCACTTTCCCTCTGAAAATAGCTATAGTGGAATTTTCCTTAAAAACAGCAATGTCCTGCTGATCCAAAATTCCGTTCACATATGCTTGATTTAATGGCTTTGTATACTGTATTTTCAAAACAGTATTATTAAAATCAGAAACGCTTGATGAAATAATATTACCATTAATCTCTGTAAAACTTCTAAAAATATCCCACGTTTTTCCTATATCATCGCTCTTAAGTAGATAATTGGTCGGGTTGATAGATGTTGATCCGGTAGCCGCCAAAAGTATTCGTCCATTTGATAGCGGAAAAAATTTTCTGCTGACAAATCGAGAGGCCGTACCAAAAGAAGATTCATGCCAAGATGAAGCATCACCGCCATCGTTATAGGAAATGTGATTTTCTCCTCCGACCAAGAGCGTATTGGTCAAATTAGGATTCGATGTATTAATGTCTCCATTCCACTGACCCCACCATGATCCCATTGTGATAACAACGCCGGTTCTTGTCTCAACTATTCCATCAAAGGACGGAACCACAACCATTTGAGATCCGAATCCGCCCCCGTTATCTCCAACTTCTTGAATAATATAGTTGCCATTTTTATCTCCAGCACCGGTTATCTTGATGCCCTGATTTACCCTTAAATTCTTATAAGGCGTACCCATTGATGTTATAGTTCCGGTGGCGTTAGTATTAGGAATAAAAGTTGCCGTATGAGACGGAACAATAACAACTTCCTTATCAAACCATCTTAGCCTAAGAGCATAAGAAGGGTATGCAATAGCCGGATTTGTTTCTAGTGTCCAAGTTTTTAAATCTGTAGTGTAATATGTCCCATTGCTTGTTGCGGCAAATAATATGTCATCCCCAAAAATCATCAAATCATAAACGGCAAACGGCATATTATTTACATAAAACCAATTCGCTTCGAAACTCTGGGTTAATTCGGCAATAAAAACTCCTATATCAGTGGCAACTAAAATGTGACCGTTAAATGCTCCAAATCCTACCAAAATCCTGTTAATAGACTTAGCCCATTTACCAATAAAGTCATTATCATAAAACTTCTGATTATAAATCTCGCTGGTTAATACATCGATATATTTGTAGATGCTATAGGGGTCTAGAGGATTCCATGAATAACGAAAATCATAAAACAAACTGTTAATAAATCTAGAATTAATTTCGGGGTAGACATATCTTGTTGCCTGTGTCAATTGTAATAAGTTACTGAGATAAGTATCATTGAACTTATATGGTCGACCATCGCTATAGTATGACAAACCATCTTCAACCTGTTCATGAGTAAGAACGCCTATATTACTAAGCAAACTGTTATATACATTGATTTTAACACTAGAATTGCCATCCAAATATGAAATTTTCTTCACGGATGCAGGCAAAGACACCGATACTGTTGAGCGTGAACCTAACGAAAGATTATTGGTATTAATAGACACGATGGTAGCATACATAGAGGCACTATTAGACATAATGAGTATCATGTCTCCAATGGAAAATCCGGAGGCGTTAGCTGTCTCAATATTATCATCATAAATAGATATGGGTTTAATCAAGAGGGTTTCGGCACTAAAATCTATCATACCCTCATTTGGAATAACATTAAAATGATAACCAAAGACATTCTGTTTATCTTCGTTATATTTGGTTGACAAAACTCTCTTGTAATTGATATAAACATCGTATAAATTAGAATTATTCCACCCTCCACCCTGAGCAAGCCATCTTTCAAAATCAACAAGTGCCGTTAATTTTCCGCTATTCAAGACAATATTTTTAAAATGAAACGACTGGGAATGATTACTATAAGCATACCCAAAATATTGTTTTGTTTCATTACTGATAAGGACTGAACGTGGCATACCATCAAATGAATAGACTTCCACAAAAGAATTACCATCTAATGTTCCATATAAAATATTATCGCTTCCAATGAACAATTCAGACATGTCATACGACCATTCATAGGAATATGACTTATTGTTCAAAACCTTAGACCATTCATTTCCGTTTTGGCTTTTATATAGTCCATCGTCTTGGCTAACAAACAGGCTTCCAAATGCAGCAAAAATTTCTCCACATTCTCCAGATGGAAGTAATCCATATTTTTCCCAGTTGGCACCATTATCTATTGATTTCCATATAATCTTACTATTATCAATGGCGTAAATAGTAACTACCATAGTATGAGTATGACCCATGGTGTCCAAAATATTCCACGATTTCACAACGTGAACGTGTTTTACTCCGATGCCTATAGACTCTTTCAAAAATCCATCGCCGTTATTATTAACATCGAAAAGGTGATAGTGTTCATTAACCGTAGAAGATTTGTCCAATGTTTTGTCTCTTGTTATCTGTCTAAAACCGCCCAAAACATCAAAAAGTTTATTCCAAGATTTGCCGCCATTCTTGGTATTGAAAATTCCAGAAGATGAAGCACAATAAACAGAACCAAGCTCTCCGTTTAGCACATCTTGCACGTCGGGATTGCCAAGAGGAGGATTGGTAATTTGGAAAATGTTTCCAGAGGCATAATATCTAGAAACAAGAATTCCATTATCAGAACAAACCCAATAGTTTCCTTCTGGATCCTTAATAACTTTCCTGATAACATTAATGGGAAAAGGCATATTGGTTACTGACCATGACTGATATGGCGTCCTGTTAAGTCCGGAAGCTTTGGCTACGAGATCCGATCCAGCCACAAAAACATCAGTGGAAATACTGGAACCAATATAGTTTTGTTCGCCAGAAATAACAGTATTAAGATCGATAGACCAAACCGGAGTGTTATTATAATCTCTTTCTACAACAATTTTCTTTCCGGACGCATATTCTTGTTGGACTACAACGGTTCCAATAACAGTTTCTGTTTCAAGATTTTCACCAATATTTTTAGTCTGAATATAACCAAAATCAGGCATCAAAAAGCTGGACACTCTTTTAATCATTACAGTGTCCGTTTGCCTATCTGGATAAGCCGTTCCCGTAACCAATACAGAATCGCCATCGTTAATCAAAACAGAAGCAGCACTATCAATTTGTGGTTTGTAAATTTCCTCCGTAACAGTAAATGGATTTTCGGTTTCTTTTTCATATTGCATCTTCGCTTGTTCAAAAAGATTCCATAGATCATTACCATAAAAATAAAATGATAATCCATTAACAACAAATTGATAAGAGGGCGAAGACGGAATAATCATAAATCCATCAGACGTGCCAACATAAATATTTCCATCAATATCTTCTTTGATTGCATAAATGGTTTTTGCATTACCAATAATAGGATATATAATATTATGTGTATGAGCAGAAGAAGTCAGTCCACTGGAAAAAACATTATTCTGCCAGTTCAATAACCCAACACTGTCAGAAGACTGAACTACACCACTTGGAACACCGTGTGCATGATAAATGAAATATGTATTGTTCTGATCGTCAGATTGGTAATAGACCACATCATTGCCAATCATAACATCTGTTGTACCTCCACTGGAATTTTTATCAACCAATAATTTATGGTAGTGCCCCAAGGATTCATCGGTAATTGCCGGAACCACTTCGTAGCGAATGCCGTCATTACTAATCATGGTATATTGAAGTGGCAAACAGTCTTCTCTAAGTCTTCCTGCATGACTAATAAATGGAATAATATGTGGCAAAAATTCGCCAGTCAAAATTTTATTGGCATTCAGATATAGAACACTTTCGGCACGAAGTTTTCCGGTGACCTCTGTATTTCCCAGAATTTCTATTACAACCCGATCAATGTGCCCTACCTCCGTCATAACAACGGTAATATTTCTGGCTGCATTTGGGGTAAAGGTAAATCGATCTCCGGCATACTGCATTAATACTTGGGCGGCAGAGCATTGGCTTTTTAGATCGTCAAGTCCTATAATGCTCCCATCAGAATTGTAAGAAACAAACGGACTGCTTTCAAGGTTCTTAATAATAAATCCAATGTTAGATATGGAAGTTTCTTCGCCAACATCTTCCGTTTGTTCGTCATAATAAATCGCAAATTGCTTGTAATAATCTAAAGTCATTGATAGCATAAAAAAGTATATACTGGACGATCTATTCTCATAGGTATATTGTTTTTCTTCTAAAGATCCATTAAACGGGTTGACCAAGGTAATATCAAATGTACAAAAATATTTGTTATTTGACGCACTAACGCCCTTGTCGAAAGTAATTCTTTTGCGTTCCGAATCGGCATGTATATATGGCGTTGTTTCGTCCCCAAAAATATCTCCATTAACATAAATTACGAATGGATCTCCTTCCTTCCATACATACGCTGTTGAAAATGTACTTGGAACACTATGTATATGTTGAGCCACATACTCAATTGTATACTCTGGATTTCCAACAACAAAACTTGATATCTTATGAAAATGAGGATTGGTAGATCCAATTTGATCTATGGTTTGACCATTCCCATCGGAGTCAATCTGATAAGTGTGTTTATGCCCCAAAGCAATAGTTGTTTCTTCCCTATCCAAAACACTATAAATAGCCTGCCCGCTTTCGGAATCATATTTGTATAAAGCAGTGCCACGAATATTAGTTTCCAGCCTTACTTTCGGAGGGTCAAAAGGTAAATTTCCACCATGATGATGTGCAACCAAATATTCTGTTGCAAATTTTTTTATTTCCGATTCAAAATTAGCAAGATGATTTACTCGTGAAACATCTATCTTTATAATCGAAGAAGAGCGAGTAACAATCCTTCCTAGAAAAACCATGGAATTATTTTCTATGTAACGACCAGAAACTAAAAATTCAACAGACGTAAAATGGTTATCTGGATTACTGTACCACTCATAATTATGCAATGCTTCTAACTTGGCTTCATAAGCGATCCGAGCCGCCTCATATGCATCGTAATCTCCGTAATCTGATCGAACAGGAGGATTTCCAGCGGGAGGAGGATAATCGCCTAAAATAGGGTATGGCTTGGCGTTAATAGGTCTTCTTGCATAAACATAAGTATCACTATTATTTGAAAGAGTAAATTGCGTAGGAACAACAACCTTAACATAAGAATTTTCTATATCTCCAACCGGATTAAAAGATGGATTATACAATTTAATCACGGAAACATAAGCAGCCCTTTGCAAAGGTATCAAAGGATCTTCTGGGATATCGTCTTCATTAAGAACTTCAATCTCCCTATCGCCGGGAACCATATCGGATCTCTGTTTTACTGTATATGGACTTTCGGCAAAATAACCACTAATAATACCGTTTCCGGGAATTATTTGTATAGTAGTTCCACTAACGGTCTCAATAGTCCAACCGCTGATTACTCCAATTCCTGCAATGCCGATATAAGACTCCATATTATAGTCTAATGTGACGAATCTTCTAAGATCCGACAAGGCACTATAATAGGAACCCTGCTTGAAGTAATCTAGCTTAAAATTTGGAGTTTTTACGGGCATTTTATGTAAGGGAGTTGGTCGTTACTGGATCAAACCTCTCTATATTATTCATCTTAACAAAGCCTTTATCCTACTGTATTAACTGACGATAAAATCAAGTTCAATAATCATACATCCTATCGCACAATAACTGGAACTGGAACTACTGCTGGTACTATACCCAAACAAAGACGAACTAGAAGAGCTTTCAGAACTAGAAGAGCTTTCAGAACTCGAAGAACTACTGCTTCTTACCTCAGTCGAACTAGACGAAGTAGAAGAGCTAGACATATCGTTGATGTCAATCTGCTGATCCCCAGAAAACATCAGGGCTACTTCATTGATAACGATAGGAACAGACGAACTTCCAATCATTTCTATCATCAACTTAATCTTTGTTGACAATATAGATATCTCTGATAGTTCCTCTATCTTGTTCGGGTCAATATATTGGTAATCATTAACGTCGGTAGAATCAAAACCAGATACTGCAAATCTCACAATGGCATCGGCAGAAATATCTCCATTGTAAGTCAAAAGAATGTGCTTAGGAACAAACCCAAGATCAAAGGCAGTACTATAGAATTTGGCAGCAGAAGACGAAGACAAATAAGTAAGTTGAATACTGTGAAATATTGGAGAGGCAGCAACATCTATATACTGATAATTCTTATTCGTTGCTCCCCAATTAATCAAAACAACCATGAACTGCAAATATTTACCCTTGAGATTGGATATGTCATTAATAGAGTTTAGATACGGTCCAGTCCACGAAGCTGTATTAAGTCCTTCTGATGTAGAAGATGACTTGAGATATACAAAAACATCGGTTCCGGCGAATTTTTCAGCTACCCATGATACTTCTCTCCAACTAACCAATCCGCTCTCTCCGACAATGGGCTGTGAAACGAATACACCAAACATTCTCTGTATTTTTTCGGCAGCATAAACCTTGTGTCCCAAATAATCAAAAGATACCGAACGAATATTTGGTATATTCGCTGAATAAACCTTAACGCCATTTATGGTTACTTTGCTCATAACTTATGGGCTACTTGAACTACTAGACATACTAGACATACTAGAGCTTGACCAATTTTCTATATACGAGCTGCTAGAACTGCTCGTATGCCAATATTCGCCTTCGCAATCAACAGTACCACGACCCAAATTATAAAGGGCTTCTATTTCGATATCACTTAACGCCTTGTCAAAAACTACAATCTGATCCATATATCCATCAAAAGAATCACTTGGATATGACATATAAAATGGCGCAGAATCATTATTCATTTTGACATAGCCAACTAAAGTAGCTGTTGAATCTGCCAAAGATCCATCAAGATATATATGCATTCCTCCCGTAGTGGCACTGCCATCGTATGTTGTGATCACATGATACCAACGATTAGTTTGTATGACCCCAGCAGCTGTTCTTTTGCAAATATAACTGCCAGTATCCCATAAATAAAAATCTAGTTCGCCAGCAACCAAAAATAACAATTCCCAATTCGCTGCCGCAGAACCATTTTTCCTAATAACTCTTTTAATCGGAGATACATTGTGGCAATACATCCAAAACGAAACAGAAAATGGCAAATCATTGATTCCATTACTAAAATTCAAAATCGTATTCGGCTGAGTAGATATATAATCCTGTAAAGATGAATCGAAATTGAGGGCTTTATTTAATTTCCCAACTACCGTTCTATCCTGAGTATTAACGTCACCTAACGAATTTACATATTTGCCAGTCAACAAGAAATTATTGGGGTTAGGATGTACAAATGGAGTACTATCATTGTCATCCATTGTCCATTCCGCAACGATATTATCACAGAGATTCCAATTAACATTCTCGGAACTACTGCTACTAGAATTCAAACTACTACTAGTTGATTCCGTACTGGAACTAGATGTACTTGATCCTTCTGGCTCCAAAAATGCCACTCCATCCTGCATAGAACTAATAAAGCTAACTGCGAACTCAGATCCAGAATGTTGATCAAAATCTAAAATAGTATCTGGTGCAGTCGTGGTTGTCGTCGTAACAAAATTCTGTATATTGGTCATCAAAATGTCCCAAGAAGCAGAGAAATCAGACTGCCTCAATGTAGACATAAATGATATTTCGGCTGGATTATAAAAGACGTAATGATTACCGCCATCTATTGTCCAATATGCATTTTCCGTTAGTGGCCTTTCAGAAGAATAGCAATAAAGGTCTTCAATAGAACGAAGAATATTGATATATTCCCCACCCCTATTGGGATATTCTATCGCTAGTCCGCCTCCATTCTCTACAAAGGTCTTTATTTTTTGAGTTACCTTTGAAGAAACAGACTGGGATAAGCCAACAAAATAGATGCAATCAAATTGTGATAAATCTTGAGTTGCCAAGTCAGACATGCTTAGTTTTTTGACGGAAATAGGCTTAAAAGAATGTATCTTATCAGAAGCAGCCGGCTGAGTATTGATAACCAATCCAAGACGTATTAACTGATCTGGATTTTTTTTAGAAGTCCACTCTAGAATCTTGCGCCAAAATTCTTTGGGATTATCTCCGTGACCAGTTTTATAACCTCCAATCCTATCGGTGTGAATGAAAATTCTGCCTTCGCCATATTCACGGCAAGCCATGGCAACAAGAACATCACTAGGAACAACGTTAAAAGAAGAGCTAGAACTACTCGTTGACTCACTACTGCTGGTAGAACTACTTGATGTACTACTAGAACTACT
>Ga0172366_10001410_pt1 | contig 18552 bp, 22 predicted proteins | sample LakKivSesite69cm_FD_114533 | JGI IMG/M metagenome (GOLD analysis project Ga0172366, IMG submission 114533) | Sediment microbial communities from Lake Kivu, Rwanda - Sediment site 69cm | ecosystem: Environmental > Aquatic > Freshwater > Lake > Sediment | place: Rwanda: Western Province, Lake... | reverse complement strand
TGGAGTAAATCTGAAGGGATTCACAAAATAAGCTTGTAATAACCTAAACTAAAACTAGCAAATGAATCATACGCTAAAGGAAGCATCTTTGCAAGAATGAGTACGAGCCTCTTGACAAGAGGGGTTACTCTCTGCAGAAGGGTATACCCCTTTGCAGTAACAAGGTGACGCTTTGTGTGCCTCTGCCGCTCTTACCTGTCCTGGATATGCAACAGAATTGCAAATCATTAAAGCACGAAATAGCGACTTGCGCAGCGATGATTTGCCCCCGGGCCACTTTTTGCCTATGGACGGTTAGTTCTTGTGCTCCTGGTGGTAGGGATAGCAAGAACAATAACATAATCGAGCCAAGCGGTATTGTCTGGAAAGCCGTGAGAAAGCCCCGGTACTCGTTGACACGGTACGCCAATCACTGCAAACCTGCCCAACCCCCTTTTTCTACGCTTGACTGGAGGCATTCAGAGGAATATAATGGAGTTGATACAAGCTTAGGATTTTCAAGGTTTTTCAATCACCAGCATTCTTCAGTTTTTGTGTCGATTGACGGTGAGGAGGAGGCATGAGTATACCCCATCACATTGCCAAGAGCCTACTTATCGGCTGCTCAAGCAGGCACCTGCCTCATTTAGACTTACCACTGCTCTAGCGCAGCGGGGAGTCTGCGCTTTAGAACACACCCCATAAAACTGGCTGCCGACCAGTTTTCTTCTACCCGCCAGATTAAGGACGTTTTCTAAACCTACAAGCGCTTTTCGCGAAAGTATACCGTCGGCTAGGCAGAGTGCCGGAATAGATAATGAACGCGCTACCTGGTTGCTGTTAGAGCGCCAGGGAGGTGAAGATGGCGAGAGCCTTTGTTCTACTCGAAACAGCCCCGGGAAAGGCCGTAGAGGTGTCCGCCTCTATTGAGCAGTCCAATGGGGTCAGGTCAGTTGACGTTGTGAGCGGCCCCTATGATGTTATTGCTGTGGTAGAAGCCGAAGATTTCACCGAGCTCGGAGAGATTGTTACAACCATGATTGCGCCTGTTTCTGGCGTCAGCAGGTGGGTGGTGTGTGCTACCCTCTCGGAGGCGGAGGAACCAGCTCGTGCTAGGAAATAGGGTAAGGTCGAAGTCATGGATATGAAAATGGGACAGCTTCGTTTTCATTTTGAAAAGGAACGAGAACGTTTAGCCGAGGAACTGCGGCGGCCGGGAGATGGTAATCTCTCTACAGGTGGTAGAGAGGGGAACGCTTTCAGCAAGAATACGGAAGCAGCTGACGGCACCACCGACTTGGCAAGGCGGGTGGCTTTGGAGCAATCGCTGAAGGGTCGCCTCTCCGGGGTGAAGCATGCTTTACGGAAACTTGATGAGGGAACCTATGGCATATGTGACGGCTGCGGGCAAGCGATTGACCCCGCCCGGTTAGAAGCGCTGCCTGAGGCTAGTCTCTGCCGGAACTGCGCGGACAGTCAGAAAAAGCAAAGCCATCGGGCAAGTTGAACAATCGATTGGCTGGCACCAGACGCAACAGGAAAGAAATGAGGCGCAATGGCAATCTCTCAGATTTTGAGAGAAGGGCAATAACCGAAAGGATACGCAGCGTGCGACGGTTAGTGCACTTGTGCTCTAGCTAATATAAGGATGACTTATCCTATTCACCTGAGATTTAGGAGACTGCCGTCTTAAAGGAGACACTCTGGGGGAGCAATGAGTCGCAAAGACTTAAAGAGACAACAAAAGCTGGAGTACCACAAGGAATTCAAAACCGGTGATAAGTCGAGCCGCAAAAAGCGCCAAAAGAGTGCTGGCAGAAAAGTGAAATAATACAGTGTTTGTATTTGTCAAGATTTTCTCAAGGCATGAGAGTAGGGAATGGGCAATATAGTGTGAAGAGGTAGATAACGTGTTGGCTAACACCACTATGGGTAAAGCCCAGGTGGAAGGGACAAGGTCGGTTCATGTGATCACAGAACCATGTGATTCAGCAGGAATATACACTGTTGCATCCAAGATTGCATCGATTCCAGGCGTTATAAGATGTGTAGTGTGTTCTGAGCGTGAGCTTGCCGATGATGTGGGAAGAGCAGGCTTCGCAAGGATGACGGATGACGATTACTGCTGCTGGTGTGCGAAAGAGCCATCGTTCCAAGAAGCTGAGTAATGGATAAATGCAGAATACCAAAACCGTCAGAGCGGAAAAAGATAGAGGCAGTCTCGCAAGCGATGGAGTTGGTCACGGATGCTAGTATCATTAGGTGGTAAAAACACCCTGGAGGATGCAAAATGGGCAGTGAGAGGAATACCGCACTTGGGAATAGCAACGTTAGCAGGGTGTCTGGCTCCGAGGGCGAACTGCTGTACAAGCTGGCAAGAGGCGTGCCTGTGGGACAGGTAATTGTAGCCCTCAATAGCAACGAAGATGAGGCCGCTGCATGGCTGGCTCGAGGAGCAAATAAAGCAACAGGTAACAATGTGCATAGTGTTAACATGCGCGACGCTGGCTACGAGACGATGAGTCGGAGATGCAAAGAGAAAGTCGGGTTGTTGTGGTATAACGCTTCCTGCGAATACGATGATGTAAGGAAAGCCCTTCTATCCTGGCAGGGGCACTTGTCAGCGGAGGCTAGGGTTGTAATTCAGGGGTATCAGCGACCAGGGATTGCCAGGGTTATCAGAGAGTATAGCGGGAGCTACGGTAATTTTGTCTTCATTGACTCTGTCGGTACGATAGCGGTGTTAGCGGTAGACAGATGCGTGCACTACTGGGTCATAGATTGTAACGAATCCGGCATTTGTAAGTACTGTGGCAGAAAGAGAAACTTCAAGCGGATGAGTAGTGAGTCGTCACAAACGGAAACGAAAAAACGGGTCAATGGCCGCAAAGGTAAATGACCTTGTTTATGTTTGAGAAGCGGGTAGCTAGATGACACTCCGAGAAGGAGACACAATGGCAAAAGATGAAAAGTCCAAGGGGCAAAAGGGTAAACATACAGAGCGGAAAACATTTAAGAAAACAGCAGCTTACCTCAAGAAAGGCCCGAAAAATAAGTGAAAGCCGTCCTTAAAGGTGGCTTTCATTCCAGTAGATAGTGGGTAATGAAAGAAGACAGGGCGGTAATCATAGATGAGTGTTTCCGATTCAGCGTAGCAATGTGGTGGGGAAAGTGAGTGAAGTAGGTGGTTTTAGTGTCTCAAACGTTAACGAGCGTGGCTATAAGCCAAAAGAGTTATCTATTCCGTGTTTTCGTTGCGGTGTCTGCTGCACCAGATATCAGGTTCGCCTAAGCCTGGTGGAGGCACGGCAAATTGCCAATGAGTTGGGCTTAGCCTGGGACGAGTGGCTAGATTTATATGTTGACCAAAGCTGGCCCGGGACTAACAGCCTTCTTCTCCGCCGATGCAAAGGGGGCTGTGTCTTCCTTGAACAGATAAAGGGTAGTAACATGACCCATTGCATTATTCAACCTTTTAAACCATCGTCTTGTAGAGAGTGGAGGCCAAGTTTGTACCAGCGGGAGTGTCAGCAAGGACTTGCTCAGTGTTGGGGACTAACAGTAAATCCTTTAGGACAGGTCGAAGGTTCAAGGCAAAAACTTCTAGATTTCTATTCGTGTATAGAGTCAGTGGAATTTTCAAACAACCTATGTCACCAACATCCAGTTTAGGTTTACTTTGCACAATCAGGCGAACTATTACCACCGCAACTAACAGCACTCTGCGTTACCATGCTATAATAACACCTGAGAGATGGTGTTTGATACCAACGCGTAGCCCAGATTTGGAGAGGGACTAACAAATGGAAGGCATTAGAAAGGAAAAACAGGAAGACCAGGAAAGCGAAGCCATAAGGAAATTCTATGATACTCGCCCTGGTTGGAGTCTGCTGCAAGTTGCTAAGTGTCCTACTCTTGGCTGCGGAAAGCCTCTCTACTGCAAAGTACACCAGTACGCGTACAGAAAATGGTGGGTTAACCTTAGCATAGGACTGAAATGATAAGTTGCCCAGCCGGCGGATTTTGATAAGGAGGTATTCTATGCCAAAGGGCACAATTAGACGGCTAATTGCAGACCGTGGTTTCGGGTTTATTCAGACAGCAGAAGGCAAAGACCTGTTCTTCCATCGCAGCGAGCTTCAAGAGGTGGACTACAGTTCCCTTAGAGAAGGGCAAGAAGTAGAATATGAGGTTGGACAGGGGCGCAATGGTCGTTCCGAGGCGGTCAGGGTGAGGCTTGCTCAGCCTAAAACCGAATAGGATTAAGTCCCTAGTAGAATAAGCTAAAAGTGACTTTCGAGTTGGGGGGTAAGGAGATGAGTACCGAAAGCGGAACTTGGAAGGTTAAAACCGGACTGGCTCAGATGCTGAAGGGTGGGGTGATTATGGATGTGGTCACTCCAGAGCATGCCAAGATTGCTGAAGATGCCGGCGCGTGTGCTGTGATGGCACTGGAAAGAGTCCCGGCTGACATACGGAAAGCGGGCGGCGTAGCCCGCATGGCGGACCCCACGGTAATTGAAGCCATTATGAAAGCAGTGTCCATTCCGGTGATGGCAAAGTGCCGTATCGGCCACTTTGTTGAGGCTCAGGTACTGGAAGCTCTCGGTGTTGATTTTATGGACGAGTCTGAAGTGCTTACCCCGGCTGATGACAGTCATCATATATGGAAGCACGATTTTAAAGTTCCATTCGTCTGCGGCTGCCGAGACTTAGGTGAAGCGCTGCGTCGCATTGGTGAGGGAGCGGCAATGATAAGGACAAAAGGTGAAGCTGGCACGGGAAATATCGTTGAAGCGGTCAGGCATATGCGGGCGGTAATGGATGCCATTCGTCAGCTGGTGAACATGCCTCAGGAAGAACTTATGGGTCGAGCTAAGGAATTGGGCGTGCCCTTCGAACTCGTAGAGGAGGTGCGCAGGATAGAGAAATTGCCCGTGGTTAATTTTGCTGCGGGCGGCGTGGCTACCCCGGCTGATGCTGCCTTAATGATGCAGCTTGGTGCTGATGGTGTCTTTGTGGGTTCAGGTATATTTAAGTCAAGTAACCCTGAAGCCATGGCTAAGGCTATCGTCAAAGCTACTACCCATTTTCGGGATGCAAAAATCATTGCCGAGGTCTCCAAGAACCTCGGAGAGGCTATGCCCGGGTTAGATATAAAGGAGATTCCGACTGAACAATTGTTGGCATCAAGAGGATGGTAGTGCGAGTGGCTAGGAAAGAGCGTTAACCCTTTTCTCGATTTCCTCCAGTTTCTTTAGGATTTCTAAAAAGACGCAACTTTGCTTTTGAGCGCAACTTGAACAATACCCGAATTTAGTACCTTGTAGAGGACAGCCATTCATGTACCACCTCCTAACTATTTATATGCATTGTATATCGAAATGTAAGAGATAAAAAGGGCTAAGAGATAGATAGCGGGAAAAGAGTACGCTGATTGTTACGCTGAGAGTTACAGGCTTGGGAAAAGCAACAGAGAAAGCCTTTTATGAATCTTCTTAGCCTTAATAGTAAGGTTAACAGAATGGCTAAGTGTTTCATGGTGGAAAAGTCTTTTTAGGGGATGGGCATTCTTTTCAGCTTCAGCCACCTTCTGAAGGTCAATAGGGTTATCCCCGCCTGTGAATTTAATGGAAACTACGGCTGATACATTCCCCCAGCGAAATGTGAATACGTGGCACCGGGGGTTGTCTTTTGTAAAACTCTGGTTCTGTTTCGTGGTAAGGTACGTGGTTAACTTGTCTATATCTGTCCAAGGCAAGAGGTCAAAGGAGTAAAATAATCGCGAGTTAATCAAGTATTCATCGAGGCAGGCAACGAAGGTGTTCTGAGCGTCTATCTTCTTATCTTTCTGAGTCAATGTGGGTAAGCCGTAGTAAACATAGCCTGGTTCAAGAAGTTCGTTCCCGCATTCCACCTGATGTGGGCCTGTAATATCTTTCAATGTGCTGCCTATGTCCGCGGCTTTACCTGAGTAGACCTTCTTTTGTTTCTCGCCCTTCCCCATATAACGCGATAAATGTACCTCTCCGCTCTCGTGAATGGATGTATGTGTATTGGTAGAATCACAATCTTTACGTACATCAATCGCACGAGTCCAGTAGAGGTCACCGCTCTTTCCCAGTTCAAATCTTCCCCACCTCTTGATAGGCTCGGTAGAACCCAAGCCAAAACGTACTGTGTAAGGCAGTTTCTTTATATCAAAAGACCTAATTTCCGTTTCCATATCTACTCCACCGGCCACTCGGGTATCATCTCGTCTATCTCTGCCATCAGCCGGATGGTTTCTTTAATCGCCGCCACTATCTTCTGGTAATGTACAAGGTCATCGTAGCTCAATTTTCTACCCTTGCGGTCTTTTAGCCACTTCTGGCAGATTTGGTAGCCACCAATCTGAAAGACCCACACCTCCGGCGGGGCTCCTTCAAAGTACTGTTGCTTGTTGATGTAAACCCGCCCGCCAGTCTCGTTGTAGGTAACCTTATCTATTACATTGGAGCCAGAAACATCGAATTTTATCTGGGTACGCTGCTGTTCAAGCGCCGGCGCTTCCATGAGGTGCAGCGTGACCAGCTCGGCACCCTTCTCTGCCAGCACCTGAAAAAGTCCTTTGTCTGAAGTAAGCGGCAGCCGAGGGAAATCTATCCTGAGAAACTCGGCATACCGGCTGCGGTACGTTGGCGAATGGAAGACGGCATAGGCATAGTTGAAGATGTCCTCCGGCCCGAAGGTTTCCTTTAGGTCGCCTTTACCATCCGAAACAAACTTCAGCCCTAGCTTATCTGAAACGGCTTCAATGAACTCAGGTTTAAGGTTTGGCTCTCGTTTCTCCTGGAGTGGCATAACATCCTGAACACCGGCTTCCTTTCCGCCGGTCTTATCACTCTGAATTTTCTTCTCAGCAGGGTAGAGGTAGAGGGGGAAGACTGAAGTTATCTCTCTGGTCTTAAGAGAAACGGCGCAGCACTCTGCTAACTTATTGGAGCATAAGATATGGTAGAATCCAAGCTCCGCCTGTTGGCGACACGAGAGCAAAGCAATATTGTCCTTCGCCATATGCTGCATTACTCGTCTATCCGGCGTGCCAATGAACCCCCTTGTTTTTCCAGTGTAGTAGGTGTATCTAGTATCAAAAGGCCGGTATAGTATTGCATTGATTAGGTCTGCGTCTGATTTCGATTCAATTACATCGGCTTTGGCTGAGCCTACTTTCCAATCTCGACTGTCTTGTCCGAGTTGGTAGATTTCTCTTATCTCTGCCTCGGATTTGGAAGTAAAGTCAGTCAGCGTCTTCTTTACCGATTCAATAGTCCAATGAATAGATACCCTATCACGCTCGGTCTTTATCCCAGGTCCGCTAAGTGGGAGAATATCCTTTATTGACCAGTAATTGGAGTATTCTTCCTCTAGAGAGAAATCCTTCGGCACAAAGAAGAAATGAGGTGCAACTGGCGTTAGCTCTTGCCAGTCTGTCGATTCAACACCTGATTCAGAAAGGGTCCGATATTTAATTTCTCGTGCTCCCCACATATCGGCGTAATAGACGCGCTTCTGGCCAATTTTCTCTGGCTCCTTCACGAAGATGCCTATCGCTACACCTTGCTGTATATCAAACACGTTATCGTCCTTGATATTGCCCGGAGCTTGCTCTCCCCTTCTGGAACTACCGTGAAGATTCAGAATGTAAATATTGGAAAAGCTCTCAAGCAGATGCTCCCGCATCCGCCGGTGGGTCAACCCATCCAGATAGGAGTTGTTAGTAATGAACCCCAGTATCCCGTAGCCGGTTTTGTCGATACGCCACTGGGCAAACCGGATAAACTTAATATAGTCGTCATCTATGTTTAGCTTCTTCTCGTGCAGGCCCGTTTTATAATCGTCCAAGAGCGTATCTATCCACTCACCACGGTTGAGAGAGCTTACAGAATACGGTGGATTCCCTAGCACCACCATGATTGGCTTTTCCTTCTTGATTTGGGCGGCAGCGTTGGCTTCTTCGCTTATCCATTGGGCAAAGAGAACCTCTGAGTGCTTAATTGCCTCCTCCAGCGTGTTGGTGAGATAGATGCCCAAACGCTGGTTACTCTTGAACTGGTAGCCAGTTTCCAGTAGTAGAAGCCCCAGTTTGAGGTGGGCAACGGCATAGGGTGCCATGAGCAATTCAAAGCCAAAGATGCGCGGGAGAAGTTTATCAGCCACGTAGTCATTCCACATGCCCTTCTGCTTCTGGCTGAGCATGGATTCGTGTATCTCGTTCATTACCAAGTAAAGGAAGGTAGCGGTGCCTACTGCCGGGTCAAGAATCAGCGTCTTATCATCAGCCAATCCCTGGAGCTTGCTGAAGCGGGTCTTCAGCAGGTGGTCAATTGAGCGGACAATGTAGGAAACTACTGGCTCAGGAGTATAGTAAACGCCACGCATCTCGCGGACTTTGGGGTTATACTCAGCGAGAAAGGTCTCATAGAAATGCACCACCGGGTCTTCTTTAGCCGTGCGCTTGCCAAAGTCTTTCAGGACAGAATCCATGTCAGCCTGCGCCAGCAGTTGCGCTACATCATCAACCTCAGGAGCGATTATCTCTGGTAATCCAGCCCCGGCAATATGGTCAAAGATGTTGCGGAGAAAGGGGTTAGTCTTCGGCACCATGTCCCTGGCATACTGACGGGTAAACTTTGTACCATTAGGACTATTGCATCGAGCGGCGAATAGCCCGTAAGCAATAGTCTGGGCATACATATCGGCAAACTGCTCGGCGGTAAGGTCGGGCACCAAGGTATCACAGAATGCCTTGTAGAGGTTGCCTAGTGATGGCAAATTCAGCTTCTTCTGGAAAGCGGAAGTGACCAGGTCACGGAGCCTGTGTGCCAAGCGTGCCATCCGTTTCGCCAGTTCTTTTGGTGTGCCTACGGCCTCAGCTTTAAGAGCCAGGAACTCATTAAGAAGCTCAGCTACAGCTTGGACACCAGCCTTGTCGCGCTTGATTTTGCCATCCTTTGTTAATGTCCCCAGACATGCTGATGGGCAGCGGAGGTCACCATCTACATACCATCGGAACTCAAGGTAATCAGTCAGGATGAGGTTCGGAAGAGAATCGCGATACCGCTTCAACTGTTCCGACTTTTCGGCCTCATCCAGGCTCTTACTGACGTCCTTGGCCTCGATATAGCCAACCTGGAAAACCCCTTTGGTAACCAGGAAGTCAGGAGCGCCGCATTCGGTTCGCTGGGGTTCGTTGGTGGCAATGATACCCTTCGCCAAACCTTCCACTAACGTTTTCAAAGCCGGCCGGTGAGTATGCTCGGTTGCATTGCCAGCGATTAGTTCCTTTTCAATAACCCGTAAATACTCATGCACCTGCTTCAAATCAGCATCCATTCCTTAAATCACAATTCCTTGTGGACCTTGTAATCGCCAATCCACTTTACCCAGGCTAATTCACCTCTCATAGTCTGATAAAAACTCCTATCACCAGTCCATAGCTCACATTTCTCTGCTTCCGCCAGGGCGAGGTAAGCAGCATCATAGGCTGCCAGGTTATATCTGAGCGCTGCCTCCAAAACTCTCAGTGGCTCTACCTCCTTAAGTTCGACACCAAGCGCCATGAGATTACTCAGTGCTTCTATAGCCTTATCCGGGGCGACTCGCCTTTGCCTGGCAGCTGTAGCTATGCCGTTAACCACTTCGTAAACCAAAAGATGAGGGGCTATCACATTGACAGCCCCTCGAGCATAGAAATCGTCTCTTAACGCCGTTGCCTGCGGGATACAATCTTCGTCATCAAGTTGCCACTTCAGCACCACCGAAGCGTCTGCAACTATTAGCCCTGATTCTTGTGCCATATCACTATCTCCGTCGGCCTTCCTCAACAAGTTCGGCAGCAGGCATACCAACGGGGCCTATATCCTGTCTGAGCTTGTCCATCCGGGCTAACAAGGCTTTCTTATTTCCGTCAGTCTTGTCGATTATCTCGCCATCCCTCACCAAACGCTCCTTGATGGCCTGAGCACAGTAAGCTGTCGTGCTCATGCCACGTTTAGCCGCGGCAACCTTAATTTGCCTTCTGACCGTCTCATCGTCAAGGTAAAGACCGAGCCTCGCTTTCTTGGTCACTGCCATCACCTCCACTGTAATGATAGCATTATAACACTATGTCGTCAATCGGGCATTTGGTGGTCGGTTTCACTTTTTCCTGCAACTCGGTTATCGTTGGTCACCAAACTGACCGTGGTTCATCAGCCCGGTTATCGTGGCAAACAAACTAGGATTTTGTTGAGTTAGGTAAGAGGTAGCAAATGCCCGTTCTGTCACCTATACTCAAGATGTGTGATTTGACCCCTTGAGAAATAAAAGCGTAGCATCACGGCTAATGGAAGCGCCAGCAGGGAGAGATAGGCGCCGGCCAGTACGATGCCGATAATAAAGGGCTTCTTCAGAGCAGCTAGGATGTCCTGAATCAGCTTGTTTGTCGTAGCCTGCTCCAGCTTCTTGACGACTCTTTTTGAGACTACGTGGGAAAACAGGCCATCCCGCTAAAAGCAGCAAGAATGAGCAGTGCCGTTACTATCTGTGCCGCTCTTATCTCTCTAAATATCAGTTCGAACAGTGTCATTTCTTTGACTCCTCCTGCATCATAATTCTGTCTTCAATGATGGCACACTGTAGGCACAGTTGGGAAGTCAGTCTAGCCTTTGAACCAACCCAACCTATAGAAGACCCAGCCCATGGCGAGCATCACAACACCTGTTCCGGTCAATACCTGCCAGAGTTGCAAATCCCAGGGGTTGCCGATAAGATTCGTGCCCAGGGCGCCAAGAATGATCGCGGGTATTATTGCGAGAGCGGTCATCACCGCAATCACCCGCATCACCTTGTTCATTTGATAGGAGGTAGTGTTGATGTAGAGGTCCACGAGGGACTGCAGATCATCTCTGGCGTTGGAAGCCGTCTCATGCAAATAGGAGGCTTCATCCGAAAGAATGTCGAACAGGTCTGTGCTCTTTTCATCGAAGCCTTTCAACGGCACCCGTTTGGCAGTGATCACCGAGATAATCTCTTTGAGGTGTAGTAGCGAAGGAACCAGCTGGTTCACTTCCTTCCGAAGATAGAAGGTGAGTTCCAGGAAATTGGATGGCCGCTGAGCGGCAGGTATGGCCTCAAGATCCATTAGTTCCTGTTCGACGGCAGCAACAATCTGCTTGTCTCCGTCGATGATGTACTGGATGATGGCGTATAGGATGGATACCGCGACTGGCTCTCCAGAATCATGCACTTTCTTGGCTCTGTCCAGGAGCTGGTCGAAAATTCCGGTGCTGGTCTTACAGAGGGTGACAATATTCTCTCCTTGGCAGATCACCAGCAGCCCGTGGCGCGCGACTGTGAACCGGACGAAGCGGCGTGGCAGAGTCCTCATCTTGGCTATCCTGCCGAAAATCATCGAGTTGTGTTCAAAATAGTCGATCCTCGGGTATGACTCATCGACAAGCTCGCCCTCCAGGAGCATTCTCGGTATGCGCAGGACGTGGCTGAGTCCGTCGAGGTCTTTCGATGAGACCCAGGAAATATCGACCCAGCTCTCGTTTGGCGAAGTGAGGAACCCTTCGATCTGATCGAATACCACGTGCTGACGGACGTTGTCGAGGTTGCCGTCCATTACCCGTATTTCGATGGGGTGTCGGACTTCTTCGCTTGCACGTGCAACGGGCGCGGCCATCTTCACACGCCGGTCGGCAGCTCTGCTGCCAACGGCGAGTATCCTGGCTATTCGTAGGAGCCGTAGGGTGGGTGAGGTCCTGCCGAACTGAGCCGCGACGAACGGGAGTAGGCTGACAAGAGGCAAGAGCACCACAAAGAGGTCTAGCAAGTGCCATGGATCAAGGATATGTTTTACAATATTACGAGCAAGGATTGTCTTGAGGACATACTCGGTAATGAATACTGCCAATATTACAGTGTCGGCAAAGCCTAAGGACGCATTAACGCTTTGCGGCAAGTCCACGAAGATGGGTGCCAAGACCACAGGAGCCATGATTACTGCCAGTACTATCATGAGCCCATCTGGCAGAAGGAGATCGACAAGGTCTCTCAGGGCCTTCTTGCGGTCCGGCTTTACATTATCTGGACTTGGTTTCATTCCCAGCGGGACAGCAGCCTCATTAATTTTTCCACCTCTAATAACAAGGCATAATGCTGAGGTACCTCAAGTTCGAATGGTACATCCGACAAGCTTGGAGACCATAGCCTAAGGCATCAATATTGATGGACATCATTATACTCCTGCCAACTGGAGTGATGGAATGCACTTGACGGCTACCGGGCCAGTGTGCTTTCCGACCACTCCAGTTGGCAATATTTTAAGCGCCGTTCCTACGCGGTGTAACAATTGGCCTAACCACAAAGAAGTCCTTTTGAGTAAGCTAATTTTATACCTTATGTTAATGTCGCGCAAGTGGAGTCTCCCTTTTGGAGAGGGCTATCTCGGCATATTGTGTCTATCCGTGCGACCCGAACAGGCTGAACAATTCTGACATTTGTGACGTTGTTACCTAAGTGAGGGACTCGCCGGGAAGCGAGAGCGTAGCCATTGGTTCTCCTTTTTGTGCCACAATTCTTGTCTCAAAGTTGTATAATTTATTTAATGAGCATGAGGATGAATAAATGAAAAAGGGAACTATTGGAGTAATCCTTATCATTATTGTTGTTATCCTTTGCTTGGGTGGATATTTCTGGTACAGGAATTGGAAAAATGAAATATCGAAGATACCTCCTACAGCTCCCAGTGACCTGGTCGCAAGTCAGATTACCGCTACTCAAATAAAATTGACTTGGAAAGACAATTCAAATAATGAGATTGGATTCATTCTCTATAGGGACGGTGAGATACTAGCTGAATTATCGGAAAATAAGAAAACTTACTTGGATACCGGGCGAAAACCAGCCACAAGTTATTATTATCAAATCAAAGCCTACAATTTAGCGGGAGAATCTGATGTCGTCTCGTACCCTGTAACAACCTTAAATCCTCCGATTAAGATATGGATAGAAAAGATTGGGGTTCACGAAAATGGAGAGGAAGGTGAATTGGGGAGAGAATACGATTGGTTGGGCAGACCGGCCAAAGGCGAAGAGTTTATTAGCATGTTGATACAAGATGAGAAAACTACTGTCCAGAAGGAATTTCATTACAGTTTGCATAAAGATGAGGTAACGAGTGTTAATGAACTTGTATTTGATTCTAAAGAAGTTGGAGACCATCTTAGACTATTTGTGACGTCATTCGAAGACGATGGAGGGAACACTGAACAGTTGATATATAAAGCGATGGGAGAGGTCGCTACATCTGGCTTTGATTTACCAATTTCGGTGCTATTTAAGTTAGCCGGGGTAGATATTTCTGGTATATTTGCCGATATATTCGCTGACTTGTTTGCTTCTGGAGATGACTTCATGGGGTCATATGGTCAAGATTGGAATAGTAGTAACGATTGGGGTGTTGGAAAATACGTGGATATTGGATGTCCAAGAGAAAACGGGCATGTGGGTTTAAGGTTGTGGTTTAGGGTTGAATGTCCTGTGTATGATTATGCTCTAGGAAAGTAACTGCACCAATGTCACAACAAGATATACAAGACGATTATACACCTCCGGAACCCATCAGGCTTATTTTACCCGCAATGAAATTACCCTGCTACCTGTCACTTCTAAGGGGTAATATACATGACAAATGTTCATTTGGCTTTATGGGTATCAACCTGTCTATGGCGGCTGAGGCTCTGGCAACGGCATCAGTCAGTCCCACAGCACGCCGCAGGCGGATGATTACGCCGTGAATGCCGCTGGCTTCCGCGGTTCGGATTATTGCCCCTGCTTCCTTAGCCTCGTTAAGAATACGTAAGATAACATTTTAACCTATTGTTATAGATATTGACTTACCCAAATAACCGAGTTATATTTAGAGCAACCAGGAATAAGTGGGAGAAAGTATGTCAACAAATGACCAGAAACGACCACAGACGCGAATGGTTCATGTGCGTTTGTCCGAGGAGTTGCACAAGCGACTTCGGATTCGTGCAGCTGAATGCGATACGACACTCCAAGATTGGGTGACGATGGCGATCCAAAATGAGTTGGAGCGCCAAGAAAAGCAGAAACGCAAGAGTACTGAATGAAACAACATAGTTGATTTGACTTAGGCATTACCGCTGTAGTCCTGTCTGGGTGTGGCTGGGAAGACATAATCATGGAGGAAAGACTATGTCAACAACAGAACAAATCCAGGGGGAGGAAGGGAAGAGAAGTATTTTCGTTTCGGGCCATTCTCGTGCGCAGTGGGTAATGGTACTGCTATCGATAGTCATTCTAATTGATGTCATCTCAGTCATATTCGATTTCTCGCAAATTCAACTTGTCTCTCGTGTTCAGGCAGGAATCCCAGTCACCGAAGCTGAAGCCAATGCCAATGATTCCAGACAGGCAATGATGGGTTTCGTATACCTTGTGGCATTTATCATTACGGGTGTAGCTTTCTGTTTCTGGATATATAGGTCACACCGTAATCTGCCTGCTCTAGGTGCGCGCAACTTGAAATATTCCCCGGCATGGGCTGTTGGGGGATTCTTTGTACCTGTTCTAAATCTATTCCGCCCATACCAAGTTACAAAGGAAATATGGAAGGCAAGTGACCCCAATATAGGCCCTGGTAGTGGCTTGGATTGGCAAGATGCACCAACATCGCCTCTTGTTGGCTGGTGGTGGGTTATATTCATAGTTTCCAGTTTCGCTAGTTATTTTCTCCTGAGAATGACCTTATCTGCTGAGACCATCAGTGATTTCATGTCGCTATCTGTGATGACCCTTGTGATAGACATTTTCGATATTCTCGCCGCTATTCTGGCAATAATCTTGGTACGAACCATTGACCAGCGTCAAAGGACAAAAAACCAGCAAATGCTCTATGCCGATAACCCACAGAATGAGCTGAGGCAAGGTTGATTTAAAATGTGCTTAGAAAACAATAGGAAAGGCTAAGGATAGAGGAAAAGACTTTGCAGGAACTGTATCTCTTGGTAGGAGCGTTAATAGGATTTATTTATACCCTAGCTGCCGCAGCCATCGTAATTTCATTGAGTGGACGGAAACAGCACAAGGAGACGACTCTTGGTAATTTACGAGGTCTTCTTTCTAAGATCCAGGAGGAAGCACAGCAGGCTCAAGAACAGATTTGGGATTATGGGAGTGTAGAAGAGGAAAAAGCCCGGCGATGGCGAATAGCCTGTACTTCTGTAGCTGGCAAGGCAGCCGATGTATTACAGAGTTGCTGGTTGGGACGAGAACAGGACTCCACAGCTCGAGCTATTTACGATGAACTCCTTGTAGGTTTAAAGAGCGCTGGTCTGGAGGAAATTATGCCGAGTTTAGGCCAAGAAGTGGAAGAGAATGACAGGCGTTATCGTATTGAACAGAAGGATGGTTATCCGCCGTACAAGGTATCCAAATTGCTATGTCCCGGATACTATTTCAAGCTAGCATTGAACAAGTCAGGGAACTCGGAGCAAATTCTTTTAGGACCTGCTCAGATAGAAGTCATTGGTGAGAAATCGAAACCGACAGACAAATAGAAGATATTATTCCATTTAGGGGAAAAAGGCGTAGGAGGGTGAAATGGCAAAGTTGGGAATTGATTTGGGTACGTCTAATTCTGCTGCTGCAGTGGTTTTTGATGCCGACAAAGAGAATCCATTCACGATTGAACCAACCGAGGGGCATTTTTTGGGTGACCTTGTCTTCCCTTCCTATGTGGCGTTCAACAGAAAGGGTGAAGTGTCCGCAGCAGGATTACCAGCGAGAGAAAGATTTCTAGGAGGGCAAAGCGATCTGGTAGTCCGACATTTCAAGAGGTTGATTGGTAGGCCTTTCGATTATGTAGTTGAACAGATCTCCCAGAATGACCGCGCCTTCTCCGAATTTAGAGACAGGATTAAGCGCTCAAGTGATGGTTCTATCCTCATTACCATTGGAGACAAAGACATAAGCGTCGTAGAAGTAGCATCGTACTTGTTGAGGAAGATAGTGGATGATTCACAAACCCAAATTAGGAAATGGGGGGAGAAAATAGATTCTGTTGTAATTACACTTCCAGCCGGGTTTGATGATTCACAGAGACAAGCGACAATTGAAGCAGGCAAACTAGCGGGATTGGAAGGGACCGGCATTACGGTGATTGAGGAACCAACGGCAGCCGCTATTGCCAGAGGCTTACGTCAGTTGGAGGGCAAAATAATGGTAATTGATGTTGGGGCTGGCACAACAGATGTTATTATTGGCCATTTAGAAGGTACTCAGGATGGTCTCCAACTGATAACAACAGGCCGAGAATGCGATGATGTTCTTGGCGGTATCGATATGGATAATGAAATCCTGAAGTATATATTCAGAAATGACACCGGAATGCCAAAGCTTGAAGACATCTTCTACGAGTTGCAGGCGGATCAGCGCTTGCGTCTGATGGGCAAAATAGAAGAAGCAAAAATTTCGACATCCCGTGACGGTAGCGGAGCCATAAGTATTCGACTTTCTGTGGGGAAATCAGAATCAAAGCAGATACACGTCCCTTTAGACGAAGTTACCCTTTCGAATATAATCAAGCCCATAATTGATGGCTATGAGGTCAATAATCATACTAAGGGAGTCAGACCAGTGGTCGAAAGGGCATTGCTCAAAGCCGCTGGGGGTAATTTGAAGACTGTTCCTAAGGTAATTGATGAAATTGAGTGGCTGATTCTTATCGGGGGTCCATGCCGAATGACGTGTTTACACCAAATGATGAAGGACGTTTTCAAGCATAACGCAAATGTGGTTATGCAAATTGATAACGTTGATAGAGCAGATAGGCTTATCAAGGAAGCCGTCGCACGGGGTGCTGCTCTCTCCCAAGTAAAAGGGATAGATGTTACCACAAGTGTACCGTGGACGGTAAGCATTTTCCATCAATCGGGGGTTACTCCAGTTATAGGCGCTGGAACTCCTTATACTAGGGGACAAGGTACCAGTCGGTCGGTAAACATACCGGTGACCCAGGGTTCAAATTTGTTGTGGGTACTCAGTCAGAAGGATTCACAGCCTACTAGAGGATGGAGCATGCATAGCCATATCGTAAATGTGCCTCAAGAAGGAAAACTGAAAGTGAATCTTAAGTGGGGAGAGGGTGGTGTTGAGACTGACAAGGCTAGTGTGGAGGGATGTGGGCTACCAGGTATCATTGATTTCCCTCAAGTGAGCAACAAAACAACTCTAGGCCAGGAACTTGAGAACAGGTTTAGGTGGTATATTTCAGTCGCTAAGGACCTGAGGCGTTTGATAGAACTGGCACGAGAGCCCTTGGTACGATGGCTGGTACCCCGGGTAGGAACGGTGAGCGAAGCAGAAAGGCAAACTGACGCATTGCTTAGAGTGTCTGAGCTTGACTTGGAGAAATGTGACAGCATCAACGTTGATACCGAAGGATATCTTACCGATGAGGAAATCAGTCTTGCCATTAAAACGGGATATTTTGAAATGCGACAGCAAGCCTCGATAGAGCGCGGCTTGCTATCCGCCCGGACGGCTGAAGTATTGGACAGAGTCGTATTACCCCTTTTAGTCAATCAGACTCCGGCGACTCCAGATGAATTGATTAGTGAAGCCAAGAAGTTGCTCAACGCAAGCCGCAATTGCTCGCCGTGCATGCAATTCTGGCAGCAGCTTAGTCAGTGGTCACACCGTTTGGAGTTGGTCCCTAACGACCATGCTGTAGCTTCAGCTACGGCTACAGCGTTGGGAGCATTAGCTGACTGTCTCTACAACCAACAACTTATAAACGAAGAGGAGTTTTCTCACATCCAGGACATATGCTGGAGATTCTATGGAGAAAGATAGGCAGGACTTGTCTGACCGAAATATCCGTGATCTATGGGCCCGGGGCAAGTTCTGGGAAATCTTCGGATTTTCCAGCGGCGATTTCACGACTTTAGAGTTGGCCAAGCAGTATTCGGCTCTAACGAAGGTTTATTACGACAACCCTGAAGTCAGACGGATAATAGACGAAGCCTTTGCCACCCTGAATGCCCCTCTTACTCGGCAATTCTACGAGGGCTGCCGGATGATAATGCTGCGCATAAAGCGCGAAGTTGGAGACAGCAGATTTAGGGATGCTGAGGATCGAATCTGGCTGGACCTGTGGAACTGGGTATCCGAACGTTGGCAAGAGCCACCAGCGGAACTAATAAACGCGATAAAGACCAAATATAGCCAACCCATTGGCTCTGGTGCAAATAAGCAAACACAGACTTGGTCCGATGAGGGTTTGAAACCCGCCGACCTTGACTCTGTTATGGCAGCAGAAGCATTCGCAAAGGAAATAAAGTGCCAAAGCTGTGGTAAATTTGACCATACTTTGAGAGCGGTTGCCTTTCCTTATGTCGTTAGTATCTTGATAGCCTCGTTTAGGAGGGCTGGTGAGGCAGGAATATTCTGTCATCGTTGCCGCTGTTCCAAATCATTGAAATGGGCAATAGTATCTCTCCTTTTCGGTTGGTGGAG
>Ga0172366_10001409_pt1 | contig 18553 bp, 17 predicted proteins | sample LakKivSesite69cm_FD_114533 | JGI IMG/M metagenome (GOLD analysis project Ga0172366, IMG submission 114533) | Sediment microbial communities from Lake Kivu, Rwanda - Sediment site 69cm | ecosystem: Environmental > Aquatic > Freshwater > Lake > Sediment | place: Rwanda: Western Province, Lake... | reverse complement strand
CGAAAGACATGGTATTACCGTTATAGCTTCCTTTATTTCTCCTTATACGGAATCAAGGAATTTTGTCCGAAGCCTTTGTAATAATTTTATCGAGGTTTACCTGTCCACCCCTCTGAGTGTATGCGAGCAACGTGATGACAAAGGACTCTATGCACGTTCAAGAATGGGCGAGATAAAGGGCTTCACAGGTATTGATGATCCTTTCGAAATACCACCGGCACCGGAGCTTATTATCGATACTTCTGTCCTCACAAGGGAAGAGAGCATTGATTCGGTCATAAAGTACTTTTTCAAGACTGACAGACAGTAATACTGATTTATTAAAAGTCCATATGCTTTTAAAAATATACGTATTAATATAAATTTTCATAATTTTACGTTAATCCTTGAGAATAAACAGATTAAAAAAACCACTACTTTTGCGGTCTGGTTTATTACAAAATGTGTTAAATGGAATTTAACATAAGACATATTATTTCGGCCTGGCCCCCGGAAGTAATTATTATTCTCAGCTTCATCATGTCCCTGATTATTACCTATGCAGTCATACCAACCATTGTGACTGTTGCCAGGATGAAAAACCTGTTTGATGAACCAAATGGAAGGAGTTCTCACAAATACAATACACCTACCCTTGGAGGAGTGGCTATTTTTATTGGTGTATTATTATCATTCACCCTCTTTTCAGAACTGACCCTTGTGTGGGAGATGCCTTATATTATTGCAGGAATAATAATTGTCTTTTTTATCGGCCTCAAAGATGATATTATTATTATATCTGTTAAATGGAAACTGCTTGGTCAGTTAATCACGGCATTTATCCTCAGCTGCCTTGCAGATATAAGGATCACCAATCTTTATGGATTCCTCGGCATCAATGAGATAGGATACGTAGCAAGCGTTCTGCTGTCTATGTTCGTTATTGTTGTTGTCATGAATGGTTTTAACCTGATTGACGGTATCGACGGGCTGGCAGCAGGCGTGGGTATTGTTGCTTCTTTCAGTTTCGGAATAATGTTTTACCTGGAAAAACAATATCCATATGCGCTGCTTGCCGCTGGACTGATGGGAAGTCTGGTTTCTTTTTTCTGGTTTAATGTCTTCGGTCTGCGGAAGAAAATATTCATGGGTGATTCAGGTTCTCTTATAATCGGACTGATGCAAGCTATCCTTGTTATAAAGATCATCGGCTATGAGAAAGGAACTTCCATGAACTTCTATTACGGTGCCACACCCGCCATTGCTATCGCCATCCTGATTGTTCCTTTATATGATACATCAAGGGTGTTTATATTACGCATCCTGCGTGGGCAATCCCCATTCAAAGCCGATAAAAGACATGTTCACCACAGGTTAATCAAACTGGGGCTAAGTCACATACAGGCTACCGGATCAATCCTTATAGCAAATATTTTTATTATTTCTGCAGCATTCCTGTTCCAGAAACTGGGTGTTATCAGACTGACTATTATTCTTATAATCCTGGCAACATTACTCTCCATCCTTCCTGCCATTATTGACAAGTACAGGAAGAAAAAAGAACTGGAGACTATACCTGATTAGATCACTCCTGCTTTTATATCATTCAGGAATATACGGGCGGTAACCTGTATGGATTGTTCTACAGGCTTAAAGTGTAATCCGGTTTGTTTAATGATTTTATCATTGGAAAAATACACTTTTTCTGAACTTGCACTGGCCATCTCTCTGCTTAACTGGCGCTCCCAACCTGTTAGAAAGGATCTTAACCAATCAAGCCTGCTGGCAAACCTCGTCAGTATCCTCCCTGCGTGAATGGAAGGAGGATGCTTATGCAGTGCTCCGGCAATTGCCGTAAATACTTCCCTGTAGGTCAGGTTCTCTGATGATATTATGAATCTTTCCCCCTGAATGGCACTGTTCATAAGAGCGGTCATGACTTTGACCACATCCATAACATCCACGTATCCTGTTATTCCGTTTGCATAAAACTGCATCCCTTTCCATATCCTGAGAAAAATATTCGGGCTGCCCTTTTTCCAGTCTCCCGGTCCGATAATGACAGAAGGATTAACAATCACAGCATTCAGCCCTTCAGCAATACCCCGCCAAACCTCCATTTCAGACTTAAATTTGCTTAATGAATAAACGGATCCTGATTTTCTGCCTTTCCATATATAACCTTCGTTTTTCATTTCTCCAGGAGGAGCATCCCCCAGGGCAGCAGTTGAACTTACGAAACAAAGTCTGATATTACCCTGCTCAAGACATTGATTGACAATAGCTTCCGTACCTTTAACATTGGTTGCGATGATGGATTTTTTAAGGGAAGGATCAAAAGATACTGATGCAGCTGTATGATAAACCTGATCAACGCCATTCATCACTTTGGTTATGGACAGAGGATCCGTCATATCTGCCTGGCACCATTCGATCCTGTCAAACAATTGATCAGGGGTCTCAGAATAATAGGAGAATATTCTCCTGGTGATTTTTAACCTTCCTTCCGTTCTGTAAGTCGCTCTGACAGGTAGTCCGCCAAGGCTCAGCTCATATAACAGGTGAGCCCCCAGCAATCCTGTCCCTCCCGTAACAAGTATCATTTTAAAATGTCTATACAGATAATAAAAGCGAATATACCAATTCATTGACAACTATACCAGATTGTTCAGGCAATAGTGTGATACGACTTTAAACATACTCACCCTGAGGGATAAATTTTGCACCGGCAATTGAAACCCACCCGGGTTATATTAATTTTCATCAGCAATAATCATAGCATAGATCGATCGCCTTAATCCGTTTATTTCCCTGAAAATAAAATCCATATCTTTCCATCCTTCAGGGAGGTCAAGGGATTTCAGCTCAAATTCAAGCTGGTCAAGATGAACAAGGCTGCTGAACAGGTGACCCGTCCTGATATACTTATCCTCCTCCAGCGAAGAGCGATACAAACTGATCATCAGGGAATAAATGCCCTGTCTCAATTTTGTATAATCATCCTGTTGTTTAATGGTCCCTGTTTCCTGCAATTTTGAATGCAGGCATACTGCTTCATAGAGTATATTATTCATATTTTATTAATTAAGATCACCAGTATCATCTCCTGAAGTTTACAGTCAGCTTAACAGGATTTGTTGTTGAAGGTTCTTTTTTGCTTCCTGTAAACCTGATTCTATACTTAATCCTTTCCCGGCTGAAAAATCATTCGGTTGTCAGGCATTTTTATGCAAAAAGGGATTTTTATGCAAAAAGGGATTTTTATTATTGTAAGGATCTGCGAATTAAGCTGCCTGCATCAGGCAATATCTGAAGTCAGGTTGTCATATCAGGATATTTTTTGCAGCTTCATCTGATTATTTTTAATTTCGTGATCCTATTCGAATAATAATATAACCCAATTATGTTTTCAGGAATTGTTGAAGAAACAGCTGTTATAAAGAAACTGGTAAAGGAGAAGGACAACCTCCACATCACCCTCACATGTTCCTTTGTAAATGAAATGAAAATCGATCAGAGTATTTCCCATAACGGAGTATGTCTTACTGTTGCAGAAATATCCGGGGATGAATACACCGTTACAGCTATCCGGGAGACTCTGCAAAAGACGAATCTCGGCTTGCTTGTCACAGGGGATAAGGTCAACCTGGAAAGAAGTGTGAAGGCTGATGGAAGACTTGACGGGCATATGGTGCAGGGTCATGTGGATCTTACTGCAGTTTGTACTGATGTATCAGAAGCTGAAGGGAGCTGGTACTATAGTTTCAGCTATGAACCTGTGTCAGAAGAGCATATGACCGTAGAAAAAGGATCAGTATCGGTTAACGGGGTCAGCCTGACTGTTGTAAATTCGAAAGAAAAAACCTTCCAGGTAGCTATTATTCCTTATACCTATGAGGTGACAAATTTCAATAACATAAAACCAGGTACTATAGTAAATATTGAATTCGATATCATTGGCAAGTATATTGCAAAGATTCTGAAAACCCAGTTAGGGAGATGCTGAGAGCCCTTTAAAAACACAATCATGAAAGATTCCTCTCCCGGGCTGTTTGTTTTTTTAGCTCTTCCAATCCTTTTTCATCCGGATTCAGCAAGGATAGTGATCATAATCCTGATAAACCATTCCGGAATAATGATTACCTGAAGTGTACTGCTATATAATATCATTATTTTTTTAACTTTGTCGGTTTCTTAAACCAGTATATATCTTTTCATGTTCCATGGCTAATAAGTTTCAGGAATACAAAACTTTGGATCTCTCCCGGCTGAATAAAGAAGTTCTTGCCCGGTGGCAAAAGGAAAAAACATTCGAAAAAAGTCTGGCGATCCGGAAAAACTGTCCTGAATTTATTTTCTATGAAGGTCCTCCTTCGGCTAACGGCATCCCCGGCATTCATCATGTAATGGCCCGTACCATCAAGGATATTTTCTGCCGTTATAAAACCCAGAAAGGATTTCTCGTTAAAAGGAAAGCGGGTTGGGATACCCACGGTTTACCTATCGAGCTGGGTGTGGAGAGCCTGCTGGGCATCACCAAAGAAGATATAGGCAGGAAGATAAGCATCAAGGATTACAATGATACCTGCAGGAAGGAAGTAATGAAATACACTCATGAATGGGAGGATCTTACGGAAAAGATGGGTTTCTGGATCAATATGAATGATCCCTATATAACTTATGACAACCGGTACATAGAAACATTGTGGTACCTGCTTAAGGAATTATTCAATAAAGATCTGTTATATAAAGGTTATACCATTCAGCCATACTCACCTGCTGCCGGGACAGGGTTAAGCAGCCATGAACTGAACCAGCCCGGCTGCTACAGGGATATAAAAGACACTACTGTTGTTACCCTGTTTGAAGTTATCAGGGATAAATCATCTGAATTCCTTTACAACCTGACTACATCGCAGGTATATATCCTGGCCTGGACCACCACACCATGGACACTGCCGTCAAACACGGCACTGGCGATGGGACCCGATATTGAATATGTTCTGGTTGATACCATCAATCCATATTCCGGAGACCCTGTTGCCGTTGTACTTGCAAGTGCACTCTACCGCTCTTTTTTCCCTGAAAAAAGTAATGCTGCGGACCCAAATAACCGGGTTACAGATAAAAACATCCCCTCAAAGATACTTGCCAGCTTCAAAGGCAGTCTGTTTGAGGGTATAGCTTACAGACAGCTGATAGACTGGGTAACACCAATGGGAAAAGCTTTCAGGGTACTTCTTGGAGATTTTGTTTCTACCGAAGAAGGTACTGGTATTGTACATATTGCACCAACTTTTGGCGCTGATGATTACCGGATTGCACAGCAATATGGCATATCACCGGTAATGATAATTGATAAAGATAAAAGCCTGCAACCTCTGGTAGATAAGAAAGGCCGTTTCTTCCCTGTGGAACAGATGGATGATGACTTTGTGGCAAGATATGTGAACCTCGAATCCTACCGGGAATTTGCCGGCAAGTATGTCAAGAATGAATATGATGATACCATCCCCGAAGATGCAGAAACAACAGACGTGCAGATTGCGGTATCGCTGAAGTACGCTAAAAAAGTTTTTCAGATTGCCAAATATGTTCACAACTATCCCCATTGCTGGAGGACTGATAAACCTGTGCTGTATTACCCCATTGAAGCATGGTTCATCCGTACCACCGCAATGAAGGACCGGTTTATAGAATTAAACAATACGATTAACTGGAAGCCTTCATCGACCGGCATAGGCAGGTTTGGGAAATGGCTCGAGAACCTTGTCGACTGGAATCTTTCACGGTCCAGATTCTGGGGAACACCACTGCCTATCTGGATGACTGAAGACAAAAAAGTACAGAAATGTATCGGATCGTTGGCTGAACTGAAGGAAGAGATCAAGAAATCAGTCAAAGCGGGCTACATGCAGGTAAATCCCCTGGCGGAATTCATTCCGGGAGATTATTCAGGTAAAAACTATGAAAAACTTGATCTCCACAGGCCCTTTGTTGACGAAATAGTACTGGTTTCAGAGAACGGAAAGAAAATGATACGGGAAACTGACCTGATCGATGTCTGGTTTGATTCGGGTGCAATGCCATATGCTCAATGGCATTATCCTTTTGAGAAAAAGGAAATATTCGACAAATTATTCCCTGCTGACTTTATTGCTGAAGGTGTTGATCAGACAAGGGGCTGGTTTTTCACACTCCATGCTATTGCTGTGATGATCTCCGATTCTGTAGCGTTCAGAAACATTGTTTCCAACGGCCTGGTGCTTGACAAGAACGGGAATAAAATGTCTAAACGCCTGGGCAATGCCGTTGATCCATTCGATACTATTGCTATTTATGGGGCCGATGCCCTGCGCTGGTATATGATCACCAATGCCCAGCCCTGGGATAACCTCCGGTTCGATGTTGCAGGAGTTGAGGAGGTGAAAAGAAAATTCTTCGGTACCCTGTTCAATACCTATTCATTTTTCGCACTTTATGCCAATATTGACAGATTCCGTAATGAGCAGCCTCCTGTCCCTGTAAAAGACAGGCCTGAGATCGACCGGTGGATCATTTCCCTGCTGAATACCCTGGTGATGGAAACAGGAGCTTCATATGAAGATTATGAGCCTACCAGGGCAGGAAGGGCCATACAGGATTTTGTGATTGAAAACCTCAGCAATTGGTATGTACGGCTGAACAGAAAAAGATACTGGGGAGGTGAATTTGACAATGATAAACTCTCAGCATACCAGACAATTTATACCTGTTTGGAAACCGTTTCCATCCTGATGGCTCCTCTTGCACCTTTCTTTTCCGAGAGGTTATTCAGTGACCTGAACCAGGTTACAGGAAGGCTTCCTGCAGAAAGTGTGCATCATACTGATTTCCCTGTACCGGATACCAGCCTGATTGACAAAAACCTTGAAGAAAGAATGGCTATAGCACAGAAAATATCTTCGATGGTTCTTGGACTCAGGCGGAAAGTTAATATCAAAGTCCGTCAGCCTCTTAACAAAATAATGATCCCGGTCAATGAAGAGGGATTCCTCAGCAAACTTGAAAAAGTGAAGGATCTGATCCTGTCAGAAGTAAATGTTAAGGAAATCGAATATCTTACCGATACCAGTAATATTATTGTTAAAAAGATCAAACCGAATTTCAAGGTCCTGGGGCCAAGATATGGCAAAGGTATGAAAATGATTACCGAAATCATCGGTTCCATGAGCCAGCCACAGATCCTTGAATTTGAACAAAAAGGGTTACATACCATTTATATCAATGATGAGCCTGTCCGGCTGACACTGGAAGACGTGGAAATTATTTCCGAAGATATATCCGGCTGGCTGGTTGCCAATGAAGGTTCACTGACAGTGGCCCTTGATATAACCATTACCGATGATCTCAGGTATGAAGGAATTGCCCGCGAATTCATAAACAGGATACAGAATTACAGGAAAGAAAGCGGGCTGGATGTGACTGATAAGATCCTCATTGAGATACAACAGCACCAGGCAATAGATGAAGCCATCATCAGGCACAGGGAATATATCTGCCTTCAGACCCTTGCCAGGGAAATTCAACTCACTGAACAGCTCGATAAATCATCCTCAAAACTGGTTGAGCTGGACGAGGATATAACTACCCGTTTGAAAATAACCAGGATAGATTAACAGCACCTGTTGATAAATAAAAAATTCTTATATTTGGCGAAAATTAAGCGCGATGGGAGAAAAGACAAGATATTCGGACGATGAGCTTGAGGAATTTAAACAGATAATTTTAAGCAAGCTTGAAAAGGCGAGGAAGGATTATGAGCTGTTGAAAGATGCCATCACCCAGGAAGAAAGCAACGACACCCAGGATACATCCCCAACATTTAAAGTTCTTGAAGAAGGTGCCGCAACCCTGTCCAAGGAAGAAGCCGGTAAACTGGCACAAAGACAACAGAAATTTATTCAGCACCTGCAGGCTGCCTTGGTCAGGATTGAAAACAAAACTTATGGTGTTTGCCGAGCAACCGGTAAGCTTATACCCAAGGAAAGGCTGAGAGCAGTTCCTCATGCCACACTGAGTATAGATGCCAAACAACAGCAACAATAATTTATTTACCTGATAATATATTGTAAGAATGATTGAAACCTTCTGATTTCAATCATTTTTATTTTCATTCAGCCAATGTCGATTACGAGAAAATCAATAGCTCTTATATCCATCATTCTTATTCTTGATCAGGTGTTAAAAATCTGGATCAAGACTAATTTAAGTATGGGTCAGGAGATAAATGTACTGGGTAACTGGTTCATTCTGCATTTTACTGAAAACAATGGTATGGCTTTTGGCATGGATCTGCCTGGAATCAACGGGAAAATAATACTTTCTGTATTCCGTATGATTGCTATTGCAGGTATTATTTATTTCCTTGTAAGACTTATCAAACAACATTCTGAACCGGGTCTGATTATCAGTATTTCCCTGATCCTTTCCGGGGCTGTAGGTAATATGATTGATTCCGCATTTTACGGAATAATGTTCTCAGATAGTTTCGGCCGTGTAGCTTCAATATTTCCTTCTGATGGAGGATATTCTTCTTTCCTGGAGGGCCGTGTTGTCGATATGCTGTATTTTCCTGTTATAAAAGGGACACTTCCCGCCTGGTTACCTTTATGGGGAAACCGTTATTTTGTTTTTTTCCGCCCTGTCTTCAATATTGCTGATACTGCAATCACCATAGGAGTGTTTCTTATTCTGATTTTTCAGAAAAGATTCTTTAAAACCGCTGAATCAAAAATCCTGTCAGCCAGGACAGGAGAAAGAGCCTGATAATCTTCCCGGAATCTTTAAAGAATAGTATACAAATCATCACATTGAGATCCTGTTCCCTGATTGATGTTATTAATAAACCTGAATTCATGCAAACAGACAAGACCTGCAGTGATATTGACGGTTACATCTCAAAATTTCCGCTTCATATTCAACATATCCTGGAGGAACTGAGATCAACTATCAGAAAAGCTGCACCGGAAGCTGAGGAAAAAATTAGCTATCAAATGCCGACTTTTGTACTGAAAGGCAATCTGGTTCATTTTGCAGCTTATTCAAGGCATATAGGCTTTTACCCGACTCCTTCAGCGATAGAAGCTTTTAAAGAAGAGTTAGCAGGTTTTCACTATGCGAAAGGATCTGTTCAATTTCCGGTTGACCAACCGCTTCCGTTGGATCTGGTCAGCAGGATAGTAGCTTTCAGGGTAAAAGAGAACCTGTTAAAATCTGAATTAAAAAGGCGAAAGAGTTGTTAGTTATTCGCCCGGGTGATTAAACCCGGTAATGCGCGTGTAACAGTAAATCAAAGGCTCGATCGGTATAGTTTATATCAGCTGGTTATTCTTCGTCACCTGCCAGGATCAGATCCAGTTGTCGCCTGGCAAGGTTCACCCTGGCAATTTCTACTTTTACCTCATCTCCCAGCTGAAAGATCCTTCCTGTATGCCGGCCGACGATCCTGTAGTTCCCCTCATCAAATTCATAAAAATCATCTGCAAGTTCACGCATGGATACCAGCCCTTCACACTTATTTTCCACGATCTCCACAAATATTCCCCATTCTGCCACTCCTGAAATTACGCCATCAAACACCTGACCGACCTTATCACTGAGGAATTCAACCTGTTTTAGCTTTATTGAGGCCCATTCTGCTTCCATTGCCTTTCTTTCCATCTCTGATGCATGCCTGCACCTGTCTTCATATTTCTTTTCATTTTTTGATCCCCCTCCTTTCAGGTAATGATCAAGTAACCGGTGGACCATCATATCAGGATAGCGGCGTATGGGAGAAGTAAAGTGGGTATAATATGGAAAAGCCAGGCCATAATGCCCTATATTTTTGGTGGAATAAACCGCTTTTGCCATTGTCCTGATGGCAAGTGTCTCTATGATATTCTGTTCCTTTGTGCCCCTCGCCTTATCAATGAGTGAATTAATTGAAGCTGCTATTTTTTTATTGCTGCTCATGTTCAGGGAGTAACCGAACTTTTTTATGAAGTTTGCAAACGATTCAAGGCGTTCGGAATCAGGTTTATCATGTATCCTGTAAACAAAGGTTTTTTTTGCGTTTGTTGTTCCCTGTAATTCATTGCCTGCCTTTTGCTGATAGCTTCTCCTGCCTATCAGTTCGGCAACTCTCTTGTTTGCCAGTAACATGAATTCTTCGATGAGCTGGTTCGAAGCTTTGTTTTCCTTATAGTAAACACGCAGGGGTGTTCCCTTTTCATCTATATCAAATTTAACTTCCACACGCTCAAACGCAAAAGCCCCTTTACGGAATCTCTCTTTTCTTAGTATCTGGGCAAGTGTGTGCAGGGTTAGTATCTCCCGGCTCATATCACCCTTTCCTTTTTCAATTACCTCTTGTGCCTCTTCGTAAGTAAAACGTCTCCCTGACCTTATGATGGTCCTACCAAACCATTCATTGATTATTTCAGCTTTATCATTCAGCTCAAAAACGACCGAATAACATAATTTATCCTCATCGGGAAGGAGGGAACAGATGTTATCTGACAATTTTTCAGGTAACATGGGAACGACCCTGTCAACCAGGTAAACCGATGTGCCACGCCTGAAAGCTTCCTGGTCAATGATGTCTTTTGACTTTACATAATGGGTGACATCTGCAATATGCACGCCCACCTCCCGGTTACCATTCTGAAGGGGTCTGAGAGACAGTGCATCATCAAAATCTTTTGCATCCGCGGGGTCGATGGTGAATGTCGGGACATTCCTGAAATCCTTCCTTTGGGCTATTTCTTTCTCAGAAATACTATCCTCTATTTTTTCTGCAATTGCTTCAACCTCTCCAGGAAATCTATAGGGTAATTCGAATTCAGCAAGAATAGCGTGCATTTCAACCTCATGTAAGCCCGCATCGCCAAGTACTTCGAGTATTTCTCCCATAGGGTTTTTCGATCCTTTAGGCCAGTCGGTTATTCTGCCAATGGCTTTCTGTCCGTTTACAGCACCCTTCAGTTTTTCAAGTGGTACAAACAGATCATAGGGCATCTCCCTGGAGTCAGTGTTCAGAAAGGCATAATGACCTTTTATTTCCACTGTACCGACAAAGGTTTTCTTTCCACGCTCTATGATTTCCACAACCTCACCTTCGGCACGCCTGCCTTTTCTTTTAGCAAATAAATACACTTTTACCAGGTCACCGTTCAATGCCTGGTTCAGGTTGGTTCGTGACACGAAAATTTGTTCCCCGATATCCTCTGAAACGATATATGCATAACCGGATTGTGCCATATCAATCCTTCCTGTAATAAATCCTCCCTTTGATTTTAACTTGAACCTGTCCTTAGAAATCTCAATAAGGTCTCCCCGTTCATGAAGATGGCTGAGAACCTGGCTGATGAGCCTCCTGTTGTGGGACTCTCTAAGCCTAAGCCTTCCTGATATCTGTTTGCTATTTAATGTGAGGGAAGGATTATTGGTGAATATCCCCATGACAGCATTTCTCAGCTCCTCATGCTGATATGGTTTCTTTACTTTCTTTTTTCCTTTCCGGGCCATAATCAATAAAGATAGGACGTTATTTGGTAAAAGCAATCATTCAGATCAGCATAACAGGTTATTATTACTATTTTTGTAAATCTAACTCTGCCAGCAAGATGAATCAAGATCTGTATGTTTACAACACACTTTCCCGCAAGAAAGAAAAATTTATTCCCCTCCATCCGCCTTTCGTGGGAATGTATGCCTGCGGCCCGACAGTTTACGGGGAGCCTCATCTTGGTCATGCCCGGCAGGCTGTCACTTTTGACATTATTTACAGGTATCTTATGCAGCTTGGTTACAGGGTCAGGTATGTGAGGAACATTACTGACGTAGGACACCTGGAGCATGATGCTGATGAAGGGGAGGATAAGATCGCCAGGCGGGCACGGCTTGAGAAGCTCGAACCGATGGAGATTGTCCAGAGATATACCAATGAGTACAGGGATAAGATGAAGATGCTGAACATACTGCCACCGTCGATCGAGCCGGTTGCATCCGGACATATTATTGAACAGCAGGATATGGTGGCCAGGATACTTGAAAAGGGATTTGCTTACGAAGTAAATGGTTCAGTTTATTTCGATGTGGATAAGTATCATTCAAAATACGGATACGGCAGACTTTCCGGCCGTAAAATAGAGGATCTTCTTACCAGTACCCGCCCGCTCAATAAACAGGACGAAAAAAGAAATCCTCTTGACTTTGCCATCTGGAAGCGTGCTGAGCCTGAACATATTATGCGATGGCCTTCAGCCTGGAGCGAAGGATTCCCAGGCTGGCACCTTGAGTGCTCCGTTATGAGCGTCAAATACCTCGGGGACACATTCGATATCCATGGGGGTGGTATGGACCTTCTGTTTCCCCACCACGAATGTGAGATCGCCCAGAATGTAGCTGTAACCGGTAGAGAATCTGTCAGGTACTGGATGCATAACAACCTGATAACCATCAATGGGCAGAAAATGAGCAAGAGCCTCAACAATTCCATCTCGCTTGAGCAGTGTTTCACCGGGACTCACGAACTACTGGAGAGATCGTATTCTCCAATGACCGTGAGGTTTTTCATGCTGCAGGCACATTACAGAAGTACACTGGATTTCTCCAATGAAGCCCTCCAGGCGGCAGAAAAAGGACTGGCAAGACTTTTCGATGGAATGGAGAACCTGAAAAAAATAAAACCTTCTGAAACATCAAGCTTCAACCCTTCAGATATCGAAAAACGTTTTTATGAGGCGATGAATGATGATCTGAATACTCCTGTTGCCGTTTCCGTCCTGTTTGAAGGAATTAAAAACATCAATGCAACAGCCGCCGGAACGGAAAAACTGACACTTCAGGATATTGAAAAAACATTCCAGATGTACAAGGAAATAACTGAAAAGATCCTTGGACTGAAAAAAGAAGCAGTGCCTGAAGGGCACGATGAACTCATTTCCGGCCTGGTTGAACTGCTTTTAACCATGCGTGATGAAGCCCGTGACAAGAAAGACTTTAAAACTGCAGATAAGATCCGTACAGAGCTTTCAAGACTGGGTGTTACCGTTAAAGACACCAGGGATGGGAATGAATGGAGCATTGACAGTACCCGATAAAAGTGTATACCTCAAAGGAAATAGTTGTTGGTTCCATTCCGCTGGGCGGCAGGTTGCCTGTCCGTGTCCAGTCAATGACCACAACAGATACCGGTGACACACTGCCAACTGCAGAACAATGTGTCCGCATATTTGACGCCGGTGCTTCATATGTCAGGCTGACAACCAGGAATCTTATTGAGGCACACAACCTCAGGCTTATAAAGGAAGAGTTACTGCGCAGAGGATATGATCAACCTTTGATTGCCGATGTTCATTTCAATCCGGAAATTGCAAAAGTGGCGGCTGCCATAGTGGAAAAAGTCAGGATCAATCCCGGTAACTTCAGCGGTGACAATATCAGGGAGGCCCTGGTACCGCTGATAAATATATGCAAGGAACACCATACTGTTCTCAGGATCGGAGTCAATCATGGTTCATTGTCGGAACGGATCCTCCGGGAATACGGGAATACCGGGGAAGGAATGGTAGCTTCTGCTCTCGAATATCTTTTAATTTGCAAAGAAGAGGAATTCGACGATGTGGTCGTCTCCATGAAATCGAGCAGTACTTTAACCATGATCCATGCAAACAGACTCCTGGTTAAGAAGTTCATCGAGGCAGGGATGAATCCTGCTATTCATCTCGGTGTCACCGAAGCAGGGGAAGGGGAAGACGGTCGCATTAAATCAGCCATCGGCATAGGAACACTCCTGTGCGAAGGAACAGGTGATACGATCCGTGTGTCACTTACTGAAGAACCTGAAAAAGAGATACCTGTGGCTCAGATGATTATCAGGGCAGCAGGAATCGGGGATGACCGTACACGCAAGAACCTGTCTGTACATGTTCCTGAAAATTCCGCAATCAGTTCATTCCTACCGGTCGGTGACAGTATGATTCCTGCTGTGGTGTGTGGCAAGGACAGTCCTGTGACTGACCTGAACATGAACAGCACTGATCCACGGGCTGATATAATGTATATAAGGAACATTCCGGATGGAAAGAACCCGGGGGGACAGGGCCTGTTTATCGTACCATACAGGGAATGGGCATCCCTGTCATCTGAAAATCAAAATATTCATCCTCTTTATACATATGATGAATTCAGGACAGCAGGAAATATTTCCGGCCGGCTGAATTTTGTGCAACTTGCATTCAGGGAATTTGATCCGGAACACGTCTCATTTATAGCTGCATCCGAAAAAACTATAGTTGTCCTTGAATGTGATGAAACGTTCACAAACCAGCTCTACCATTTGGCATACCGGCTGCTGGTTGATTCAGGCCTGCGATTACCTGTTATTATTAAAATGACCTATGACATCCCGGATAAGGATTATTTCATCATTAAAGCTGCCGTGGACACAGGAGGCTTGTTTGTGGACAGGATCTGTGACGGTATCTGGCTGATAAATAATGCTTTTGACAACCTGTTCCTGAAGGATACTTCCTTCAATATCCTCCAGTCCGCCGGTACCAGGAGGGTGAAGGCAGAATATATAGCCTGTCCTTCCTGTGGCCGGACACTCTTTAACATAAGTAAAACACTCTCCGATATTAAGGCAAGGACTTCCCATCTGAAACATTTGAAAATAGCTGTTATGGGCTGCATTGTAAATGGCCCGGGAGAAATGGCAGATGCCGACTATGGCTATGTGGGATCCGGGAAAGGTAAAGTCACCCTGTTCAGGGGAAAGGAAGCCGTCAGGAAAAATATCCCTGAAGAAAATGCTGTTGAAGAAATGATAAAACTGATCAAATCCGACGGAAAGTGGCTTGAAAAAAGCAACCGATGAGTATCTTTAATCAACAATAAACACACATGCTTGATCTGAATAATATTAAGAACCTTATTTTTGACCTCGGCGGTGTCATACTTGACATTGATCTGGAGAGAACCATCCGGGAATTCAGGAAGGCAGGACTGCAGGATGTCACTACGGAACAAATCATTTTTGCCAGTCATTATTTTTTCGAGCAGTATGAGACTGGAAAGATCTCCACTGAACTTTTCAGAAAGGAACTGCGGAAATTTACAGGAGACAACCAGTCTGATGATGCTGTTGATGAAATATGGAATGCAATGATCGTTGGTTTCGATCCTGCAAAGATTGAACTTTTAAAGAGGCTGAAGACAGAATACAGGACTTTCCTGTTAAGCAATACCAATGCCATGCATGAGGCATTTTACAACAACATTCTCAGGGAATCGACAGGGGTTGATAACCTGGAATTGCTTTTCGAGAAAGTATTTTATTCACATAAGGTTCACCTGAGAAAACCGGAACCGGAAATATTTAAATATGTCCTTGATAAGACAGGACTGGTTCCCGCAGAAACGTTGTTCATCGATGATTCCGAAATAAATATCGAAAGTGCTGCCCGTCTTGGGATCAGGGGCTATCATCTGACAGGAGAAGATTCAATTCTCAGAATGTTCAGTTAATGCTTCGCCGGATAAATATTTATGAATGTTGACGGCACACATTATCAATCCGTCTGGTTTGATGAGACATCAGACAGGATCTGTTATATCAACCAGAATTTCCTGCCTTTCCGTTTTGTAACAGAAGAGCTTATTTCTGCTGAAGGGGCTTTCAGAGCTATCAGGGAGATGCATATCCGCGGCGCCCCTCTGATCGGTGTGGTTGCAGCCTTTGGTATGTACCTGGCAGTGAAGGAATCCGGAGCAGGTACTGATCCGTGGGTATATATTGAATCCTGGGCAGAGAGGTTCACTTCAGCCAGACCTACCGCTATAAATCTTGAAGCTGCTGTAAACAGGGTACTTACCGCCCTGCAAAGGATCCCCGGTAATACAAAAAGACTGCTGGCTACCAGAAACCTGGCACTGCAGATAATGGAAGAAGAAAAAGAAAATTGTCACCGGATCGGTATATATGGAAGGGAACTGATCAGGGAGCTGAGCAAAGCCAGGAAAGGAAAACCGGTAAATATACTTACCCATTGTAATGCGGGATGGCTGGCTGCTGTTGATTATGGGACTGCTACAGCTCCTGTTTACCTTTCTCATGACGAAGGTATTCCTGTTCATGTGTGGGTTGATGAGACCAGACCGAGAAACCAGGGCGCTCGCCTGACAGCATGGGAATTGCTCCGGCACGGTGTCCCTCATACCGTTATACCTGATAATACCGGTGGCCTTCTGATGCAAAAAGGTATGGTGGACCTTGTAATTACCGGCGCCGACCGTGTTACAATGAACAGTGATGTTGTCAACAAGATAGGCACATACCTGAAAGCACTGGCAGCCAGGGATAATTCAGTACCATTTTACGTGGCCGCACCATCTTCCTCCATAGATTTCCACAATGATATTCCCTTATCAGAAATACCCATAGAAGAAAGAGACCCGGATGAGATCAGGTTTATGGAAGGACTGGCAGAAGGAAAGGTTCAAAATTTCAGGATCATTCCCGAAGAAAACCCGGTAGTCAATTACGGTTTCGATATTACCCCTTCCAGGCTTATCACCGGTATTATTACCGAGCGTGGGATATGCCCGGCAAATATGTCTGCCCTGTCGGACCTGTTCCCCGGAAGAACCTCCTGAAATATACAGGTCAGTATTCCATAATAATTTATCTTTGTTCTTATTAATCCACTAAAACCATAAAATCATGAAAAAAGTTATCATTTTCCTGATGGCGATTGCTCTTTCGGCAACACTCATCATGCAATCGGGTTGCTATGGTTCTTTTGGCCTTACCAAAAAGGTGTATGAATTCAATGGTAGTGTCGGGGATAAGTTCCTTAATACTATTGTTTTCTGGGCTTTTTGCATATTACCCGTTTACGAAATTGCAGGAACTCTTGATGTTGTGATATTCAACCTCCTGGAATTCTGGACAGGAAGCAACCCCATAGCAATGAATGACGGAGATATTGACACACAGATGCTTAAAGCGGGGGACAAGGAATTCCTGGTCACAACAACCCGTAACAATATTCATATAGAACAGGTTTCAGGTCCACAGAAAGGAGAAAGTGCTGATATTATTTTCCGGCCCGAGGCTAATTCATGCTACCTGGGGTACCATGGATCAGTCACCAAATTCGCCGAATATAATCCTTCTGACCTGAGCAGCCTTAAAATATTCCTCCCGGATGGGAAAATGCTGACTGTCGATCCGAACATGAGAGATATAAATATGATCCGTGGAATGCTTCAGGATAGGGCTGCGGTGTTAGCCTGTGAATGAGATTAGTCATCATTTCAGTTCTGTATTCTGACTTACTTTACCAGCCTGCCCGGTGCTTTTCAAACAATTGAAAAGCGGCACCGTGACAGGCTGGTTTGTTTTGGGAATAATGTTGGATGCAAATGCCCTGATATGGTTAAAGAATCCTCCCTTTCTTTTTTCTGACAGGGAAAAAATCTCTTTTTTTTGGAAATGTAAAAAAGATATATTAAGTTTGTATTGCAAATCTAATTGTATTATTATCTTAAATATATCACAAAATGGATAACAAAACAAAAACATCATCCATAGAATTGCGGCTCTGGCTGACAAACTATGAGGATGGACTGACTGATATGTTTTTCGGTTGTTTCCTGATGATCACCGGTTCTAACCAGTTGATTACCTGGTTCGGACATGACGTACCTGTTTACTTTAACCTGGGTATCCTGGTACTCATTGGCATCTATCTGTTGTTAAAGAAGTACGTTGCCCAGCCCAGGCTTGGAACAGTCAAATTTGGAACCAGGAGAAGAAGAAAGCGTATGAAGGCACTTATAATCGCGGTTGCCGCACAGGTATTTACAGCGATTGTGTTCTATTTTGCCTTAAATCATTTATTGCCCCAGGGAGAAAGGTCCGGATTGATATCCCTGATCATAGAATTTTTATTCTTCCTTATTGTTTTCAGTGTCATTGGTTATTACACTGACTACAAATGGTTTTATTTCATCGGGGTAATCATGGCTGTAGCATGGCCCGTTAATTATATTCTTCAGCCTTATCTTCACTCTGTCCTTCCGGGGATTATCCTTCAGCTGGATGCAGGCTCATTGATGCTGATCATTGGAATGATCAGGTTCATTGTTTTTCTTCGTACACATCCTAAACAGGGGGATCTGAACTATGAAAGACAATAATTTATCCGGTGGTAATCTGTTCAGTGGCATCATCGAGCTTAACAAAACCATTCATGAACCTGCCAGGATTGCGATTCTCTGTCTGCTTTCCTCAGTTGAAAGTGCTGATTTTCTTTTTATCATGAATCAGACTGGTCTGACACAGGGTAACCTGTCTTTTCACCTGGGCAAGCTTGAATCGGCCGGTTATATCGTTATCGAAAAGAGGTTCCGGAATAAGCGCCCCAATACCCTGGTCAGGTTAAGCGATACCGGAAGGGATGAATATAGACGGTACATAAGATCCCTCAGGGAATTTCTTAACGGGATATCAGATTAACTGTAACCTGTGTTATTTTTCCCT
>Ga0172366_10001407_pt1 | contig 18578 bp, 17 predicted proteins | sample LakKivSesite69cm_FD_114533 | JGI IMG/M metagenome (GOLD analysis project Ga0172366, IMG submission 114533) | Sediment microbial communities from Lake Kivu, Rwanda - Sediment site 69cm | ecosystem: Environmental > Aquatic > Freshwater > Lake > Sediment | place: Rwanda: Western Province, Lake... | reverse complement strand
TCTTCATCTTCATCTTCAAAATTTTGATTATGTTTTTGATGAAAATTTTTAAAGTCAAAGTCAGACAAAGATAATGAATTTACAAGTGAAATAATAACAAAACACATTTGTTCTTTTGGTAAATTCTTTTCAAGAATTTTTTTTGATACTGCATTTGCTAAAATTATAAGAGAAATTACCTTTTTTTCATCTTTCATGAAACTGTTATCTAAATTTTTTTCTCTTAATATTTCTTTTTTATTTAATATTAAACCTGGTACATCAGTCAATTTCATCGAATCAATTGTATTTCTTTTAATTTCTTCTTCTAATAATTGAGTTCTAGTTTTTTTATCACCACCTAATTTATTTATTTCTTTAGTAATTGACTTAATATGGTCTTTGTTTAATTTTTTAGCAATACTAAATGATATTAACACACCGTGTTTAGCAATTAAATGATTAAAAGATTTCATATAAAATAAATATCATCATAACTATAATAACTTTATTTTAAAATCTAGCCCTAATTGGTTTTTTTGCACCTTGAATTACATCAGGATCCATACTAAAATGTATAGTTCCCCGTCTGATATAACCCCTACCACTACAAAAAGTACAATTATAACAAAGTATCTTTAAATTTTCAATTTTATGGTTAGTTTTATCACCGTCTTCAAAATTTAATAACAATGGTATTTTACCGTCAGTAATTCTTCTTTCACCATACCCACATTGTTCACATTCTGCTTTCTTTGTACCAGATCTTATTAATTTATCTTTTAATCTATGTATAGGAAAATTAGGACACTTACCAGCAAGTATCTTACTCAATGGATATTTACCTTTATTTGGGTCAATTGTACTATTTAAATCTCTAGTCTTTCTTACTTTAGGGTCACATACAACGTGAACACCATACATTCTTGCATACTTTTTATATGTAGTATAACTTACACCCAACTTTTTCGCACATTCTCTCGCACTTCTACTCTTTTCTCTCATCTCTTTAATTTCCGATTCCAATAATATTCTAGCAAGTCCATTTTTTTCTTTTCTCCTTGGAAATAATACTTCTTCAGCTTGTTTTTCTAAATGAGGAATATTAACGCCATTTTCTCTTAATTGATTTACTTCTTCCGCAATTTCTTTAGCTATATCTTCACCAATACTACTAATCTCTTTTATCTCTTTTACATCTTTTTTAAGTGATTGTAACTCATTTAATTGTCTTTGCATTTCGGCCATTTGAGCCAATATTACATTTATATCTGGAACACTCATACTTATCCTTTAATTGGTTCTTTAGCTAAATCTACTTTGGTTTTTATCAAAAATACTTTTCTAAGTATTTCTGCTTTACTATGCATACCAGCGTTAATTAATATTTTATATGTATTATATACTGTTACTGATTTCTTCGCCTTTGAATTCTTTGGTACTACCCAACATTGTAATAAAGCAGTAACATTAGAATTACCGTCTTTCATAGCTCTTTCAATTGCTTGTGTACACGCTTCTAATTTATAGTCGTCAAATATAGTTTCATCAACTTCTATTATATGTTTCCAATTATAACTGGTTACTACTACTGTTTTCATATATTCAAATCTCCATCATTCAATAGGTCCATGTTATCTAGTTTGCGTTTTACACTTTCACAAACCTTTTCTTCTATTGTATTAGCAACAAAGACAATCTTTTGAATACTCTTACTCTTTGCACTATCACGCCATACTCTTCCAGTAGATTGTCTCATTAATACAGCAGAATAACTAGGTGATATTAAAGACATTCTAGGATGTTTACCGTTCAAATCATGTAGACTCAAACCTGCACCACCAGCTTGAATATTTACTAATATTACCCGTTCTTTATCTGCTTGAAAATCATCAATATTTTGTTGTCTTGCCTTTGCATACTTAGCTTCACCGTTAACAATACACTTGGTATTTAATCTTTCTGATAAAGCATCAATGGTTTCTGTAAAATTACAGAATACAACTACACTCATTCCATTTTCCAATGATTCTTCAATCATTTCAATGAATAATGGAACCTTAACTAATTCAATTTTTTGTCGTGCTCTAAGAATAGCGGTCAATTCACTAGTATTTTCCTTACTTTCTTTTTTAATCTTCTTCTGTAATTTATCCAGTTCAGCTTCCATTTCGGCATAGATACTATTAATCTTCTTTTGAGCATCTTCTTCCATATTATAACATTCAGCGTCAATTTGACTCTCTGGAAAATTAGGAATAGTATCTCTAGTTAATCTTACACCTCTATTTACAAATATATCATTATGTAATTTCTTTAATACTTCTTTATCATTATTAAACTGTAATCCAAATCTACCTTTACTTACACCATGAGCATATAACCAAGTATAATATTGTTTACTGTTTTCAAACAATTTAATTGCCATACCAACTGTCTTTAATTCTAATGGATTAGTCGCATTTGTAGCTGAACAAAACAACATCTTATAACCTTGTTTTAACGCAGCGAGACAAGTTTCACTATTTTTAGTATTTGCACCTTTTAATTTTTGGCTTTCATCCCAGATGATTAGGGTAGATTTGGGTATTTTCCATACAAATTCATTGCGTCTAGTATCTCTTCTTTTTACATAAGAAGCAATCATACTATCTTTTTTACCCATTCTCAACATTTCATAATTGATAACACCTACCAATCTATGATTAATTTTAAAATGATTTTTAATTACTCTTTTCCACGATTCCATTACCGCTTTTGGACACACAACCACAATATCCATATCCAATTCTCTTGCAGTGCCACAAGCACTGTATGTTTTACCTGTATTATGAGTTACAGTAAAATCTCCAAGCAAAAATCTTCCATCTCCATCTAATGAAAATCCATAAAAATTATCATTTGACATAGATTCAACGGTGAATCCAATAACCAACACATCTTTCTTTTGATTTCGTATGTTTGATTTTTTTCTTTGAATACGTGTCGGAATTATTTCACAATTTCCACTGATTGAAACACTATAATAATCTCCTACAACGCCATTATTTGTACATGTCTTTTTGACAGATTTAATATATGCAGCAAAACCTAAAGATCGTGATATAAACGCAACGTCGTTTGCAAGTTGATATGATTTACTAGTAAAATCAAAACCTCCGTTTCTATAATAACCATCAGAATCCAATAAACCAGCAAGTATTTCTAATCTTTGATTTTTGTTACAAATTTTATATTCTGTAGGAATAAATCTATCTTCACATTTAATTGGTAATAATCCTACGTCCCGTAAATATTTAAATAATGTAGGTGCATTTGTTATTTGTTTTGTTATTGTTTCATTGGTGTTTCCCAATAACCAATTATTTTTATGAGATTCATCAATAATTGATTGCCAACAGATATCATCTATTGATGTGAACGTAATGGTAGATTTCTGTGATAAACCACCGTCGCCTAACAATAACCCCATAAAATATGGAGAAAATGGATGATTCTTGGTCGCCCAATTATCAATTGCTACACGAAATAATTTCATATGTCGCTTCACTGACAATGGTAATTTTAGATAATCTGATACTTTGATATCATAGATTTCATTTGGTTTATATCCCCCAATTGATTTTTTAGTAGAATGTAATTTAGTTATTTTGACCGTCAAAATGTGATTAATATTGACAATGAAAGAATCTCCTTTTACAGGGACAATTTTTACCATCTGTTCATTTCCAAAACACAATGATGTAACTTTTTGCGGTCCATTCCACCCCATTATCACATCATTTACCACGATATTTTCTACCAATTTTATGGTTCCATCAAACATCAATATAGATTGTCCTTTTGCATGACATCCCACATCACTACCATCAATTGCACATCCCCATTTGTTAATGGATGCGCATAGTTTGGATACAGCAGTTATTTGCCATGGTCTTAAACCAGATGTATTTTGTACATCATATGGTTTTAATGGTTCGTTTGATTTAACAGTATCTACTGTTTCTTTCTTATAAAACTGTTCTTTGGTGTTATGAGTTTCGGTAAGAAACCAATCATTGTCTACTTTTTTAACACCGTAACCTTTATCTTTTAATTTGAAACTATTGCCTTTCCAATATATAAAAAACTCGTTACGGTAATTTACTGGAATTAACCAATGTCTTGTCCAAAGAGGTATTCCGCTCTTTGATTCAATTTCATAAGGGTCACTCCACTTTACATCCAAATTAATCATTTTTAATCACCCATTTCAGTACGATATTTACTATAATGTGCAACATCATGGACATTACAGTTATTAAATGTACCACCTTTTCCTACAATTCCAATATTAAATACGGTTCTCATTGATTCGGTAAAATTTCTGCCATCGGAATCATCATAACCATGACCTAAATCAATAAGATTTTGCATGTAAACTGATCTAGTTTGTTTAAACTTACGTTTAACTGTTCCTTCTAAGTGTTTTACCAAACCTTGTATATTTTCAAATATAAAAGGTTCTTTTCTTTGTGTAGTATCTATAATATAAAATTTGTTCATACATTCATATATAGTCGTATTTATATATACTTTACCATATAATAAATGGAAATCAATTTATTATTAATCTCTTGATAACGGAACGGATGACTTTGAATTTCGTTCTGTTTGTCCACGAATTACTTCAAAATATTGTAATAATTTATTTATCAAATTCTCCGCAATCTTTTCTACCCAATCTTCAGGTTTATATTCAGTAATACTTGGTCCATCATGAATTGATTTTAAATTATCTTTTTGAAATTCTTTAGTTAAAAATTGTACCAAATTTTTTCTAAGTTGTTCTTTATGATTAACAATGAAAATTTCACACAATTGTTCTTTATAACTTACTCTTACAGGAGCTTTACCTTTACCACCGCTACCTTTTTCACCTCTACCAGCCGATCTTTGTGCAGATTTCTTTCTTTTTACCCAATTTGCAATAGCTTTTTTACCACCTTTGGCTCTTAATCTAGCAGCATATTTTTTACCTAAACAAGCACTGTAACTACTTCCTTTTTTAGCATCACCACATTTACCGGCTTTTTTACCGGAAGAATCGTATCTATCCCATCCTCCACCACTACTACTGCCTTTACCACCTTTACCGAACCATCTACCCAATCCACTATTGGCATAAACTTCATCTATTAAATCTATCATTTGGTCTTCTAATTTTTCTAATGGGTACGACATAATCCTTTATAAATATAATGTAATTAAGTATAAATATTCAATATTTATAAAATATGGCAAGTGCTAAAGATATAAGGTTTGACCAGAGAAATGTAGCCAATACCGCATATCAAGAAAAATATGTTAACGGTAATAGTTTGATTATAAGAACAGATTCTACAGGATCTGTTGTTGGTGCATCTACATTAGAAGGTGTTGCGATTGGAACAACTACACCTAGCACAGGTAATTTTACAAATTTAACTTCTTCTGTAATAAGTTCATCTATAATAATTGGAAATTTTAGTGGAAGTTTATCCGGAAGCAATATTAATGCAAATATAATTTCATCGAGTACAGGTGTATTTGATAATTTAGTTTCAACTACATCAACTTTATTCAGTGTTACCGCAAGTAATATTACTGCAAGTGGATATATTTCGTCGTCAACATTAAATAGTACAAATTTAGTATCCGAAAATAATATATTAACTAATATTACCTCAAGTAATATAAGTGCAAGTAATAATATATCTTCTTCAACTGCAAATATAAACACTATTACATCCAATTTAATCAATAGTGTTAGTGGAAGTTTTAATAATATAAGTTCTAGTAAAATCACTGGCGGTGTTACTGAATTAGATACATTATCTGTACTAGGTAATAGTACATTTTATGGAGATTTAACGGTATATGGTAGTAGTTCTATAGTCAACATTAGTTCCAGCACAGTTATCATAGGTGATAACAGAATTCAACTTAATGCATGGAGTACTGGTTCATTTAGTCAAAGATATGCTGGTTTAGATTTGACTGATAGCGGTAGTTCAAATACTGTAACCAGTTCACTTTTATGGGACAGTTTAAATAATTATTGGTTATTAACAAATAATCAAACTGGTTCAAATCCTGTTGTAACAAGTAGTGCGTTAATAATACAAGGTCCTGTTAGTGATTTTGGAAATGAAAAACAACTTCCAGTAAATACATTTTTAAAAGTTGAATCTACTATTGGTAATTTAACATCATCAAATTTAACAGAAGTAGGAAATTTATTAACATATAATGGCACAATAAGTTCATCTGCTATTAGTGCTTCATCTGGTTTTTTTAGTTTAGATGTATTAATTAATGGTGTATTACAAGTATTTAGTAAAATATATGCTTATGCTGGTATAATTGGAGATGTAACTGGTAGTTTATCTGGAAGTTCAGTAACAACTACTACACTCAGTGCTTCCCAAATTAATTCGACTAATATTGTTACCAATACACTTTCTGCGTCTGCAATAACAAGTTCAATAATTATAACCGGAAATGCTACAATTGACGGTGGTACTATAAATAATACTATTATAGGTAATGTTACACCTTCCACTGGCAATTTTACCACAATTACATCCAGTATTATTAGTTCATCTACATTAATTTCAAATTATAATACATTAATTAATGTTACTTCAAGCAATATAAGTGCAAGTGGTTATCTTAGTGCTTCTTACGGTAATTTTAATACATTAACTTCCACAAACAATATATTTGTAAATGTTACTGCAAGTAATATAAGTGCAAGTAATAATTTAAGTGCGTCAAATATATACGTAGAAAATACACTTATAGCTGATACAGGTTCATTTGTTTACTTCAATATTAATAATACAGGATCAGCTCCTACAAATTTTACTTCTTCTGGATTGCCTGGTGAAATAAGATTCGATAACAATTTTATTTATATCTACACAAATAATAGATGGGTAAGGTCACCAATAAGTAAATGGGATTAACCTTTTAATAAAGACTTATTTTCAACAATAGGTTTTTCTTCATTAGGAATACCCATTCTTATTTTAAGCATTCTTAAAGCTGCCCTTGGATGCATATTACCACAATTGAATCCCAATATACCATACTTACGACAAAAAGATTCCAAGTCAGCAATATCATTTTCACTATAATTTACTAAAGGAATATTATTGCCACTATCTTGTTGTTGTTTTCTTTTAGCCATCAATGCAACAGGATCAAAATCAGAAACTTTAGTCGCAACTGGCCTATTCATAGACATATGACCAAACATTCCGCTTCCTATCGATTGCCACTCTTCCATATCAATCTTTATTCTTTGCGAATTTTCTTTGCGAATTGATCAAATGCCGATGCATTTGTCTGCATTCTTCGTTTGATTTGTTCTGGTCCACTTCTTGCATTTTTGTGGTTTAAATATTCTTTAGATACTGAATCCCATTTACCACTATTCATAAGAGCAATAGTCTTCGGACCCAAATCTCCTCTATATAATCCATTAATTATTGCATTTTTAACTGAAATTGGTAAACTATTAAAATTAGTAATTTTATTAGATGCAACTTTTTCTTTTATCTTTATATCAGAATTAAATAGTTTTTCGATTTGTTCATCACTTAATTTTTGTTGTCCGTTTAACACTTTATTATAATCTATAGAATCGCCAAATAATAATTTAAATAATTGTTTATCCTGTTCACTATTATTTAAATAATGTCCTATGCCAATTGTTGGTTTATTTTCTGTGTCTTTATAAACAGAATTTCTTTTACCTTCCCAATGACCAATATAATCACTTGTCTTTTGATTTAGTAAAGATGATTCGCTGTTTTTTACTGCGGTTTGTACGATAGGAACTGGTTGTTTAATTTTAGCCGCATCAATATTTCCAGACATTGCACCCAATCCTAAAACACTAGCAGCAAGCCAATCTTTTACTCCTTCAGTTAATTTAGATTCATCTAAACTGGTTAAATCTTTGATAATTGTACCTCTACCAGTAGCAACAATTTCAATTTTTTTTTCTTTTGTGAAATTAAGAATTGCATCTTTAACAATTCCTGATACTGGCGGTATATTAATAGATGAATTTCCTTGTAATGAAAAATCATAATTAGGAGTATTTGATAATGTCAAAAAATTAGAACTTGTATCAAGAATACCTCTAATATATCCTTTTTTGATTGCATTTTCGTAAGTATGAATTAAAGTAGAACCTCTTGGTATTGAAGGATCATTTTTTATTATCCATTCTTCATGACTTATATTTGCATCTTCGACTTTACCATCAGGAGTAAACCAATATTTCTTTTCAGGTGCAGTATATGCATTAAATCGTAAAGATCTTTTCAATCTTTCTTTTTCTTTATCTTCATAATAACTTTCTGTTATTTTATCCATAGTCATACCAGTTACTTTCAAAATTAAGTCTTTAGCACATTCTACATCTGAATTTTTCAAACAATCTTCCATCTTAACTAATTCTTCTTGATTTGCTTTTTGATAAAATGTTACTAATTCATGAAAACCTACGCCACCGTTATAATTTAATTCTTTCAAAATTTCATCTAATTTTCTACCTTGTGGTCCAAAATGATCTAAATGATGATATACGTCATCAAGATATTCACCAGCAAGATTCAATTTAGCTTTTACCCAATCTTCCAATTGAGTATTTGGTTGTAACATTGTTTGTAATTCTTTTGCATCACTATTAAGTTGTTTTAACGCACCCATTGCCATTGAACTATTTTGTTCTTTTAATAGTTCTTGAAGTGCTTCTTTATAATATTCTTTGACTGATTTACTTTGTGTTTTTCCACCAGCTTGTCTTTTTCTACGAGCTTCACAATGTGCCCTCTGACTGAAACCTTTTGGTGCTTTGCTACAATCTATTGACTTTTTATACTTATTTGTCCACTTTTCTTCAATATTTTGTGTGCCTTTTTGTTTTTCTTCATTGTAAAACTTAAGATAATCTCTTACAGTTGCTACATAATCACATGCATGATTCAATTTAGCCTTTACCCAATCTTCTAAATTATCATTTACAGTGAACATTGATTGTAATTTTTCACTGTAATCTATAATTTTAGTAACATCACTTTGGGCCATTTCGGCATTTTCATCAATTACACCTTTTATACCTGGTGATTTATATGTCAAAGCATCATCCTTTAAAGATACAAGTTTTTCTGCTATTTTCTTTTGAGAAGGTGTAAGATTAGAAAATCCACTACTTTCACCCAAACCGTGTAATACACTATCAACTGCACTCTTGGTAATCCATTTTAATCCAGCTTCACGGATTTTTTCTGCTAATTTCTTACCTTTAAAAGTTTTTTTGAGTTCAATTAATTTTTCTAATTCTTTAATTGATTTTTTAGCATAATCCGTATATGTTTTATAATCACTCATAAATTATCTCCATCCTCCACCTTTGGATTTATACCATTTTGCGGCCCATGCATTAGCATAAGCACTAGGATAAACGTCAAATTTTGATCTTGCCAGAGACTTAGCTCTAGACCATAATTTACTATTTGTTGGTTTAGCTCCTTTTTTCTTCTTTTTTTTCTTAGCTTCGTTCAAAGTAGGATCTTCAATATCAATTTCAATTGTTTTATTGACTATTGGATTACTTCTTCTTCCATGTACTTGTCCACTTGATGTTTTACCTATAGTACCGCCCATATTACCTCCAGTTACCGTATTATTTCCTACTCTTGCTTTATCATTGAAACTTTGGTTTGGATCTCCTAAACCGGAATTCGGAGAAGGTTTAAATTCACTTGCCAAACCAGCGTTTACTAGTTTAGTATAATATTGTGAATCTTTAGTTAAATGATCCATTGCTATTTCAGTAGAAACTTTTGGATCATTAGTATGTTCCATTTCAACTTGAACACCAATTGATAATTCATTAGTATTTACATCACTCGGTACAGTTACATCACCTACACCACCATCTAGTGAGTGAAATTGTTCGGTTAAATGTTCATAAAACTCTCTATAAGATACATCCCAATCGTTATGTTCAGTATCAGTCCATTTATCAAATTCGTTTAATTTCTTCATTTTAGTAATTTTTTTAAAGGTTTTTCCGTCATCCCAATATGGGTCAATCATCCATCTTCTACCCTTCATTCTAGGGTCACCGATTAATGGATCATTTGGTTCTTTTTTAGGCTTTTGGGAATCGTTTTTCATATTTCTTTTGTGCCATTTCTCTAATGATTTTACCGATTTCCTTTTCTTGTGGTGTACGATAATCTACAATTTCTTGTTGTGGAGTAGCCATTAAATTATATGGTTCTGCTTTTGATTCTGGACTCATAAATGATGGTTTTACTGGTAACTTGTCATCGTCATCAATATTCAACATATGTAATTTACTGTAATATTTGTTATCTTCTTTAAGATTTCTTACCACTAATTCTTTAGCCAAATCTTTTCTTTTAAACACCATTTTCTTCAATTCATATTGTAAACCAGCTAAAACTTCGTCTGGTGTTACTTTATATTTGATATCTTCAACATCTTTTTCATATTGACCTGGATCATATGTGGATTTATTATCATAATCATCAGGTGGTGGTGTACTGATATCACTCGCAGAACCAGCTAGAGATGGAGCATACTTGAATGAATTAGGATTTTGAGATACATCTGGTGAACTATATGTATCCAAACCAGACGCACCGCCTAATCCACCTTGTACAAAAGACTGTCCAGTGAACATTCTATCGCCCATTTCATTTTCGTTTATAGTTTTTGACATATATATAAATATAAGAAAACATCACTTAATGTTTATTATTTTAAACGATAGTTTTGATTGGGTGATAATAACCGTTGACATTTTTATCAAATGTAATATTTTCGTATTTCCAGTTAATGTAATTATCTGATTCAGTAAAAGGTTTTTGTAATGTATATCCTGATTGTTGTAATAACGTTCCTAATCTGAGTTCTGAAAACATATTATCGTATAATCTAGGATTATCATACATTCTATTTACCATTGATGATAATACTGATTTAGTAAAGAATAATCCTGACGTTGGTCCCATTCCTCCAATATTAGATGTAAGTTTTTGATTTTCGGATAGTTGTGTATACCAATACCAATCATTTAATTTTTCTTGTGGATATATCATATGACTAAAATGAGTCATATTCAATGCATTACTATAAAAGGTTTCTAAAGAACAATTGGAATAGGTATCCCATTCTACTATCAAATATGTAGGTAGATTTGGATAATTTAAATAAAAATCATATATCAATAAATCAGCTTCACTCCAGTATTCAATTTTCTTATTTTCGTTTAAAATATTATTTTTAGGATATAAGTCTTTTTTTGAAACAATATGGGAACCACTAATTAAATTATGATTTTCAAATCCAACCGGATAAATATTTTTAGTTGGATTGTATTTTTTTAACAATTCATAATTTTGAATAGTTACATCATTAACTGAATAATGTAAAAATAATATACATATTCTCTTTTTTAGTATCATATTATTAAATATATTTGTATGGGTGATAAAAATGAGGTATTTTCGTATCTATATTGATATCATCAACCGTCCAACTTATATATTTTTCAATATCATATCGTCCACTTTTAAGAGATGTAAACTGACTTACTAATGTACCACCTCTAATTTCCGATAACATATTATTATATAAAGATTTATTTTTTAATATTTCTTCGGTACATTTTTTTAGAATATGATTTCTAAAATATATACATGTAGATTGTCCATATGAATGTAAATTATTAAATTTGTGATTATTTGGATTTAATTTTCTATATTGTTTCACCCACCACCATTCTTCATCTGCCGGACTTCGTATTCCATTTCCAAAAAAATCAACATTTGTATCAAAAAATTCTTCTATACCAACATTACTAATTGTATCATATTCATACAAAAAATATTCATCATAATTTGGAAACTCAGAATAACCACTGTATAAAAAGAAATCGGGATTTGACCAATCTTCGGTGTGTAAATTGTCTATTTCAACCAATTCTTTGTTTTTAGGATATAATCTTGTATCCGTAACTAATGAATTTGGCAACAAATCATAACCAACAAATCCAATTGGAACTATATCCCATGTTGGATTTAATTTTTTAACATTATTAAAACTATTAACTGTCAATTCATCCACTTTATGATGACTAAATAATATCAATTTAGTATTCATATAATCAATTTAAATACATTCAAAAATTTCTGTTTATTTTTTGTATTTACTTCTAAAAAATGATTTCTTATATTTTCACTATTATTCTTTTGAAACTCAAACAGTTCTTCTTTATTATTCAACACTTCTTCAAATTTTGATTTGTCTATAAAATATCCATTTCTAAGTTTATACATTGACGGATATAGAAATTCATAATTTAATAGTTTATTATAAATTCTTTTTATCGATATAAATTTAACTAAATCTGGATTTAAATATTCTTTGAATACAGGTATTTCACTACATATTACTAATTTACCACAACTCATGGCTTCCCATAAATAATGTCCCCATGCTTCATATAAACTACAACATATATGAATATCATGATTATTAAATTCGTTAGTTAATTCATTTTCAGACAAATATTTTTCATTTGAATCTAAAACGTGAATCTTTTCTTTGTAATTATTTACTAATTCATGATTCTTTTGTATAGACTTTCCTTTTAAAAACATCATTTCTTTTACATTTTTACTGAAAAAATATCTATCTAAACTAAAAAAACCAGTAACAATTATATTTTTATTATAAGGGGCTAATATAGATTTAGCATATTTAGATTTAACAAAAACATAATCAAAATTATTTAAATATATTAATTCATCCCCAGATAACCATTCTTCATTTGGTATTATGATATTAATTTTGTTATAGTTCATATATGGAACATATATGTTTTGTATAAAAAATCCAACATCACTTTTTCTACATACTACTTCTTTTGATATATCATATATAACAACATCAAATTCTTTCAAAACTTGATTTAATAAAATTATATCATTTTTCAATCCGACACCGTTATTCCAATAATATATGTTAGTTTTCATTAAATTTAAATTTATTTACAATTGAAGTACATAATTCTTTATCTGATTTAGCCAAATTTATTAATGATGAATCAATATAATTCGTATCTATCCACCAATCTTTTTAAGTATTCTTGTTTTATTACATTCAATATATTCTATATGAATACATTTTTCCAATGCAATTTTTTGTGCTAACTGTGTACTCTGATAATTAGCATCATCAAATATTAATATCCCATTTACTTTTAATTTAGGTAACCAAAGATTTACATCCAACAAAACGTGCGATTCATTGTGAGAACCATCTATATGTAATATGTCAATTTTTTTATTTAAAAAAATTTCATCGTTTATTGCAATTTCGCTAGGTTTATTAACTAATATAAAAGGCAATCCTAATCTATTAAATTCAGTAGTAAATAAATTTTTAGAATATTCTAAATCCTCTTCACTTGTATATGATTCGTTTACTAAACAATCAAAATTATAAGCATCTATGCCTATAACTTCACAGTTATGAACTAATGAAGCTGCACTAAAACTAGCCAAACTTCTTCCTCTATATACGCCTATTTCTACAATTAAATCGGGTTTTGTATTTATAACAAGATCAAATAAATACTTACTTTTTCCTTCAGAACACCAACCATTTAAATTTTTATATGATTCTAGTAACAAACCATATGCTAAATCGTATGTCATAAGTTAATGTTGAGTTAATGAAAAAAAGTTTTTATCTATAGGATTATTTATTGAAATCTGTTCTGCCAAAGGAGGAATAAAAACATAATGTTTTAATAGTTTTAAACTTCTTTTTTGTATCTGAATATCAATATGACTCCATGCCAAACTGTTTGTTTCAATTAATGTAATAAGTGAAGACTTTTTAATCATATATGCGTGTGTACACATTGGCGGATGTGAAGTAGTAATTATATTATCATTTACATTGAAAATATACTCTTTAGATGGTAAACAACAATGTCCAATAAATACATACTGCCAATCATTTGGCAAATTTGCCTTATATTGAAGTAATTTTTCTTTAAAATTCTCACAAAGAATTACATCATCCTCAAAAATAATAATCTCTTCATACGGTAAATAAGTTAAAATTTTCCATAAAATATAATGTGATAATATACATCCTATATGGCCTGAGGAAATAAAATGAACAGGCCCATGATCAGGAATCCAATTGGGTTGATCATCTATATAAGGAATGTGTGTATTTAATCCAAATTTCTTTCCATTAATACCTTCAAAAAATTCAACATCTAATCCATTTTCTTTAAAATGTTTTTCTGCATATTCTTTTCTTTTTGGTGTGTCTTTTAATGTCAAACAAAATATTTTAGGCAAAATGTTCATGGTTTTATATAAAGATTACAAAAATTATTAGGATCATCTGATTTTGCTTTATCAATTAGTTTACATTCAAATTTATTTTCTATTAAAGATATAGCTTTTTGTGTTTGATACCAATTAGCATCATCAAACCAAATATATCCTCCTTTTTTTACTTTAGGCAAATATAATTCTACGTCTCTACAAGAACTTTCTTCTTCATGATTTCCATCTATATGAAGTATATCAATTTCATAATCTATTGATCTTAAATATTCTTCAGATGTCATTCTATGCAACTGAATATAATTCTCTAAATCATTATTTATGATAGCATTCACACATTCATTATAAATATTTTCATAGTCTAATGTTTTCCACCAATAAATTGCATCATTATTAGTCATACCATCAATACAATCACTTGATTTCCAAGAATCTATACCATGTATTATTCCTTTATTATTGTCTTTTAATGCAAATGCTTGAGATAATAATGACTTACCTCCAAAAACACCTATTTCAACTAAAATTGATGGTTTAACATCAATAATCAAATTGTATAATTTATCTACTTTGTCTTGATGACACCATCCTTGTAAATTATTTATAATATTTAAATATTTCATATTTTTTTCAATAAAACCATTTTGTCCATATAAACTTCATTTCTTCTAATTTCTTCATAACCATTTATATTAATGTCATCTTTAGTAAATAACAATATATATTTGGAAGTTAAAACATTAGATATATCTGAATAGTTACAATCAAAATTTAAAACTAAAAGATCGCATTTTTCGAATGTCATTTCACTTGTTTTTAACAATTTTATTGTTATATTATAATTCATCAAATAATTTAAATGATAACAAAAATCATGGTTAAAAATAAATTCATCATCATAAGATATAAATTCAATCGGTTTTAAATGTAATAATAATTGAGATGTATAAGCTCTTTGAGTTTTATATTCAATTATTTTTTCAAAATTGAATTCTTTTAATGTTAATACATCATCTATAAATGCGGATATTTTATTAGCATTATTTGATATTTTATAATTTTTAATAACATTTTTTAAAAAATCTATGTGGCATTTATAAAAATCAACATCGTGTGAATCAACATAATAATCTTTAGTATTATCGTGAATTGCAATTATTTCATCATTATTTATGACATCTTCTTTTTTCCATTTTGTCATATAATATGCACAAGTTCTAGATACAGTATCTCCATATTTTACATTTGTAACTTGTGAACACGTAGCATGTCTATTTCCAATAAATTCACTTGCGGAACCAGTCATAGGTAATGTTTCTAATGGCCATCCAATACCATTACAAAGAACTGTATTTTTTTTCTTACGAATTCTTTCTACACAATCAGAATCTTCGTAGTAACATGGCCATAAATTTTCATCGAAATAACCGAAGTCTTCTATCCATTTTTTGGAAATTAAAATACTTGCCCAATGACACAACCATAATATATGAATATTGTTCACTTTATTTTCATATTCAAATTTATTATAAATTTTTTCTAAAGAATTATCTTCAATAAAAAAATTATCATCACATAAAAGTAAAATATTTTCTTTATTATTACATAGTTTAAGAATTTGATTCAATCCCCTAGTAGTACCATAATTATATGAATTTTTAACAATTGTGATTGGAAAATGATATTTTTTATTTAAATGAAATCCATCTCCATTATCACTAATAATAACTTCTTTTGGCCAAATAGTTTGTCTATTAATATCATCTAATAAATCTTGCAAATAATTATATTTTATATAAGCAAGAATTCCTATCACAAAATCTTTTGTTACATTCATATTTTTATAATTCCTGTTTTTTCATCATTTAAACCAAAACTAACAACAAATTTCCCGTTTTTTTCAATCACTCCACAAGGAAAAATTACTAATGGACTAATTTCATCCAAAATTCTTTCATCCGATTCATTGCCATGTAAAATTGGCTCACTATCAATATGAACAATTTTAAATGGAGGAATACTTTCAAATTTATAATATCCCATAAAATATTGTCTTTTAGGAAATCTCCAAGGTAAACTACTATGGAAAAAATTATAATAATATCCATCTTTTAATATTGGATTACTTCCCATTCTACATTCACCAAAATCCCACATTTCACTTATATCTTGAAAATGTTTATATTCAGCTTCAACTTTATGTGTATCTAAATTTATCTGAATAACTACATGAGGATTCATTCTATATACAACCATTAAATTTCCATTATATATAAAGAAAGTCCAATTTTTTTGATGAATTTTATTTTCATCTATACTCTTTCCATTACCATCATATTCTATATGAATATTATCAATGTGATTGAAATTTTTATCAAATACTAATATTTTTTGATGTATAAATTTTACTTTATTGAATTGATAATTAGCACACCCAACATAATATTTATTATCATGAACTAATACTCTAGGATCTTCATATTGTTCATCTTCAACTTCATCGACGATTTTTAAATCCAAATCTTTTATTATATTATAGTTTTCATCCAATTCATATAATTTTAAAGTATTTTTAAACTTTTTAAATCCTATTAATATAGACTCTCTCGTCATTAATAATAATTTATTATCATGTCCTTTAAAAATACAAGAGTTAAAATAAAATTTTTTATCGGTATACGGTAAATCTACAATAGTAACATTATTTGATTGTTTAAAAATACTATCTTTTAGTTTAGATGATATATAACTATGTAAATTTTTTTTAATTAAATTATTGATATATTTATCAATATGATTGATATCTTTAATAGAAAATGTTTTAAATGTATTATCAAAATAATTTACTTTAACATTAAATAATTTAAATGACAATTCTCTTTCATCATCTAATTCTGGCTTTATTTTTTTAGGAACGAAAAATGGTTGAAAAGTTTCTATTTTGGAACCTTCAATTGTAACTTTATTAATTCCGTTATAAACTATTTTTCTTTCACCATTTATTTCTATAAATGTTTCTTTATCAATAGATTCAAACTCTAATTCAATTGACTTTATTGAAGAATGATATATATAAAATTCACTTGATTTACCCATCCATCTAAATGGTATTTTATTATCATATTCTATATCATGGAATCCGTTTCCAATTGATATTTGATATCTTTCATAGAATGTTTCATCTTTTCCAAATATTGTGGAATTTAACAGTTTACTAGCATGTTTTTTATCTGCTATAGCCCATTTATATGTGTCGTCTAATTTAAATTGGAAAAATACACTTTCATTTTTATCTAATGAATTAAGTTTATAATTCACTAAACCATCATAATCTTTACCTAGATATTCCGTATGTCCACCATAACCAGTAATAATTACTTTTTTATCATTATTAAATGCATCAAATGCACCTAAACAAAATCCTTCCGTCTTAGTTAAATGAAAATAACAATCTCCGATATCATGTAAAGATTTAATTTCGTCATAATTTAAATTGTCTTTAACATAAATGATTGGTGCATGATTATAATCACTCGTTACTTTTATTATTTCTTTTAGACACTTATCTTGTTCTTCTTTAGAATAATTCAATTTAAATGTTTTTACTATTAAAAGTACATTATCATCTGATGTAAAAGTATTACAATATGATTCAATTGTATTTAGTACTCCTTTTCTTTCAATTAATTGACCTATACAATAAAATTTATAAGATTTTTCTAAATTTAGATGATTATCAGAGTTACATAAAATCATACTCTTAGATAAGAGATGTTTTAATCCGGTTTTTTTGTAAGGATAATCTACATAAATATGTGGTTCAACTATAATAGGTTTAGTTACTCCACTATTAATAAAACATTGTTTATTCCATTCAGTAGGAACACTAACAATATCAACAATACTAGTGTTTATCGAATATACCCATGCAGGCAATAGTTTTTCGAATTCCCATACAGTCCTACCAATAAGAGTTTTTCCTTCTAAATTAACATTCGGAGCATTTTTAATTACATTTGTCCATATATCAGGAGTAGAATGTACAATAATTGTATTGTAATCAATGTCATTTGATGTATTAATATTTAAATACTGATGAAATCTATCATTTTCATTTACTTCATCAGCACAATTAAAATATTGAGTTTTTACAGGTAT
>Ga0172366_10001402_pt1 | contig 18621 bp, 12 predicted proteins | sample LakKivSesite69cm_FD_114533 | JGI IMG/M metagenome (GOLD analysis project Ga0172366, IMG submission 114533) | Sediment microbial communities from Lake Kivu, Rwanda - Sediment site 69cm | ecosystem: Environmental > Aquatic > Freshwater > Lake > Sediment | place: Rwanda: Western Province, Lake... | reverse complement strand
TCCGCTGCCGATTGGGCAGGTCTCTGCACCAACTATGAAGGGTGGCAGGGTCCGGGTCCAAAATTTTGGTGCAATCCGGAAGCAGAGAACCGGTCCTGTCCTGCCTGATCCGTGCTACAATTCTCTCAGTTCACAAGCAACCCCGATGCGTATTTTCTCCCTCTACTCCCCCTGTTCGAACCTGGAAACCCGTCAAATCCGTTGGGTGGTGACCTGCGCCCAGGAGCGTAACGGGTCACGCCCGTCCCCCTACATTTGCTGGGGGGTGAGCACCCGGGCGATCGTGGACCAGCTAGCGTCGCTAGTGAGGTGACCCCCCCCCTGCCCCCCGCGTTCGTTCGTGCGGGGGCAGTTTATTCGTTCGTGTGGCGGCAGGGGGTGGGGGGGGTCGTTTTAATTTTTAAGGGACCGTATAGGCTATAAAGTCTTGCTTTCGCTATCTAAATGTATTAGAATATAAAAAAATTTTTCAGGTATAAAAAAATTATGGAAGTAAAATTATATCCAACAAAATTTGATGGATATTACATAAATACCGATCTCACTCAAAAATTTTTGAATACTATATAATTCATAAAAAGTCGCATATAATACAAAGACATGAAAAAAAATTCCGGAGAAATTTTTGACCTCATACAGGTTGATCCAATTACGGGAAAATATTTCATAATATTACCAGAACAAATGATAAATGATCTCTCCTGGTATGAAGATACAGAAATTCGAATAAGACTCGAAGGTGATGAAATTGTGATTTCAGAAAAGGATGATTGATCTCTTATAGATAATGTGTTATAATATGAATGCAACTTACACTTTTTATGGATTTAAAAGAAAAATTTTATGCGAATCTCCCAAATAACTTAACCGAAAATAAGTGTTGGAATTGGAAAGGTTGGATAAACCACAAAAAAGGTGGATACGGACAAATAAGTCATAATAATAAAATTTTAAAAGCACACAGAGTATCATACGAATTATACTATGAAAAATCTTTAGACAATCGGCATTGTCTTCACAAGTGTGACAATCCTTCTTGTGTAAATCCATTACATTTATTTGCCGGAACAAACTTGGATAATATTCAAGATAAAGTGAATAAAAACAGATGTTATTCTGGATATCAAAAAGGTGAGCATAATGGTGCATCTAAATTAAAAGACAAAGATGCAATTGAAATAAGAAAGTTATATAATACCAAAAATTATACAACTATTAAACTAGGAAAAATGTACGGTGTAGATAGATCTACAATTTCTTACATTGTAAATAATAAAACTTTTAAACATTTATTGGAGAATTAATTAAAATGGCTCGTGGATTCACCGTAAAAGCAAAATCTCCCATTCCATCAGATAGTCAACCAGAATGGGACTATAACCTGGCAAAAGAAATGGTCAAAGGAAAATCAATAGTATTCTGCTTACCCGGAAGAGGAGTATCCTATACCTATCTTAAGAGTTTCGTACAACTCTGCTTCGATCTAGTTCAGTCCGGAGCAAGTATTCAGATTTCTCAAGACTACTCCTCAATGGTAAATTTTGCTCGATGTAAGTGTCTCGGAGCAAACGTTCTAAGAGGTCCGAATCAACTTCCATGGGATGGAAAACTAAACTATGATTGGCAATTATGGATTGATTCTGACATTGTATTCAATACCGAAAAATTCTGGCAATTGGTTTTAATGAACAAAGACATTGCCTCTGGTTGGTATGCAACAGAAGATGGTTCTACCACATCTGTTGCTCATTGGATGGAAGAGAATGACTTCCGCAATAATGGTGGAGTCATGAATCATGAAACAGTTGAAAGCATTAGTAAAAGACGTAAACCATTTACGGTTGATTATGCAGGTTTTGGATGGCTTCTGATTAAAAAAGGAGTTTTCGAACATCCGGAAATAAAATATCCATGGTTCGCTCCAAAAATGCAGGTATTCGAATCAGGAGAAGTACAGGATATGTGTGGAGAAGATGTATCATTCTGTCTGGATGCAAAAGAAGCGGGATTTGAGATTTGGTGTGATCCTCGCATTCGAGTTGGTCACGAAAAAACCCGCATTCTGTAATTTATGGAGTATGAGATAAAAGAATGGAAAGGATATTTTTTAAATATCACCGAACATTCTATCGATGTTTATAGTTCATGGGGATTTTTGTCGGGGAAACCTTTAAAAGGGCAAAAACGGGAAATTGCAATCATAGATAATAAGAGAAAAAAAATTTCTCAAAGAATATCTAAACAAGGTTATATTCGTTTAGATTTAAATGTTGGAATAAATGGAAAAAAACAAGTATTCCTACATCGTTTGATTGCTGAAACTTTAATTCCCAATCCCCACAATCTTGAATGTGTTGACCATATTGATGGAAATAAATCAAATAATTATCCTTCAAATTTACAATGGATCACAAGATCTGATAATGTAAAAAAAGCACAATCTATGGGTAAATGGGGAACTCATCCTAAAAAATATAAAATCAAATTCAAATCTGGTTCAGAAATTAATGTAGAAAATATAAGCAAATTTTCTAGAGAAAATAATTATGCAGCAACTAAATTAGTTGCAATATCTAAAGGTAAATTAAAATCTCATAAAAATATTATAGGAGTTTTAGAATTACCATGAAAACAGACATTTACAACATTCTATGTAAAGGTAGAAAAATATACTCAAATTTATCGGAAGAAGAGTATTTCGATATTATGGAGGACCTGGCAGCTGAGTTTTATCAGACTGGTTCTCCGAATCCGAGTGAACTAGAAACTGAAATTATTGGAGAATAAACATGGCAATTAAAAAATCTTTAAGTGGTGGTAAAGATATTGAATCTCATCCCAAAAAAACAAAGCAGGGTGATGGGTCTCATACCAAGTATGCGGCAACATCTCGTAATTCGGCTCCTAAAAAGTATCGTGGACAAGGAAAGGGATAATGTATTACCTAGACGGTAACGATGAATGGAACAATATACATCCATCAGACCTCTGGGTATACAATAAACTCTTTATAAGTCGGATTTTAGGATATACTTGTGGACCTGTTGGGACCTGTGTACCTAAACCCGACTTTTATATTGTGCGTCCTTCTTTTAATTTACTCGGTCTTGGACGCTTTGCTCGTCGAGAATGGATTGACTTATACACTGATCATATCCATCCTGCTGAGTTTTGGTGCGAAATCTTTGAAGGTGAGCATTTAAGCGTCGATTTTTACCAAAAAGAAGCAGATTTAGTAGTATGTGGTACTCGAAATTCTGAAGATCCTTACTACAAATGGCAAAAATGGGAAAAAATTGACAAAAAGGTGGAATTTCCAGAAATTTTAACCGATATTAAGGGTGACTATGACTGGATTAACTGCGAATTCATCAATGGAAACCTGATTGAGGTGCATTTTCGCAGAAATCCTGACTTTCGTTATGGAAATTCAGTAGCAATACCTGTTTGGGATGATGAAAAAATTGAAAATATGAAATTTATCGAGGATGCTGAGTATTTTCGGAAGGGTTTTTACATAGAATAAATAGATTTTTTACATCAAAATGAATTGGAACAGTACTCAATGGGAAAACACCTCTTGTTAGAGGTATATAACGTTGATTTTACACTTCTTAATGACGCAATGTCTCTTCAAGAAGTCATAAAAAAAGGCGTAAACCGTGCAAAAATGACGGTATTAAATATTTTTTCTCATTGTTTTTTCCCTCAGGGATGCACAATTGTCATCGCTCTTAAAGAAAGTCATGTTTCGTGTCATACTTGGCCAGAAGAAGGATGTGTGGCAATTGATGTTTATACCTGTGGTGAAGGAAATCCTCGTTTAGTTGTCTTGGAAATATTAAAATACTTCAATTCCGATAATTATTCATTAAGAGAAATAAATCGTTAAATAAGAATAAGGAGATAGAAACCTCCTTTATAAAAGTTCTGTTTTATTCACTAAAACAGGAGAAAAATGTCAAATTTACCAGTAGATAGAGACCAAAATTACATGAGAGAAATGTGGGGAACCACAAAATTGATTACGGACTATGAAAAACCATCATCACAAAGAGTGATTCAAGAAGTTATGCACGATCTTGCTCCAAGACACGATCTTAAAAAACAACAAGAACTTCATGAAAAAATTCGTAATGATGACGATTATGATGACTGGGCATATGGAACCGAACCAAATTATGGTTCTTCCTGGAAATAAGTATAAATAAATAAAAAACTTTTATTCAATGGCAGTTCAAAGGATATCCAGATCATTTAAAGATATCAGTTTATCCTTTGAACCTCATCCAGTCACAAAGGATCTACCGATATTAAAAAACGAAGATGCAATTCGCAGATCGGTAAGAAATATTGTACAAACCATTCCAACAGAAAGATTCTTTAATTCACTGTTGGGATCTGATATTACAAGAAGTTTATTTGAATTTGTTGATTTCGGTACTGCATCCGTAATTCAAAGTCAAATTGAAATATCAATTAATAACTTTGAACCCCGAGTAAATAATGTGATAGTTCAGGTAGATCCAATTCCCGATGATAATACATTTAATGTGACTATTATTTTTGACATCATAGGTCAAGAAATACCAACTCAAGAATACTCATTCATATTAGAGGCAACAAGATAAAATGCCTTTCACTAAATTTACAAATCTGGATTTTGATCAGATAAAGACCTCCATCAAAGATTATCTCCGTGCCAACTCCACATTCACGGATTTTGATTTTGAAGGGTCTAATTTTTCGGTATTAATTGATACTCTGGCATATAATACCTATATTACGGCATTCAACTCGAATATGATTGTGAACGAGTCCTTTTTGGATTCCGCAACTCTTCGTGAAAATGTAGTCTCACTGGCAAGAAATATTGGTTATGTACCTCGTTCCAGAACGGCAGCAAAGGCACAAGTATCATTTAATGTGTCGGTAAACACAAGTACTCCCACAGTCACCTTACAGGCAGGTTTGGTATGTGTCGGATCCGTTGATAATACCTCATATACATTTTCAATTCCGAATAATATTTCGGCAAATGTTGTAGAAGGAGTTGCATCCTTTAATAAGATTGACATTTATCAAGGAACATTTCTTACAAAACAATTTATTGTAGACGGATCATTAGATCAAAGATTTATACTGAACAATTCTTTCATTGATACATCGACTATTTCGGTTTATGTAAGAGGAATTAATGAGAGTGGTCTTGGTGTCGAGTATTTTTCGGTTGATAATATTCTTGAAGTAAATTCAAACTCAAAGATTTATCTTCTGCAGGAAGTTCAGGATGAAAAATATGAACTACTTTTTGGTGATGGTCTAATCGGACAAAAACTGGAAAATAATTCGGTAATCACCGTAAATTATATCATAACTGACGGCGAAGAAGGAAACGGAGCATCTTCTTTTTCTTTTGCCGGAAGTATTCGAAATGCAGAGGGAGCAGCTCCCTCTGCAGAGGGAGCAACAATTAACATAGGTTCGGTATTCATCACGACAGATCAGTCATCTCAAAATGGATCAGAAATAGAATCAGTAGATTCTGTTAAGTATTTTGCTCCAAGAATCTATTCCTCACAATACAGAGCTGTTACATCCAGAGATTATGAGGCAATTATAAAAAAAATATATCCGGATACAGAATCCGTTGCCGTTGTTGGAGGAGAAGAACTGGATCCTCCAGAATTTGGATCAGTATCAATAAGTATTAAACCAAAAAATGGAACATTTGTTTCCGATTTTAATAAACAACAGATTCTGAATCAATTAAAGCAATATAGTATTTCTGGAATTAATCAAAAAATAATTGATCTTAAAATACTATACGTGGAAATTGATTCGTCAATTTACTATAATTATTCTCAGGTATCTTCTCTGGAATCATTAAAAACAAGAGTAATAAATTCATTAACGAAGTATTCAAAATCTGTTGATTTGAATACATTTGGCGGAAGATTCAAATATAGCAAGGTTCTTCAAATCATTGATAATACTGACGTTTCTATAACTTCTAATATTACCAAAGTTAAAATCAGAAGAGATTTGAAAGCCCTTATAAATCAATTCACACAATACGAATTGTGTTTTGGAAATCGATTTCACATTAATCCAGAAGGATTTAATATTAAAAGTACCGGATTTAAAATTTCCGGCGAATCAAATACGGTATATTTAACAGATGTTCCGAATACTGATAAAGAAAACCCGGTAAAATTAGATGGAAGTGGAAAAGGAATATTATCAATAGTAAGACCATTAGGTGATGGATCATATAGAGTTGTTGCAAAATCTGCCGGAATAATTGATTATATAAATGGAGAAATTACATTGAATACAGTAAACATTACTTCAACATCCAAATCAAATGATATTATTGAAATACAGGCATTTCCGGAATCTAATGATGTAGTTGGACTAAGAGATCTATATCTAAATTTTAATATTGATAAAAGCACAATAAATATGACAAGAGACGTAATTTCATCCGGTGATGAAATATCGGGAACATCATTTATCAGAACTTCAAGTTATTCAAATGGAATTTTAATAAGAGAGTAATATGATACAGACTGGGTTCGAATCTAGAGTTAAGATACAACAAGTTATAGAAAGTCAACTTCCAAATTTTATTTTGGATGAGAGCCCAGTAACAGCAGAATTTTTAAAGCAATATTATATCTCTCAGGAATATCAAGGTGGAGTAACTGATATTGCAGAAAATTTAGATCAATATCTAAAGTTAGATAATCTAACTCCAGAAGTTGTTGTGGATTTCACTAGATTATCAAATAATCTTTCATCTTCTTCGGGAATTGTTACGGTAACCTCTACCAAAGGATTTCCTCAAACATATGGATTACTTAAAATTGATGATGAAATTATTACTTATACCGGAATTACCACGAATACATTTACGGGATGTATTCGTGGATTCAGTGGAATTGTTGATTATCATCAAAATTTAAATCAAGAAGAACTGATATTTTCCGAGTCAGAATCTGCCTCTCATAGTAGTGGAGTACGGGTACAAAATTTAAGTTCTCTATTTCTAAAAGAATTTTATAAAAAACTAAAATACACTTTTACTCCGGGATTAGAAGAATATGATTTTGTATCCAATTTAAATGTTGGCAACTTTATAAAAGAAGCAAGATCTTTTTATCAATCAAAAGGAACAGATGAATCATTTAGAATTTTATTTAATATTTTATATGGAGTAACACCGCAGGTTGTAAATTTAGAGAATTTTTTAATTAAACCATCCTCCGCAGAATTTATCAGAAGAGAAGTTTTGATTGCAGAGGCAATTTCTGGCGATCCTTCCAAATTGGTGGGACAAACTCTGAAGAAAGTTAATGATGAGAATACTAGTGCCTCAATTTCTGAAGTAGAAATATTCACCCGAAATACCATTCCATATTATAAAATTTCACTTTTTGTTGGATATGAAAATTTTTCGGCAGTTCTTGGAAATTTTACAATTACTCCAAATACAAAATGCATAATAAATGTTCCTATCGGATCTTCGGTAATTTCAGTAGACTCCACAATTGGATTTCCGGAAAAAGGAGCACTTGTATCTGGAAATAATAAGATTAATTATACTAGTAAAAGTATTAATCAATTTTTTGGATGTAGTGGAATTACATCGGCAATTTTATCATCCGACAACATAAGATCCGATGAAATTTATTTTGGATATGAAAATGGAGATCTAAGTGATCCAAGTAAAAAAGTTGAATTGAAACTTTCAGGAGTATTATCCAAATTCGTACAAGTATCCGACACATTGAATCTAGATGAAGGTCAAATTATTTCCGTTAAAAATATTGGAGATTTGATTGAAAATCCGCAGAATAATCAAACATATAAAGAAATATTTGCAAATTCTTGGATATACAACACAGCATCTAGATATGAAATAGAAAACATTAATAATTTTATTTTAAAAAGTAAAATTGATAGATCTAGTTTAAAAATTGGAGATCAGGTTGAAATTTTAAAAAGAGATACTAATACCGTAGTTTCATCTTCTGGTGCATATATTTCTAATATTATATCTGCGGAAAACAGAGTTATTATTGATAATTCTGGATTTTCTTCAGAACCTGGTGTAAAATATGATTTAAGACGAAAAATTAATACGGCAAACAGTACAATAGTTCCAATACAGTTTGGAAATAATATCATTTTATCCGATATTCAAAATCTATACACTGATGATAAGTATTCATATGTAGCTTCAAATTCATTGCCATCAGGAAGAAGTGGATATTTTGGAAATTTTACATATCAAATAGCAAAAAACATTCAAACATCCGTTGGAATAGGAACTGCTGATGTAGTAGATGATAAGTATACAAGCATAGTATTTCAAAATCCGGTTCCATTTATTACTGGAGATAGAATTTATTATCAATCATCTGGAGATACTATTGTTGGTTTAGATACCGGAGATTATTATGTACAGGTTTTAGATTCTCCGAATAAAATAAGATTATACTCATCATTATCTTTTGTTGGCACCGATAATTTTTTAACGTTTTCTAATTCTAATTTTTCCAATCAAACTCATAGATTTACATTATATTCTCAAAAATCCGGAATAATTGATGCCCAAAAATTATTAAAAAAATTTCCTTTATCACAAAGTATAGACACCGGAACAGAAGAATTGACGATTCCTGGTCCGGTTGGAATGTTAATTAATGGTGTAGAAATTGTAAATTATAAATCCGATGACAAAGTTTATTATGGTCCATTAAAATCCATTCGTGTATTAAATGGTGGAAATGATTATGATGTCATCAATCCGCCACAAATAACGGTCTCTGCCGGACTCGGAAATACCGCACTAGTTAGACCCGTGATTGAAGGATCTGTGAAAAAAGTTTTTATTGATTCTCAAGACTATGATATTAATCAAATTGTTTCCATTAAAGTATCTGGCGGTAATGGATCTGATTGTGAATTAGAACCAATTATTACAAAAAGAAGAAGAGATATTTTATTTGACGGAAGATTGACAACAAACTCCGGAGGAATTAGTTCAATCACCGGACAATTGTTATTTCTGACGGATCATAATTTAAGTAATGGAGAACCTATAGTTTATAACTCCAATGGAAATACTCCAATTGGAATCGGAACTACAAATTTAACTTTGATTAATAATTCTACATACTATTCTAAAGTCGATAACAACAGAACCATTAGACTTTATCAGTCCAATTCTGACTATTTGTCGGGAATTAATACTGTTAATTTTAACGGAATTGGTGCTGCCGGAATACACAAATTTTCAACCGCAAGATTTAAAAATACTATATCAGAAATTAAAGTTTTAAATCCAGGCAGTGGATATACAAATAGAAAGTTAATTGTTTCTCCGGCAGGAATATCAACCGTTAATCATACAATTAATTTTAAAGATCACGGATTTAAGAATGGAGAACTTGTAACATATCAATATGAAACTTCTACAATAGGAATCTCCACACTATCACAATACTATGTCTTAACAAATAGTGATGATTCATTTAGACTCTGTGATGCCGGAATTGGAGGCACTGATATTTCAAACTATAACAGAAAAAATTATATTAAATTTTCTTCTGTGGGATCAGGATATCAATATTTTGATTATCCGGATATTTCAGTTTCTATACAATATACTCCTGTTGGATTTGGCACTACAACTCAACAAGTTCAATCTCTTGTTGCAACTCCAATTGTTAAGGGTAGTATTATCGATGTTTATTTGTATAAAAACGGAACGGGATATGGGTCAACGATTTTAAATCTTGAGAAAAAACCTCTTTTATCCATAAAAAATGGTCGAGAGGCTAGATTAACTCCAATCGTTATAAATGGACAGATTAATTCAGTAAATATAGAATCAAGTGGAAATGATTATTATTCAACTCCGGATTTAATCATCACTGATCGAAGTGGTGCTGGATCTGGAGCAGATTTAAGACCTGTTATTACAAATCAAAGAATAACGGATGTTAAAATAGTGAATGCGGGAATTGGGTATTCCAGTTCTTCTACTTCAATTCAAGTAAAACCGGCAGGTTCTGGTGCCGTCTTAGATGCCAATATCAGAGATTTGAGTGTTAATCATAATGTAAAGTTTGGCAATGAAATTTTAAGAGAAACTGAAAATCAATTACAATACTCAATTTGTGGATATTTTGATAGATTAAGAGAATCATTCAATGATAATTCTGATAAAGTATCCAGTATAATTGGATGGGCATATGATGGAAATCCAATTTATGGACCTTATGGGTACTCTGATCCAAAAAATTCAAGTTCTGTTCCTAAGCGGTTAGTAACCGGATATGTATCAAATTCTTCGAATGTTACTGACAGACCTAATAATTTTCCTTCTGGATTTTTTGTTGAAGATTATCAATATACAAATTCTGGAGATTTAGATAAAAATAATGGAAGATTTGGAAAAACACCGGAGTTTCCAGATGGAATATATGCTTATTTTGCAACTATAGACAGTATAGACAGTATTTCAAATCCGGTATTTCCATATTTTATTGGAAATGCATATAGATCAAATACTATATCAGAAAATTTGACCTTAAATCAAAAATTTGATTTTAATAATTCAAATTTACTTAGAAATACATTTCCATATAAAGTTTCCGATGATTATGCAAAAAATGATTTTATAAATGAGGTTGATCAAATTACCGCACAAGAAGCAATTATTGAGTCCGTTTCTGAAGGAATTGTAAGTGGTTTAGATATTATTAATTCCGGATCCAATTATAAAGTTAATGATGTATTAAATTTTGATGATAGTAATACTTCAGGTGGAGGATTAATTGCAAGAGTATCTTCGATTAAAGGAAAAGAAATTGTAAAAATAGATACTTCTGTGGAAACATATGAGAATGCCATTTTTACATATGAGAACGGAGAAAAAGTAAAAGTTACAATCATGCCAAAGCACAACTTATTAAATAATGACTTTGTTGTGATTTCTGGATTTTCTACTAATTTATCCAAATTAAATAATTCATATAAGATTGAAACTTCTTCTTATTATTCAAATGTTCTTAAAGACATTCCATCTTCACCGACATCCGGTTTAACTACCGAAATTTATGTTACACAACTTCCAACTGCGGTATCTGTAGGAAGTAGCATCTCAATAGGTGAGGAAATATTATCAATATTAGAAGTATATAAAAATCTTAATATTCTCAAAGTAAAAAGAGGACCTGCCGGTGTATCTCATACCGCAACAACTCAAATAAACTTTATTCCAGATTCATTTACTATTCCTCAAAAAATAGATTATTTCGAATCAAAAGTAAATAATAAAGTATTTTTTAATCCGGTACAATCTGTAGGAATTGGAACCACACCCGGAATTACCATTACGACAACTTTCAAATTTGGTGATTCAAATATCACTAGAACTATTCTCACACAAGGAATTTATATTGAAAATCATCCATTTACTGATAATCAGAAAGTAATTTTTACACCAGATGGAAACAATATTTCCATCTCAACATCACCAACATCTGGTACATTTAATTTACCTCAAAATGTATATGTAACAAATAAAAATATTAATACCATTGGAATTAAAACTAATTTAAATTCTTCCGAAGTATTTTTTAGAACTAATGGAAGCAATAATGACAAATATTCATTTGAAAGCACTTATCCGCAAATAATTGGAAAGGTTGAAAGAATTAAATCCGTTGTTTCGATTTCAACTTTTCACGAACTTTCTAATCAAGATATTATTGATTTAACTATTGAACCAAATCTTTCTGTGGGAATTGGAACATCGTCTTCGATTTATGTTAAGAGAGATTTAATCTCTGGTAATATTCTTATGAATCCAATTTCATTCGGTTCTAGCGGAATTAATACTGAAACTGATACAATTCTAATTAATTCACACAATTTAAAAACTGGTGATAAAGTTCTGTATTCTTCAAATTTTGTTGCGGCTGGATTATCAACAGGATTTTATTATGTTTATAGAGTTAATGATAATTCTATAAAACTTTGTGAAACTTATATTGATTCTACATCGATTTCTCCAAGAACTTTAAATATTATCAGTACCGGAGGAGCAAATCAGAGTATTTCATTAGTAAATCCACAGATTATCTCATTTAAAAATAATAATCTAGTATTTAATCTATCGGATAATTCTTTGGCAGGGTACAATTTTAAAATTTATTATGACAAGGACTATAAAAATGAGTTTATTTCAACTCCATTGTCGGGAATAGGAACAATTGGAATTTCTAGCACGGCATCGTTTACGATTAATTATGATAATAACATTCCAACTCAGTTATATTATAATTTAGAAAGGTCAGGATATATTAGTACTTCTGATAAAGATGTAAATAATTATTCTCAGATATTGTTTGTAAACAGTTTATATAATTCTAACTACAAAATTTCTGGAGTAGGAGCAACTACATTTAATATTTCTCTATTTAAAAAACCGGAAAAATTAACATATACTCAGAGTGAGTGCGATAAATTAGAATATACTACAAACTCATCATCAACAAAAGGTGCAATTAATAAAATTAATATTGTTTCTGGTGGGTCTGGATATAAAAAATTACCCATATTTAAAGGATCCAATTCCTTAACGGGAAAAGATGCTTACATTGTTCCAAAATCAAAATCTATAGGAAATTCAAAAGAAGTAAGAATTATTGATGAAGGATTTCAATATTCCTCCGATAAAACTCTACAACCAATTGCAGCAATATCTCCACTCATTACCATCAAAAATTCAAATACAATTGACACTGTTACGGTTATAAATGGCGGAAGAGGATATACAGATGTACCATCTATAGTAATTGTAAATACTGAAACCGGGAAACAGATTAATAGTGGAATATTAGAGGCAACTTTATCCGGAAGCTCAATAGATTCTGTTAAGATTATACAAAAACCTAAAGGAATTCCAGAATCTGCGGTGCAATTATTTACTACTAATAATACAAATGGAATCAGCATTCAAAAGGTTGAATCAAATTCGACAGGAATTTTTACTTGCTTCATAACAACTCCGACTTTAGGATTTTCTACTCCTCCACTTAATAATGGAGATAAAGTATTTGTCGAAGGAATTCAAAAATCTAGTATTAATGGTACAGGATTTAATTCCTCAGACTATGGATATAAATTTTTCGAGATTAGCAATTATAATAATTCTGGTGTTCTTGTTTCTGTTACTTTTGATATTTCGAAATTTACTACAAATACTGGTATAGCAAAGATAATTCAAGATTCCATTGGAAATATTATAAAAAGTATAGATTATCCATCATTTAATATTAGAAAAATTCCATCTTCTTTTAATATTGGAGAAAAACTCATTTCAAATGGAATTGAGAGAGATTTAAAGATTTCTTCGTATCAAAATTCATTCATTAAAGTTTCCGGAAAATATAAGTTATCTGTTGGAGAAGTTATTACCGGAAAGGAATCGGGAAACATAGCTACCGTTGATAAAATTGAATCTGGTTCGGGAAGATTTAATGTTAATTATTCAGTTGAAAAAAACATTGGATGGTCCAATGATATAGGTAAATTAGATCAGGATAATCAAGTTATTCCCGATAATGATTATTATCAGAATCTTTCATATACAGTAAAGAGTCCAATTACATATCAAGAATTAAAAACACCCGTTAACAGTTTGGTTCATGCAAGTGGATTAAAGAATTTTGCAGATACAGGAATTACTTCAACTACTAATTCTGGAATTACAACTTCAGAAAACGTTACTACCATACGTTATGACATAATCGAAGAAAATAGAGTGGATACAATTTATGATTTTGATCTAGTGCAAGATATTGATGTAGTTGGAACTTCTTCCAAATTCCTAAAACTAAAAAATAAAAAATTAACTGATTACATTGAGTGTATATCAAATGTGGTTTTAAAAATAGATAATATAAGTCGTCAATTTTCGGATGCAGATGGAAATCCAAGTGAATTTATTAACTTGGTGGAACTGAATTCGGGAGAATCTTATATTAATTTATTGGTTAGAATTTCTTCTTCTGATAATTCTGAAATTCAATTGTCTGAAATTATTATACTTGATAATGGAAATGATTTATTTTTGTTTGAAAAATCAACAACAGTAAATAATGGCATAGAAAACATATATCTTCCAGAAGAAAATATAGGAGAATTTGTATTAATTTCAGATGATAATAATAATTATTTGAGATTTGTTCCGAAAGATCCCTTTAATATTGACTATGATATTAAATTAATTAATACTAATTTCAATTCCACTTCTCCGGGAATAGGAACAACATCTGTAGGATTTATTAATTTAAATAGTTGTAACAGAACTACGATCTCTGGAATACAAACTTCAATTATATCAGTACAGGCAAACAAATTTTCTTCATTATACTCCAACGTTCAAATTATTGATTCGGTAACAGATCAAATGAATTTTGCCGAAGTTTATTTAAATTATAATGGAGTAGATACCTATATTTCAGAATATTATTTTGATTCTGAATTTTCAAGTATACTTGAAAATTCAGCTGAATTTTCAAGTAATTTTTATTCTGGAAATTCTATAGGAATATTTACGTCAAATATTTCTCCCTCCGGCATTTTATCTTTAGATTATATAAGCAACTCTCCAAATATTGTAAATATTATATCTAAGATTGTTGGATTCGGTACAACATCTATTGGAATTGGTACATATAGATTTTTATCCGATGGTGAAATAGCAGGAAACGAAAGAAGTGCAATATATCAATCAAACTATTCTTCTACAGTTTCCTCAGCATCAACTATAATATCTTTGAATAAATCTAATTTTAATGCTGTAAAATCTCTGGTAGAAGTAAGTTTTGGATCAACAAGTGCTCTTCATCAAATTATGTTGGTACAGGACGAAACTAATATCTATGTTCAACAATTACCTTTTCTTTCTGTCGGAAGTACAAATGGTATTGGAACTTTTGGTGGAGAATATTCTGGCAGTAATTTTATCTTGAAATTTTATCCAGATCAATCGGTAACTTCAAAGATTAATATTTTATCATTTAATCAGTGTATGTATACCATTTTAGACACAGAAAATATTCCTTCAAATTTAAATTATGGTGATATAACAGAATTTATTGATATTAAACAATATAATGCAATTAATGGGGGTAGAATTACTAGAAAAGATTTTGATTTAAAATCGAATGGCATTCCAATTTTTGCAAAGACATTTAATCCTTCAAATTCAAGTGTTCTAAATCCATCAACCGGAATATTTACAATACCAAATCACTTTTTTAGTAATTTAGAAAAACTTACATATACACCAAAATCAACACTTATTGGCGTTGGTGCCAGTGCGGTTGGAATTGGAATAACATTAAATTCTGTTGGAGTTTTAACTACAATACTGCCATCTGAAGTTTATACGATAAAATTATCAGACGATACATTTAAATTATCTACAAGAAAAGACTATGCTGCAATTGGAATTGGAGTTACATTTACTTCATTTGGAAGTGGAAATGTACATCAATTAGAAATGAATAAAAAACTTGAAAAATCACTCATTACTATAGATAATATAGTTCAATATCCATTAATATTTACTCCAATATCTCATAATCTGTCAGGAAATGGTGGTCAAATAAGCGCAGGATCTTCAGTGTTTTCTTTAAGTGGCATAACAACAATAGCACCAAAAGATATTCTAAAAATTGATAATGAATATATGGGCGTAATTAATGTTGGATTGGGTACAACTAATATTGGACCAATTTCAAATAGTGGAAATATTAATTTAGTCGAAGTGAACAGAGGTTTTGTTGGGACATCGGCATCGACTCATAATGATTCATCTACGGTCAGAATTTATAAAGGATCTTATAATATCGTTGATAATAGAATTTTCTTTGCCGAATCTCCCAGAGGAAATCCACAAATAATCAGAGATTCTAGTAATTTAACGTTTGAGACATCAGATTTTACGGGAAGAGCATTTTTAAGAAATAATTACACAACAAATCAGTTATATGATGATATTTCAAGTAAATTTACTGGTATTGGTAGAACTTTCACACTAACTGTTGGAGGAGCAAATACAGTAGGTTTGGGATCCACTGGAGGAAATGGAATACTATTCATAAATGGAGTTTTTCAAACTCCAACAACTTTAAATAATCCACAGAATAATTTTAGTATTATTGAAAATACAGTTTCTGGCATATCCAGCGTAGTATTTTCTGGAATTAGAAATCCTGAAACTTTACAAATTATTACTTCAGAATATGATGTTAATCAAAATCAAACACCAAGAGGTGGAATAATTATTTCATTGGGTTCTTCAACCGGTCTTGGTTATGCACCTCTTGTTGGGGCATCAGTAACTGCCGTAGTTGGAGCTGGTGGTAGTATAGTGTCCGTTGGTTTGGGGACTATGGATAATCTCGGATCTGGATATAACGGTATCGTTTCAATAGGTGTTTCTGTATATCAAAACGGTCACATCGGAGACACCGCAATTATAACCGCATCTGTAGGAGCAGGGGGGACGCTTTCTTTTGCGATTGGTGCGGGTGGAACTGGATACACAAATCCCAAAATATTCGTGTCTGAACCATCATATGAAAATCTTGATGTAATTGGCATATCAAGATTAGGAATTGGTGCTACAACAGATACTGGAATAGGTCTTTTACTCAATGTTGAAGTTGGAGCAAGTTCTACAACCGGAATAGGATCAACATATTTTGAGGTTTCTAGATTCAGTATTTCAAGACAGGGATATTCATTTAGAAGAGGAGATGTATTTAAACCAGTTGGATTGGTGACTGCTAAAGGACTGGCATCTCCACTATCAGAGTTTAGATTAACAGTTGTTGATACATTCTCAGATTCTTTTGCCGCTTGGCAATTTGGTGAATTTGATTTCATAGATTCGATTAAAAATTATCAAGATGGTGTTAGAACAAGATTTCCTCTATTTTATAACAATGAGTTATTAAGTTTTGAGGCATTAGAAGGATCTCAAGTAAATCTTTCAAATGCACTATTAATCGTTATAAATGGAGTAATTCAGGAACCCGGAGTCGCATATTTGTTCGAGGGAGGAACTAGTTTTGTATTTACAACTGCCCCAAAAACAGAGGATAACATTGCCATTTTCTTCTATAAAGGAACCGATGGCGAAGATGTTAAGGTAAATACTTCAATTAATGAAACTCTAAAAAGAGGTGACACAGTACAAGTTCTTAAAAATAATTCAATTCCAGGAACAGTAACACAAAATAAGAGAACAATATTTGATCTGTCCTTCTCTGATAAGTTTGAAACTAATCTATATTCAGATCAAGGAGTGGATACTCAAAATCATAAACCACTGAGTTGGATTAAGCAAAAAATTGATAGAAAAATTAATGGAGAAGATGTTTATAAAACAAGAGATTCTATCGAATCCTTAATTTATCCAACAGCAAAAATTATAAAAGATTTTTCAAGTGCAGATAATGAAATATTTGTAGATAATGCACAATTTTTTAAATATGGTAATACTAAAAGTGATGGCACAATAAATAAACCCTTTAGTGTGTTGATTGCCAATGGAGCTCCTGATCCGATTGCGGCAGGAGTAACAGCAGTTGTTTCTATCGCAGGAACAGTTCAAACATTAGTTATCAATAATTCCGGAGGTGGATATTCTGGAAATTCAATCGCAGTTAAAATCACTTCGCCACCCGAAGAGGATAAAGACAAGGGAATTGAAAAAGGAATTACTGCAACCGCAACTATTTCAGTAAGTGCCAATGGAACGTTAACAACACCAATAATAATTACTAATCCAGGACTTGGATACACATCTTCACAACCACCAAAAGTTATTGTTCCACTTCCAGATCCAATATATGAAAATATAACTACAACTGAAGAATCATTAATTCAGGGATTCTCCGGAATTATTACCGGAATTTCAACTGCCACTGGTAGTAGCGGAAATCCACTGGCACTCAGATTTCATCTAAATTCTTCAGATTATACTGGACTACAAACCGGATATCCGATTTATATCTTTGATACAAGAGTTGGAAAAGGAATAACTTCTATTGATAGTTCTGATTCTGCGGTGATTGGTATTGGAACAACTTTTGTGGATAATATTTACTATATTCATCAATTTTCTTCGATTGGATCAGTTGGAATTATTACTTGCAACATAACATCAAATACATCCGTAGTTGGTCTTTCGAGTTCAGGAAGTGAATTAAGTCCAGTTGGAAAATATTCTTGGGGTAGAATGTCCGGATTTACTCGTTCGAGTTCTCCAATATCAATAGGAGTATCCGGAAATACCGTAGATGTTGGACTATCAACCTTCGCAACAATTCAAAGAAGAGGAATAGGCATTAGAAAAACCGGAGCACTTCCGAAAGTATTCTTATAAATATCTAAAAAATATCAATATGGCAGCAATAGTAACGGATCAATTTAGAATATTAAACGCAAGTAATTTTATCGATTCCGTAACAGGTGGAAATGATTCTTATTATGTCTTTTTAGGTTTAACTAATCCCACAAGTG
>Ga0172366_10001401_pt1 | contig 18623 bp, 15 predicted proteins | sample LakKivSesite69cm_FD_114533 | JGI IMG/M metagenome (GOLD analysis project Ga0172366, IMG submission 114533) | Sediment microbial communities from Lake Kivu, Rwanda - Sediment site 69cm | ecosystem: Environmental > Aquatic > Freshwater > Lake > Sediment | place: Rwanda: Western Province, Lake... | reverse complement strand
CGCCCTCTGCAAAGTCCCTGAGTAGTCTATGTAAACGGTCTTTATCTCGTTGAAGATCTCATAGACCGTCCAACCGCCCTCCCTGTGGCCGTTTCCGGTCTCCTTGACCCCGCCAAAAGGCATGTGGCACTCCGCGCCTATGGTCGGCGCGTTCACATAGGTTATGCCTGCCTCCAGCTCCTCAACCGCGCGCATGGACTCCCTGAGGTCCCTGGTGTATATGGACGACGAGAGGCCATACCTGACGCCGTTCGCCACCGCGATTGCCTCGTCAAGGCTCCTTACCTTTATCACGGATAGAACAGGCCCGAATATCTCCTCCTGCTCAACCCGCATCCCTGCCTTCACACCTTCAAGGATTGTCGGCGCGTGGAACCAGCCCTTTGACAGGGGGCCTTCGGTCAACCTCTCGCCGCCATAGGCCACTGACGCGCCCTCATTCTTCCCTATTTCAACATAGGACTGGACGGTTTTCAGCTGGCCTTCGTTTATCAGGGGGCCCATCTGGGTCTCGTTTTTGGTTGGATCGCCTATCCTAAGGGTCTTGACCCTCGCGAGGAGCCTGGCCATCATGTCGTCGTAGACATCCTGGTGGATTATAAGCCTGCTCGTAGCGGTGCACCTCTGGCCCTGGGTTCCGAACGCGCCCCAGAGGACACCATCAACAGCGAGATCAAGGTCAGCCGATGGCATGACAATCTGCGGGTTCTTCCCTCCGAGCTCCAGGGAGACCCTTTTCAGGTGCCTGCCCGCCAGCTCGGCTATCCTTGAGCCAACCTCAACCGAACCCGTGAAGGATACCACGCCCACATCCGGGTGCGCGAGGATTGCCTCGCCAACCTCGCCGCCACCGCCGGTCACGAGGTTCATGACCCCAGGCGGAAGCCCTGCTTCCTCAAATATCCTGACGAACTCAGCCGCGCACCCAGGGGTGTCGGTCGCGGGCTTGAAAACCACGCAGTTCCCTGACAAAAGGGCCGGAAATATCTTCCAGGCCGGAATAGCCATTGGGAAGTTCCACGGGGTTATGAGGCCCGCTATGCCTATCGGTCTCAGGAAGGTCAGGGCCATCTTGTCCGGGAGCTCCGAGGGCGCGTTCCTGGAGAAAAGCCTCCTGCCCTCGCCAAACGCGTAGTAGCCAGTGTCAATTGCCTCCTGGGTGTCTCCCCTTGCCTCGGTTATGACCTTTCCCATCTCCCTTGCCATGAGGAGGGATATCTCCTCCTTCTTTTTCACCAGGAGCTCGGTGGCCCTGAGCATTATGTCTCCCCTCTTCGGGGCAGGTAGTTTTGACCACCTCGGAAAGGCCCTCTTCGCGGCTTCAACTGCCCTCGCGACATCCTTCGCACTTGACTTCGGGAATGTCCCGATGACCTCTTCCCAGTCCGATGGGTTCCTGTTCTCAAAGACCCGTCCGGTCTCCGAGGGAACCCATTTCCCGTCCACATAGTTAAGGTATTCTTTGGCCATTTCTGTCTCCGTTGGGCCTTGATTATAAAATGGGGGCATGAACCGGCGCCAGGATGACAACCGGCAGATTGCTCACCAACCAACAGGGGGGCGACCACACAGGGTCGCCCCTACCTTATCACCGCTACCCGCTTCGTTATCACCCTCGCTCCATCTCTGAGAAGGACCACATAGGTTCCCCCTGCTGAAACCGGAACCGAGAAGGTGTTGAGGCCGCGCCTGAGGTAGACCATCCTCTTTTCAACAAGGACGCCCACGGGGTTGTAGAGCTCCAGCGAGAGCTCCTTTGCCTCTGCCGAGAGCACATCCAGCTCCACCGAGCCTACCGAGAGCCCCCTTGCGTTCACCTCAAGGGGTTTCCCGGGGTCCATCTCTTCCCCGCCAAGGCCGCAGTTCTTGACATAGACCGAGAAGGTGTCTGACCAGGCCGAGGAGTCGCCCAGGTCGTCAATTGACCTGACTGTCCAATACCACCAGCCAACCTGGTTCAGCGCGAGGTCGTAGTTGGTCGGGACCGTTGTGACCTGGCTGTATGTCGCGAAGGATGGGTCCTGGGTGTATCTCAGGATGTTGTTGGATATGTCCGTCCTCAGAATGTAGGTATAGTTGGTTATCCCGGAGGCGGTGCCCTCGCCGTTGTAGATTATCTTTATGGGGCCAACGACATCCCAGTCAAAGCCGTATGTGGTGTCCTTGCATATCGTATCCCCGTCCGGCGGGAAAAGTAAGGTTGGTGGGTAATTGAAAGGCCTGTCCGGCGCGGACGCGGCCCCGCCATCGTGCGCGGAGGGAAGAGCCGGGCCAGTGGCCCACGAGTTGCTTGAGGGGGTATATATGTCAACCCTGTTCACATCGGCCGAGCCGGTGAAGCCACCTATCACATATATCTTTCCCCTGAGGACTGCCGCGACAGCGCCTGCCCTCGCGGGTCCGGGGAGGCTCGCCCTGGAAGTCCACGAACCGGTTGAGAAACGATATTCATATGTGTTGGTGGTGAAGTTGCTAGGGGTTCCCCAGCTGTCGTCGTAGTCCTGGCAACCGCCGAAGATGAACACCGAGGAATCGCCGGAGGAGTTGATGGTTGTGGCATAAGCGGCCTCAGAAATATTGTAGGGGACATTGGTGCCCGTGGTGTAGCTGTTGCCGGTTATGGAATACTTGTAGAGGCCGTTGGACGCGTTCTTGTAGGTAGCGCCGTCAGAAACGGCCCCGCCTATGACATAGATGGTATCCCTGTGGTAGCCGAGAGCGAGGCCAGCGCTCCCATCGGTAACGGGCACATTGGTGAGGCTCTGCCAGCTGTTGCCCACGGGGTTATACCTGTAGGCATTCCTGTAGAGGGTGGGCGACATGCCGTCCGTCCACTCCCCGCCGAAGGTAAAAAAGCAGTTGGTTCCGGAATATGGCGCGGCAATGCCGGATATCTTGTAGACACCGAGGGGGTGATCCTGCTTAGTGATATAGTTCAGGTTCACAGGGTCAAACCAGATATGCTGGTAAGTGAAGGTATAGCTCGCGGATGTGCACCCCGATGCCAGGACAGAATAGACCACGCCGTTGTAGAGGTAGTGGCCCCCCGCTGGGTAGGCCACGCCTGTCGGGACATTCGTTCCCGTTGACCAGCTCATGCCCAAAAGGGCCGCATAGGCTAAGCTCATCATAACCTCCTTTTCACCATTAGCTAGTGGTTATATTATACGAAAAATCCCGGGGCCGATCAAGTGCCAGCCCAGCGAATAACGAGCAACAAGGAACCAGGAGCCATTATAATTTTCGGTATGACGCTGGACGAGCTCCTTGCCCTGGTTCGGGCCCGGACCCACGAGGTCCTGCCCGAGGAGGACCTGGTCAAAAAGGCAAAACGCCACCTCTCGGGAAAGCCAATGAGAATCAAGCTGGGTTGCGATCCGACCAGGCCTGACCTCCACCTTGGCCACTATGTTGTCCTGAGAAAACTGAAGGAGCTCCAGGATGTAGGCGCGGAAATCGTTTTCATAGTCGGGGATTTCACTGGCATGATAGGCGATCCCTCGGAACAATCCGAAACAAGGCCCCGTCTTTCCAGGGAGCAGATAGACGAAAACGCCAGGACCTATTTCCAGCAGGTCTACAGGGTTCTTGACCAGGACAAGACCGAGGTTCGGGGAAACGCGGAGTGGCTGGCCAAGCTAAGCGCGGCAGATGTTATAGAGCTCGCTTCGTGTTATACCGTCGCGAGGATGCTTGAGAGGGACGACTATGAGAAGCGCTTCAAGGCTGGCGTTCCCATTTATATCCACGAGTTCCTGTATCCCCTTTACCAGGGCTACGACTCATTCGCCATAAAGGCGGACATTGAGGCTGGCGGCACTGACCAGAAATTCAACTTCCTCGTTGGCAGGGCTGTCCAGGAGCACTTTGGCATGGAGCCGCAGGTTATACTGACCATGCCCCTGCTCCGGGGGACCGACGGGGTTCGCAAGATGTCCAAGTCCTGGGACAACTACATCGGGATAACCGAGTCCCCGCGCGACATGTTTGGCAAGCTGATGTCCATATCCGACGAGCTCATGCCGGAATACTACACGCTCCTATTAGATCTCACGTCCGAGGTCAAAAAATTGATAAGGGACGATCCCCGTGAGGCCAAGGCCCGGCTTGCAAGGGACACGGTCGCAATCTTCCACGGCAGGGCCGAAGCCAAAAGGGCAGAGGAGGAGTTCAACAAGGTGTTCAGGGAGGGGGGGCTTCCCGATGACATGCCAGAGTTCAAGCTGCCGGAGGCCGGGCTTGAGGTCGTTGAATTGCTTGTCAGGTCGGGTTTGGCTTCAAGCAAATCAGAGGCAAGGCGTCTTCTTGATGGCGGGGGTGTTAGCCTTGAGGGGGCCAGACTATCGGTTGGCGATGTCGTTTCAAGGCCCGGCATCCTCAGAGTCGGGAAGAGAAGATTCCTCAGGCTGCGAAACTGAGCTTGCCTCCCGCCCTGGCCCCGCCCCATAATTTCCCCATGAGAAAGTTCCTCGTAGCCCTCATTCCCCTTTTGAGCTGCACCTGGATAGCCCAGCGCAAGGCCCTTGCCAACTGCGACTTCTCCCTGCACGCGGTAAAGCTGGTGAACGCGGACTTCTCTGGCTTTGAGCTGGAGGTCAGGTTAAAGGCTCATAATCCCAACGATGTGGACGCTGTCCTTGACAGGCTTGATTATACCCTTTTCATGGAGGGAGTTGAGGTCGCACAGGGCGTTGTTTCCGAGAAACACACCATACCAAAGCACGGGGAAGGCATAATAACAACAAGGCTCAAGATCAAATACTCCACCATCCCAAAAATGAGCGATGTGGTGATGACCGCGGTCACGAAGAAGAAGTCAAAGGTCAGGATGACCGGGACGGTCCATTTTGACACGCCAATAGGAACGCTCTCTCACGATGTAGAGGTTGAGAGGACCCTGAACCTGGACTAGGGATGGGGCTTAACCTTTGTCACGAGAGCAGTTTGGCGAACTCCAGTTTTGCCTTCTCTCTTTCCGCAGATGTGGCCATGTAAAGGTCTATTTCAATGGGTAGCCACAGGATCCCATCAGGCTGTTTCGGCGGCGGCATGAAGCTCAAAACCCGGACTGGAATTTTATACCTCTCATAGAACCTCCTGGCGCCTGTGAGCTTTTTCTTGGTGGATCCTACCTCAAGAGCGATGTCAGGTTTTCCTCCCTTTGTTAACACGAAATCAACCTCGTGGTCCCTGAACCTCCAGTAAGCTAGCCTCTTAGATCCTCCATGAGCTACATATTGGAGGTTTGCGGCCGCCGCCGTTTCTATAAGCTGGCCCCTCATGGAATCATCCAAGAGGCTACCTGGACTGTATCTCAGTGCCGAAAGTAATCCTGTATCAGCGAGATAGACCTTTCTCCTCCTGGTTTTGCCCACGAGATTTGGGGGCATGATCACTAGCATCATGTCTTCAAGCGCACAGAGGTAATTCTCCAGCGTGGCGCGCTGGATCTCCAGTTCTCCGGAGAGCTTTTCAAGGCTCAGTATGGAACCCGGGTGTTTCGCCAGGTAATAAACCAGGTTTTCTAGGGCCAAGGGCTTACCTATGCCCATGAGTGCAACCACATCCTTGAAAATGGCTTTTTCTACTATTCCCCTGAGCACCTCCTGTGCATCCCAGAGATCCATATCCACAATTTCGGGAAAGCCTCCCTTTTCAACATATTCTCTGAAGTTCTCTCTGAGAACCCCGGATTCTACTGCCCATTGTTCCAGATGGAACTTTTTTTCTGGGAAGGGCTTCTTATCTCTTATGAAGGCTAGACTCTTAAGACTTTCGCCAGTCCTGAACTCCACGAATTCGGCAAAGCTCAGAGGAAGGATGAGAACCTCGTTCCATCGGCCTACGCCGCTTTCCCGCTTTCCTTTTTTCAGGGCCATTGAACTTGAACCAGTGGCCAGAATACTGAATCCGGGTTTCCCGTCAACGAGAACTTTCAGCCACCGATCCCAATCCGGAAGATACTGAATCTCATCCAGAACCAGAAGAGTGGGGTTCTTTCTGTGAATCTCCCTGATCGTCCTTGATACCTCGTCTGGTGGTGTTTCTCGTAATGTGGGCTTGTCGTATGATACATAAACTATGCTCATGGGGTCGTTCTCGGCCAGATAGTCGGATATAACCTGATAGGCTAGCATGGTCTTGCCTACCCTTCTGGGGCCCCTAAGGAGCACGGCCTTATCCGGGTATTTCTTCAACCTGACATTCACCTGGAAATACGCGTCCCTCTTGAAGGGCTTGAGCTGCGACTCCGGAACCCTGTCCGAAAGCCACCAGGGGTTCATGCCCCTGAGTTCCCCGTATATGGTTTCTACATCCATCATTCACCTCGTTTTTTGATTAGCATAGTATAAAGCTTATCGGTAAAGTTGTGCAACTTGTTGAGCAAAACTAGCAACAAGGAACGAACGACCAGATCAGGTCCCTGATTTTGACGAGCATAAGCAACAAGGAACGAACAATTATTTCCTGACCGTTCCCTTTACCATTGGCAGGTTGACCCTCTCTGCCTTCAGGAGCTTGCCGGGCCTGATCTCAATTTCAAACTCCCCGCCGACCTTGAAGTCCCTGGGCAGATAAGCCATGCCAGCACCCTTGCCTATTGAAGGCGCGAGGGTTCCTGAGGAAACCCAGCCCGTTTCCTTGCCTCCCACAAAGACCTTCTGGCCGTGTCTGGGAAGGCCGCCCATGTCCTTCATCACGAAGCCAGCCCTCCTGTATCTCAGGCCCTTCTCCTTTGACGCGACTAGGGTTTTCTTGCCGATGAAGTCCGGTTTCTCAAGGTCAATTATCCAGCCCAGGCCAGCCTCCAGGAGGTTCTGGTTGTCGTCTATGTCGTTGCCGTAGAGGCAATAGCCCATCTCCATCCGCAGGGTATCCCTCGCGCCAAGGCCTATTGGTTTCACCCTCTCATCCGAGAGGAGCCTTTTCGCGAGGTCAACGCCATACTGCGGGTCAGTGGCGTAAATCTCAAACCCGTCCTCGCCCGTGTAGCCTGTCCTTGAGACCAGGATGTCCTTCTTGCCCATGAGGTCAATGTGGTCAAACCAGTAATAGCCCATCTTCTCAAGGTTGTAGCTCGTCAATCCCTGCAGGACAGCCTGCGCCAACGGGCCCTGGAACGCTATCTCCGTGTATTCTAAGCTCAGGTGGGCTATCTCAACATCGTAGTTCTTCGCCTGCTTTTCAACCCAGGCCCAGTCCTTGTCGTCGTTGGCCGCGTTCACGACCAGGAAGAAGTGGTCCGGGGCCATCCTGTATATGAGCAGGTCGTCCACAGCGCCACCCTGTTCGGTGCCGAACGCGGAATACTGCACCTGGCCCAGGGATAGCTTTGACGGGTTGTTGGTGGTTATGTGCATGAGCATGTCCAGCGCGCCCGGCCCCTTCACATCTATCTCGCCCATGTGGGACACATCAAAAAGCCCCGCGGATTTCCGAACCCAGAGGTGCTCAGGGACGATGCCCTCATACTGGATGGGCATCTCGTAGCCAGCGAACGCAACCATCCTCGCGCCCAGCTCGTGGTGGAGCGCGTTCAAAGCGGTTTTTCTAACTTCGGTCATTTTAGTCTCCGAGGGAAAATTATAAGTCCGGGGTTCGCGCGGTTGCAAAAGCCAGGGCTTATCCTCTCAGGATCGAAACGGATCATTGTTTGATTCCCACCAGGGTGGTTATAAGATAGCCACCTGGCTTATCATTTGATCTTGAAACAAAAAACCCATTTCGTCTGCCAGGCTTGCGGCCACACCGCGCCGAAATGGATGGGAAGGTGCCCGGCCTGCGGGGAGTGGAACACCCTGGTGGAAGAGGTCGTGGAGAAAAAGGGGGCCAGGGCCAGGTCAGGGAAGGCCGCGAGGGTTGAAAGGCTATCCGACCTGCCCCCGGAGGGCGAGGAGAGGTTTGAGGCGGGCATACCAGAGATGGACAGGGTCCTGGGCGGGGGAATCGTCCAGGGTTCCCTGGTTCTCCTGGGCGGTGACCCGGGGGTCGGCAAGTCAACCCTTCTGCTGGAGGTAGCCGGCTCCCTGGGCAAGAGGGGCATAAAGACCCTGTATGTCTCCGCGGAGGAGTCCCCGCGCCAGCTCGCGATGAGGGCAAGGCGCCTCGGCCTCGAGCTTGAGACCATTCATGTTTCAGGCGAGGTCGTTGTTGAGGAGATAGTCCGGGCCGCGGAGGATTTCGGCCCACAGGTCCTCTTCATAGACTCTGTCCAGACCGTTTTCATGGAGGCCCTCTCGTCTTCCCCCGGCTCGGTTTCCCAGGTAAGGGAGACCGGAGGCGTTTTCCTTAGGCTGGCAAAAGAGAGGGGCATCACGGTCTTCCTGGTCGGCCATGTGACAAAGGAGGGTATAATCGCTGGCCCACGCACACTTGAGCACATGGTTGATGTGGTTTTATACCTTGAGGGCGAGAAGGGGCACAGCCTCCGCGTCCTCAGGAGCCCAAAGGACCGGTTCGGCCCCACCGACGAGACCGGCCTCTTTGAGATGACTGAGAAGGGCCTGGTTCCTGTCTCGTCCCTGAGCCTGGTTGATTTATCCGCGCCTCCTGTCCCGGGGGTCGCGGCCGCGCCCGTGATGGAAGGCGCCAGGCCCCTCATGGTTGAATTGCAGGCCCTGGTCTCCTTCAATCCCTTCCCTGTCCCGACCAGGAGGGCAACGGGCTACGACTACAGCAGGTTTGCCATGCTCCTCGCTGTCCTGGAGAAGCGCGCGGGCGTCCGCATACGCAACCAGGATGTCTATGTGAATGTAGCGGGAGGCCTGCGTATTTACGATCCAGGCGCTGACCTCGCGCTGGCTGTCGCGGTGGCTTCCGCGAACAACGGTTTTAGCGTGGACAGGGCAACCGTCTTCGTCGGGGAGATAGGCCTTGTTGGCGAGATAAGGCCGGTCAAGGGCCTCCGCCAGCGCTTGCTTGAGGCCAGGAGGGCAGGGTTCAGGCTGGCCGTTGTTCCCGATGGCGAGGCCCCGGATGTCAAGAACCTGGAGATACGGGGCGTTTCGTCCCTGAGGGAGCTCCTGGAGGTCATAAGAAAATGAAATTTGAGGATGCGTCCGCTGGAACCATAACCCTGAAAACCCCTGTTGGTGAATTTGACATAACCATTGCCGGAGGCGAGGTGCAGGTTTTCGGATGGGAGGCCTCCCCTGTCCCCGGCAGGAAGCCCGGAGGGATGTCCGGCGACGCGAGGAGATTCGTTGAGAAGATGGAGGAATACTTCAGCTCAGGCGCGTGGGATTTTTCCTGGTTTTGCCTGCCGGTAGGGCTTGTGCCGGAGAATACCATGAGGGTCTACGAATACCTCAGGAAAAAGGTGGGCCCTGGTTCGGTCGTGACCTACCGGGAGCTTGGCCGGGCAACCGGAGTCCATCCCAGGGGCATAGGCTCAATGATGCGTTCAAACCCCTGGCCTGTTGTCGTCCCGTGCCACAGGGTGATAGGCTCAGACGGCAGTCTGGTTGGATACGCGGGAGGCCTGGAAAAGAAGATGTGGTTGTTGAAACTGGAGGGATGGTCGCAAGTATAACGAGGCCAGGCAGGGGTTGTCTCTACTTCTTTATTTTGTTAAGGAGCCCTTTTGCCTTGGCCGCATTCTCCGCGTCCCCCTTCGCGTTGAACTGGTCAACTGCTTTCTGGAGCTCAAGGCCGGCCTCGCCGTATCTCCCGAGCTGGACAAGGATTGAGCCGAGCAAAAGGTGGGCCTCGGGGTTGTTGTCGTTCGCGGCAACGACGCGCTGGGCAGGGAGAAGGGCCTCGTTGTAGTGGCCAGAGTAATAGCCGAGGACCGCGAAGGTATACTGGATGTTCAGGTCCTGGTATTTGAGCCTGGCCAGGGCCTCGTAGTGAGGATAAGCATCCTCGTATCTGCCAGCTGACAGGAGGAACGAGCCAAGCGCTTCTCTCGCCAGAACATGGTTGGAGTCTGCCTGCACGGCCGCGTAGAATTCCTCCAGGGCCTTGGCTGTGTCCTCGGTTGCCAGCAGGGCGAGCGCGAAGTAGTAGTGCGCGTCAGCATAGGATGGGTTCAGGGTGATGGCCTTGCGGTAATTGAACATCGCGTCCACATAGTTGTCCTCGGACGCGTAGATGTAGCCGAGCCTGCAGTAGGCCTCCGCGAAGGTCGTGTCTGCCTTTATGGCCTTGGTGAATTCATCCTTGGCCAGGGCAACCTCGCCCAGGGTCATATACTGGTAGCCCTGCCGATAGTGGGCCTTCGCATCCTTGGCCTTTGGCGCGCTCGCGCACGAGCTTAAAACCAACGCAAAAAGGGCAATCCTTTTCATCGGGGGATATTATAAGGGAGAAAGGCGAACAATATCCTCGTTGAAGGTGCTACAGGTTCCCACTTTTTTACCCGGCGAACATTGCGGGATAACGGCCGGACTATTGTTTATTTTGCGGACATCACAGGACACAGGCTATCTTGTTGTCCCTTTTGTTGAAAGGCCCCGGCCGCAGGTATTATACTTCTCGCCGGATGAAAAAGCTTTCCTTTGCCCTTTTGATATTGATGGGAGCCCTTTCCGCGGACGACAAGCCCACGGGGTTCTGGCTCTGCGGTGGCGGCGCGATCTTCACGGGGGGCACCCACGACGGGATGTCCTACGGCGTTAGCTCCGAGGCTGGGATATTCCTGCCACCCCTTGAAACCAGAATGTTCCTCTCCACAGGCTTCCAGATGCACCTGACCCCAGCGACCCTGGTTGACAGCTTTTATGATTCGGACAGGTGGGTGAAGAAGACCAGGGATGTTTCCATCAAGGAGATACCTGTGATGATCGGCGTAGGCACCCAGCCCCACAAGTCCCGCTGGTTCCTGAAGCTGGCAACCGGCGTGCACATCCTTCTTCTCTCAGGGGTCACAGAGGATGAGCCGACCTACCAGTGGTCAATGGGGGTGAAGACATCCGGCGGCTATGTCTGGGGGAATGGGCTTTTTCTTGAGACCGGCGGCGGATACATTTTTGACAAGAACTATGGCTACATCTATCCCTTCCTGAGAGCTGGCCTGCTCTTCGCCAAGGGGGACTAGCTCGGTATGAGAAAATTCCTTTGCATAGCTGGCGGCGCCCTGGGAGCATGCGCGATAGCCGCACTCACAGCAGGCCTCATCTTTGACCGGGGTGGCTACATCGGCCTGGTGGAGATAGAAGGGACCCTGGTGAAGCCAGACAAGACCGTGGAGTGGATAGACAGGCTCGCGGAGGACGGCAGGGTCAAGGTCATACTGGTGAAGGTCAACAGCCCCGGAGGCGGGGTCGTCGCGGCAGACGAGATATACAGAGCCCTTCTCAGGGCACGGGAGGAGCACAACAAGCCCGTGGTGGTCTACATGGGTTCCGTTGCAGCTTCGGGCGGCTACTACATCTCCTGCGCGGCTGACAGCATAATAGCCTCCCCCGGAACCATAACCGGCTCAATAGGGGTGATAATGACCCTGCCGGTCATAGAGGGCACCCTCAAGAAGATAGGCGCGGAGGTGGAGGTGGTGAAATCCGAGGAGCACAAGGACATAACCTCTCCCTTCAGGAAGAGGACCGAGGCAGAGATGGCCCTTCTGGACACTGCTGTCCAGGACATCTATGGCCAGTTCGTTGATGTGGTGGTCGCGGGCAGAAAGCTCCCGAGGGAGGATGTCCTTGCGGTTGCTGATGGCAGGATACTGACGGGCAGGCAGGCCGCGGAAATAGGCCTTGTGGACAGGACGGGAAGCTACCACGACGCGCTTGAGACAGCAAAGAAGATGGGAGGCCTGAAAGAGGCGAAGCTAATGAAGAAACCCAGGAAACCGAGCCTCCTGCGCTACCTGATATACGGGGACGACGAGGATGATGTCCTTGGAAACCTGAAGGTCCTCCTCTCCCCGAGCCTGGAATACAGGTGGGAATAGGCGACCATGCAGGTTGCGGTTGCTAGTCAAGATCACAAATTACCAGTGTGGCTTTTTAAGATCCTGTATTTTTACAGACCTGGGAATACACCTGCCAGGATAGAGCCTGTCCCGGGAATTATTTTTGTGGGTGCGTGGTGGACTCCAGCGTTTACGATTCACGAATTACCCCTGCTCTTCCTTCCTATTCCCCCGTTCCTTTTTCTTCTCCCCCAGAATAAAGATGCACGGAGCGACGCCAGGATGGCCAGCGCGCACGCGACCAGCAGTGATTGCAGGGCCGCGTGGTAGCTGATGAAGAGCTTCATGAACTCCCCAAGCGCGCCGAGAAAGACCGCGGAGACCATGAACCCGCCCGCCCACAGCAATTCCTTTACCGCGAATATCCTTCCCCTGTGGCTCGGAGGGACCATCCTGTGAAACAGGGTATCCTGGACGACGAAAACTATAGAGAGAATGAATCCAGCGATCAGCGAGAGGGCTGAAAAAAGGAGGAAGTTCACTGTGAAGGCCGAGAGGCCCATCAGCACCGCGAGGACAAAAAGTCCCCAGAACATGAGCTTCATCTCCCCCAGCCTCTTTCCCCACTTTCCCACGAACAGCGATCCGAGTATGAGTCCTATTCCAAGTATTGCCCCTATGACCCCGGTTCCCTTTGTCCCGAAACGGAATACCTGCTGGGCGATCATGATGTCCAGGGAATACGCCGCGCCCATGAAGAAGACCGTTAAAGCCACCGCGCCATAGACCAGCCTTATCAGGGCCCGGCGCCTTATCAGGGAAACCGTTGACTTTATGTCGTCCCAGCTCCCCCTGATCACCAAGTCCAGGCCCTTTGCCTGACCGGATTTCCTTGATTTCTCCCGGGGTTTCACCGCGAACCTGGGCAGGGACATGGCCGAAAGGAATACCGCTGAGAGCAGGTAGGTTGAGGCGTCTATGTAGAAACCGGCCCGCCAGCCATCCCATCCCAGGTCGCGCCAGATGTAGAGGTCAACGATGAAGCCTCCCAGCAGGAGGCCAAGGAAGGTGGCGAAGCGGCCGATGAAGTTGGCGACAGCGTTTGCCATCAGGTATTCGCCCTTGTTGCTTACCAGGTGCGGAAGGACGCTCATTTTCGCGGAGTTAAAGAGTAGTCCCAGCAGGAATATGGCGAACACGGCCAGGTTCACCAGGAGGAGGTTCCCTGTCAGGTAAAAAAGGCTCGGTATCAGGAAGACTATCAGTGTCCGGACCAAATCCACCGCGACCAGGACCCACTTCCGGTTCAGCCTGTCCGCCAGGATACCGGAGACCGGTCCAAACGCCAGGACGGGCAGGCTTGCGAATATGGCTATCTGGGAGAAGGCAAATGGCGAGCCAGCGGCCTTCGCACCGATGAGTCCCAAAAGGGCCATGTTGTTGAGCCTGTCCCCGAACTGGGAGATCATCTGGGCAAACGAGAATATGGTAAAGTTCCTGTATCTCAGGACGCCGGTGAAGGATGGGGTTTTGGCTGTCAAGGTTTGGAGATTACCTCTCTGTAGAATTCCTCAACCATGCCCACCACCCTGTCCCAGGAATAGAGGCTTCTGGCCTTGGCAAGGCCCCTTTTTCCCATCTCCCTTGCGTTCGGGTCAAGGAGCAACCTGACCAGCGTGTCCGCGAGGCTCTTCGGGTCCTCCGGTCTCGCGAAGTATCCCTCAACCCCGTCCTCCATCACGCACCTGTAGCCCGGTATGTCCGACGCGACTATGGGCACCCCGGAGGCCATTGCCTCAAGGAGGACTATGCCGAAGCTCTCCCCGCCGGTCGCTGGCGAGCAGAAGACCTCCACGGAAGTGTAATACCTGGGCAGAAGCGCGGGGTCAGCGAAGCCCTCAAACAGGACCCTATTTTTCACGGATTGGTCTATGAACCTCTTATACCACCTGGTCATGCCTGAGCCGACCACCACCAACCTTGCGTCCGGTACCCTTTCCAGGATCATCGGCAGGGCCTGGAAAAGGAACTTCGCGCCCTTTCTCGGTTCAAGCCGGCCCACGAAGAGGATATTCCTGCCGCCACCCACGAGGTGGGCCAGGGGAGGATTGTCTGGGTTGAACCTCTTCACATCCACCCCGTTTGGGATTATCCTGAACTCACCCGGAAAATACCGGGCAACGGTCTCTCGCGCCACCTCGGATACCGCTATCCTGCCGTTTATCCTGTCGTGCCACTTTCTCAGGTATGCGCCGAAGATCTCATATCCGAAGGATTCCCCGTGGGCCGCGTGGAATGTTGATACGACCTTGCATTCCGCGTGCCTCACCGCCAGCAAGGGGAGAACGGGGACGACCGGGCCGTGGGTGTGGATGATGTCGTAGTTCCCCCTCCTTATGACATCCTTGACCCTCTTGGACACCCTGGGGGATAGGGTTATTGAGCTCATTGACCTGTTCGCTGGTATCTTCATGCCCCTCCCTACCCTTATCACATTGGGCGGGTCTTCCCAGGACGGGAAGTTCTTCTTGGAGAACCTGGCGGTCAGGATGTCAACATGGTGGCCCCTTGCCACGAGCCCCTCTGAAAGGTGTTTGATGTGCTCAGGTATGCCACCCGGATGTGGGTAATAGACGTCCGCGACCTGTAAAACGCGATAATAATCTCCGATCAAGGGCCAAATTATAAACCCCGGAAGGGAGTTGAGGGAAACCGCAGGCCCGGGCTATAATCTCTCCATGAGAGTGGAGGTCAAGGAATCCAGAACGATCTTTACCGGTGGTCTTTTGACCCTGAAGCTTGACAGGATAGTCCTCCCCGGCGCGCGGGAGGCCGAGAGGGAGTATGTCGTTTTCGGCAGGTCAGTGCTCGTGGTTCCGGTCACGGGCGACAGCAGGGTTGTCCTGGTGAACCAGTATCGCCACCCCACAGGCCGGTTCATCCTTGAGCTGCCCGCGGGAAAGGTTGAGGAGTGCGAGTCCCCCACAGAGGCCGCGGCCAGGGAGCTTGCCGAGGAGACCGGCTTCCGGGCAGGAAATCTTCTGAAATTCGGCGAGTTCTTCCTTGCGCCCGGCTATTCCACGGAGCTGATGACCGGGTTCGTTGCCACGGGCCTGGTTCCCGGCGAAAAAGAGCCTGACCCGGACGAAATACTCTCAAACGCCCTCTTGACAAGGGACGAGGTCGTCTCAGGCCTCAGGGAGGCAAGGTTCCAGGACGCGAAGACCATCCTGGGGTTGCTCTGGTGGGTGAACGAGGGCCCGTGATCGTCCGATCGCCCTTGGAGACCCGTCCAGCGAACTCCGGGGTTTCACCCTACCCGTTTGTTGATTTTCCTCAGTAGTCCCCTATCCCCTCAAGCCATTTCTGGCGCCCTGGCCTTTCCCCGTCCCAAAACTGCCAATCCTCGTCCGTTAGCCTCTCGGATATGGGCTGTTTGAACTCGTAGTAGGTGAAGCACGCGCCCTCCGCGATATAGGGCTGGCCGTCAATGAGAACCAGGACGCCTATCCAGGCTGGGTTCCCGACCCCGACCTCCAGGCACTGGCTCGTGTTCACATCGGTCAGGACATCAGCCACCAGGGGAAACCTCTCGTCGTAGTCGCTTATCCTGCCCATTATCTCCCAGTCGTAGCGCGAGGCTGCCCGGAGCGCGCCGGGAATCTTCCATAGCCACAGGTGATCCTCCTTGCCCAGGCCCTTCTTCTGCTTCCCGGCCATCACGGCCAGGGAATCCGAGAGCGAGGCGAAACCCTCGCACCTCTCCCGGATCACTGGCACATCCGAGAATGCCTTTGCCATTTCCCGCGAGAGGCCCGCGCCGGCCCTGAACATGTTCTCAGCCTCCTCAATGTAGGCGAGCTTCAGCTTCTCCCTCGTTTGTATTGGCCCTGGCTCCGCGGCGCCCGCGCCCGCGCCATAGGTCTGCTTGGCATAGAGAATGAAGTCGTGCCTGAGCTGTGCCCAGCTTCCTAAGGATGTCAGCAGGGTTTTCATTTCCCATGCCCTGGAGTTGACTGTTGAGGGCGGCTTTCCTTCCCTCAGGTATTCCGAGACCATACTGAGCCAGAGAAGGTAGTTGTTCCCCTCTTTGGGTTCCTTTGCCCACTCGGCCCTCACCTTTGCCATCTGGTCGCTGTAGTTTCCGTAATCCGCGTCCCCTTCGGCTTTTATTATGTCCAGCGCGGCATCGTTCCCCAGAGCGGCCATCACATCAAGCCCCCTTGCAAAGCACCTCTGGGGCCCCTGTTGGGTTTCCACCATGGTAAATGGTTCGCCCTTGCCCGTGTAGCCCTTGACCCTGTCGTATATGAGCTCCTGCAGGATATATGCGTCCGCAACCGAGCGCTGGCCCATGAACCTATATGTCACGGGTATCTCCATGTCCTGGCCAGGGAAGGAATACGCCACCCCGGAAAGAATCCTTGGCGGCTTCAGTTTTGCCGCGGAGTCAGCTATTGCCTTTATCCCTGCCTCGTCCAGCTTTTCCGGATCCCTTCCGTCCAGCAGGGTGGCTATCTCAACCGGGTTCAGGTCATCAGACTGGCCCGAGAACAGCGCGATAATCCCCTCCATATCCTTCCAGAGCGCGAGGAGATCGGCGTTTTTCCCCAGGCCATAGGCCTGGACGAGCGCGGCCCTTGCCTGAATGGGCTCAAAAGGCTTGAGCGAGAACCCTGTTCTCCCCAGCCACATCATCGCGAGGAAATACCTCGTGAGGTCCTCGTTGACCGTGTAGTGGCCGCGGGGGATGAACTGGGAGTAGTCGGTCTCCACGCCAAAGGCCGGGGATTCGGCTATGCCTTCCGCGGCCTCTATGAGTCCGAGCTCCGCGTCAACGAGATCCCTGATTTCTTTCGGCATTTCGGGCAATTCCTTTCCGACCAGCGCAACCGCCACCCCGAAATAGGCCGCGTTCAGCTTCCAGGCGTCCTTCCAGTCGCCCTTTGCCCCCTTGTATTCCCCCAGGGACAGGGCCAGCATCCTCGCGGAGAGCTTCTCCAGCCTGGGCAGGAGATAATCCACCTCCGCTAGCCGCATGGTGTAATCGGTGAGCCTGTGCAGGGAGTGCAGGTAAAGGTCAGCTGTGATAAAGATGGGGCCGTCGGTCTCCAGGTTCTCCACATCCGCTATCTCGTCGTATATCTCGTAGACATCCTCCATGTAAGAACCCTTCACCAGGAACCCGTTTTCCATGAGCCGAGCGGTGTCCTTCTTGTCCGTCAGGTAGCCTATGTCCTTTTTTCCGAGGGCTTGGCTGAGCATCTTTTTGTCTCCTCCCTTCGCGGCGCAGGCCACTGAGGGCAGCGCCACGAGCGCGAACAGAATGAGTCTCTGGTTCATGGCCTAATTATGGCGACGGTGGCCGGGGGATTTCAAATGCCCAGGGGGTTCGCGGGTTCGCCCCGCGTTTGCTCCGGCCGGGGAGATAGCCTTAGAATTTAACTCCCATGAGGTTTTCCCTGGTCACGATGGGTTGCCAGATGAACGAGTATGACTCTGCTCGCATCAGGGAGACATTGCTCGTTGGCGGGTTCCAGGAGGCCGACGGCCCGGACGCGGGGCTCGTGGTCCTGGTGACCTGCGTTGTCAGGGAAAAGCCCCAGAAAAAGGCGATGGCCCTTGTCAGGCGTTATCTCAGGGAGGGAAAGAGGGTGGTGGTCGCGGGTTGCCTCTCGCCCATAGCGAAAACCGAGCTGGAGGCCATGGGCGTGGCCGTGGTCTTCCCCGGGGAATACGACGCTCTGCCCGGCCTGCTTGGCTTCTCGTGTCCCCAGGCCCACCGTCTCCTCGCGGGGCCCTCCGCGTTCGTGACCATAATGGAGGGTTGCGACAACTTCTGCTCCTACTGCGTGGTTCCCTATGTCCGGGGACCTGAGCGCTCAAGGCCACCTGGCGAGATTCTCGCGGAGGTAAAGGAGCTGGAGGCCCAGGGTCTCAAGGATTTAACGCTCCTTGGCCAGAATGTGAGCGCTTATTCCCACGCGGGCGTTGATTTCCCACGGCTTCTTGAGATTCTACACGATGAGACGGACATTCCCTTCATAAAGTTCACAACCTCGCACCCGCGGGATGTGGATTCCCGGCTGGTTGAGACCATCGCGGGGAGGCCCAGGCTCTCCCGGTGGTTCCACATGCCCCTGCAGTCCGGCTCGGACAGGATACTATCCCTGATGAACAGGGGCTATACCTCATCGGATTACCTCGGGAAGATTGAAATGATAAGGTCAATCCTGCCCGAGGCCGTGATAACGACTGACCTCCTGGTTGGCTTCCCATCAGAGACAGACCAGGACTTCCGCGAGACCCTTGAAATGGTTGATCGCGTGGGCTTTGACAGGGCGTTCATGTTCTCCTTTGACCCCAGGCCCAGGGCAAAGGCCTCGGACATGCCGGATCACATCCCTTCAGAGGTAAAAAAGGCGAGGCTACGGGAGCTCATTGATTTCACCATAGAGAGGATAAGGGAGAAAAAGCAGAGGTTCATCGGGGCAAAGGTGGCCCTCCTCGCGCTTCGCAATGGGCGCGGGAGAACGGACTGCACGACGCGAGACGGCCTCGTGGTCTTCCTCCTGGGAGATTACCGACCGGGCCAGGTGGTCACCGGGAAGATAACAGGGCTTGAAGGCCTTATACCCGTCGCAGAGCCTACCTAATGATCATGCTTTTAAAGCCGGAAAGCCCCTTGCCCGCCATTAGCCTGTAGAAATAGACGCCCGGCCCCAGGTTCGGTTCAATCCCCACCTGGTGGAAACCAGCACCGTGG
>Ga0172366_10001400_pt1 | contig 18631 bp, 9 predicted proteins | sample LakKivSesite69cm_FD_114533 | JGI IMG/M metagenome (GOLD analysis project Ga0172366, IMG submission 114533) | Sediment microbial communities from Lake Kivu, Rwanda - Sediment site 69cm | ecosystem: Environmental > Aquatic > Freshwater > Lake > Sediment | place: Rwanda: Western Province, Lake Kivu... | reverse complement strand
GAAAACCTCGACCTTGTTCATGATGATGCCGGAAGGCAGCTTAACGGCTGAACCCGACACGCTTATGCCCATGATTTCCTCGGGAACAACTATTCGGGTCCTGAGCCAAGCCTCGCCCTTCCTCGCGTCAACGGTCAGGGGCAGCTTAACCTGTTCCCACCCAGAATCGTCAAACCCCTGTTCAGAGGCGCCGGGCGCTTGCCCCTGAAAGAACCTCCAACAAAGGCTGTCGCGGTACCCCGTCAACTCCGCGTACTTGTCCTCGAGCTTCTGCAAGAGAGGCGAGGAACCGAAGTCGAAACTGTGCATACAGCTCAGAAAGGAAAATACGTTAATATAATTTGCTTCAAGAACTTATACACGGAAATTCGCTGAAATTGCATATGAAAGCGATGAACCATTCTGGAAAGATGGGTAAAAGTTAGTAAACCGTCACCAAAAAAAGACCATACGAATTTATAGAAAATTATAGGGCATGAAGACGAGTATGACGACCGGTCGGTTGGTCTTAGCTCATTATGTCGTAGAGGACTTGCCCCTCGCTTTGGGCTGGCGCAGGAATACCGAGTAAGTAGGCAATCGTCGGCGCCACGTCCACGAGTCTTATGGGCTCAGACCGCACGTAGCCTTTTTTCACGCCCGGACCCGAAATGACGAATATCGCCTCGTTCGAGCATCCGTCGAGCTTCGCGGTAGGCAGGAACCCCGAGTGGTTGCCACGCCCGGGCCTCGAGGAAATCATCATCTTCTTCTCCTCCTCCGTGTACCGCATCTTCTCGGGCAGGGGAACGGGACCGGGGTCCCCCGTGTATCCGGGCGCGAAGAAGTAGAGTATGTCGGAGGCTCTTTCGCCCCAGTGACCCAGCAGCTTCGCGTCCTCCTTCCGCAGGGCGAGGGCGATGGGGCACCTCCCGGTCTCGGGGTCCTTCAGCCCGTAGAGGAGGCTGATGATTTGGTCGACGACGTCGCCATAGTCTCGCCCCGGACTGACGATTCCCTGCGGGTCTCGGCCCTTTAGGTTGACCCAGAGGTACTCCATCGGGAACCCGGGACGGATGTAAGCCTTCGTCTTGGACCAGTCAACCCTCGTTACCCCAGTTTTTTTGTCGGTCTCTACCGTCAACAGCCCAGCTACCTGCAGCAGCCCGTTCACCGAGATGGACTTCTTGACTGGCACCGCGGCGTGGTCAGAAATCACGACGGTCAGCATGTCCCTGCTCCAGAATTCCTTAACCATCTTCCCGACCTGCACGTCCATGAGCTCGTACATTCTTCTGATGATTCCCCAGTGAGCCTCCGCCTCCTCGCGGTTGTAGCGGGGAGACGAGGGGTTGATGCCGTCGAACCCGATCTGGTGCCCAATCTCGTCCTGCAGGTGAAGCAAAGAGAACAGCCCGTCCCAGCCGCGCTCCTTTTTCAGGTAGCGGGCGACGTCGACGAAGTAGTTCAGCTGTTGCGACGTGCACTCGAAGTAAATGTCAAGGAGCTTCGGCTTCTCCACGCGAATTGGGTGCCTGTAACCCATGTACGTTTCGAAGCCGCCAGCAAAGACACCGACGTTCTCCACGATCTCCTTGGCTAAAGTAGAAGGGTAGGTCCAACCGCCCGTTTTGTATGGGATGGTCTTGAAAATCTCAACCCTGTCGCCCTTGGGTGACAGATCGTTCAGCCTGAACTTGAACCCAACCTCGAATTTCTGGCCGTCGCTGACAACCTTGTCGTAAACCCAGTCGCTCCATCCTTTCACCTTAAGACGGGCAACCGAGGATGCAACGTCCTTTTCGCGGCAAACGTAGACCTCGTCGTACCCGCTATTTCCTGAATCGACAATCAGCAAATAGTAGATTGGGTCCCAAATCGGCTCGCTTTCCCCCTCCTCCGTCTTCCCGTAGTGCAGCTGCTCCCACTCGCTCTGCCAAACGTCCGACGCAAGTTTGCTGCTGGTGAAGTTACTCGGAATCTGGGATTCTAGGAGCTGAGAAAACGATTTGGGGAGCCTCTTCCACCCCTCAGCCTTTTTTAATTGTATTTGGTACTCGAAAATGTCCTGCGTTTCCTTAGAGCTAGGAGACCCGGTGATATAGTTCACGGGGATTCCCTTGTTCCACTCGGATGCGCACCCGGAAGGCGAAGGACCGCCGACAAGCATCCCGTCCTTGAAGGTGGGAGGCCACGAGCAAAGGTAGTTCATGACCAGACACTTCTTCCCCACCCTCTCCGCCGCGTCCCAAAGGAACTCGGCCTTGCAGAGCGTCGTCGAGTCCAAGCCCACCGTTGAACGCCCAACGTCCAAAGGGTCGCCCGGCAAATGAGTCGTAAAGCTCGTTATGCCGTGCGTGCCAGGCCAAGCGCCAGTGGCAATCGTCACCCAGTTAGTCGGAGAATCGACGGGAGGAGCGGGAAGCGCACGCGAATAAACACCCCCTTCGACCAGCCGCGCAACGTTCGGCATGCACCCCTCACGCAGAAACCGGCGAAAATGTTCAGGCATCGCGCCGTCGAACCCGAGAACCATGAACCTCTTGGCTTTCATAACTCTGTAATAATAAATTTCTGATATAAAAAGTTACACCGCATCGTCTCATAATAAAAAAACGAATCAGTTTCTAAGAAAAGAAGCTGGCTGATTTTTAACAGTCGTTGATTTGGCTTAAATAATACTTTATCAGAAAATTTACATCCATTGAGCACATGTGCATCTTTCATCGAAGAAAGAGGGAACGCGCATCTTCTGCTACTGCAATGGTAATATAATTAGGTCATAATTCCAAAATATTTTGGCGATGATGACGATAACAAGATTTAAAAATTATAACGGCGTATAGTAAGAGTTAAATATTCTGCGACTGAGTTAAAAATCGTAAACTAAAAACATAGTCAAATATACATGAAAAATATGGTGAGAAAAGAGGTTATAATGATGGCAACTGAAAAAACGAGACTAAACCAGTAACATTGAGAGCAATAATCGTCGCTATACTGATGTTCGCTATCTTCCTCCCAATCTCAGAGATTCTGCTTCTCTACAACAGGAACCCGTCAACGTACTACGGCTTTCCGCTGACGTTCTTTTGGCTGACTATGATGTTCTACGCCTTGGGCAAAATTAGCAACAGGCTCAGGCTAAGCGGGGCGGAATACGCGTTCGTCTTCGTGATCGTCAACATCCTAGCAGGCGCCAGAGGCATGAGTATGTGGGCTCAAACAGAAAACTTCCTCAGATTCTCGGACGAAATGGCCTCCATTCTGATCACGGGGCTATTCAACACACAAAGTCTGTACCAATCCCTCGTCCCTGAAATCCTCTTCCCCACTGCTCAAAGAGCAGATGTGGTAAACATGGTGATGATGGGAATGAGTCCTGGGCAGGTCTTCCCGTGGGGAGCCTTAGCCGTGCCAGTGATGTGGTACTCGCTGTTCACTTTCCTCATGATGTCTATCTCTGCTTTCATTTCCTTCGCCATACTGAGCCCGGTGTGGACCGACATCGAAAAACTGCCCTTCCCGATTCACGCGCTTTCAGCCATAGAATTCGCGAAAGACGGCATCGAAAAGAGAAGAATCTTCAACCTGAAGGAAGGAGACAGAAAAGTCTTCTGGATATTCTTCATAATCGGTGCTGTAGCCTCCTTGACGCCAGTGCTGCTTGAACTAGTACCGACATTGCCTCTGCTGAACGCCTTCAACTTCGGAGAAACCCGTGTACCAATACTGTCGGGAATATCGTCTGCCCTGCCCGGTTGGATAGGGTACGGATGGTGGGTCTTCCCGCAGTTCTTCATCGGCTTAGTCGTCTCTAACGAAGCACTCATCTCCGCCATAGTAGCATACCTCGTTCACTGCATCTACAACGTCATAGCCGTGCAAGCAGGATGGTACCAATACTACACGCCAGGGTCAGAAGTAACCGGCGGATACTGGGACCTGCCCTCAGGGCAATCTCCGTTCCCGCTCCGGTACATGATTATGCCAGGCGGTTTCGTCGGAGTTGGCATAATACTCTTCTGGGCAGCAAGGCACCGAGTCAAAAAGGTCATCAACGCTATACTTGGAAAAGAAAACGTTGTTGAAGCAGGCTTGTCCCTACGGTTCGTGAGCTACATCGGAATCGCCAGCATCATCCTGTGCATCGGCCTATTCGCTGTCGTCGGAGTCCCACTCGTGATTGGGGTAATGTGGCTAGTGATGTGGATATGCTTCTACACAGCTGCTGCCAGAGCTGCCGCCGTGTACGGTGGCGCAGGAGGAGCCTTGAATTATGGCGACTGGAAAGTGATGTATCCTGCAGGTTCAGCGCTGGGTTACTGGCCGGTAGACCCGCCCGGAAACCAAGCGTGGTTTACCACCAGAGCCGTCACTTATGGGTTCTCGGACACCATGGCTAGGGGCGGTGGAATGTACGATATGACCGCGTTGACCGCGTTGTGCCACATCCAAAAGGCCTTCAACGTCAACATGAAGCACGTCTACATCGCGGTTCTAGTGGTCGCTGGACTCGGAACGCCCATAATGTACTTATCAGGATATTGGTTCACGGTGCACACCGGCGGAATGTACTCAGTGAACTCCATGCCGTACTACGACATGATGATGGACTACCAAGGCGTGATGTTCGCCTACTTCACAGCGGGCGGAAACTTCTTCCTAGAATCGGCGTGGTTCGTCACGGGAATTGGAATATCTGTGGGAATCTACGCATTGAAAATGTTCGTACCCGTAATTCCGATAGACCCAACCATACTAACGATTCTCCTTTGGAACCCCGAGTGGTTCTGGATGATGGCAATTGCTTCGCTGGTCGTGAAATTCGTCGCAATCAGGGTCGTTGGACAAAAGAGGTTCATGGAATACGCTAAAGCGGTCGTCGTAGGGTCGATGGCTGGCTTCGGAGCAATCTTTACACTGCTGGCGCTGTCGCAACTGGGACTAGTGGCGATACCAAGGTTCCTAAGCCTTTACACTCCATAGAATATAGTTTTTATCTGTGGAGTGTAACCTTCTATTTTGTTTATAATCTCTAAGTCACAGGGCAGTATCTACAAAATTCAAGCGTGAAAACGAAAAATGCGAGGCAAACTCCAAAAACCTCACGACGGCAGGCTTGCCACGAAGATTTTAGTGGCGGCTCTGTTGCTTTGCGCAATCGGGGCGATGATGCCTCTCAGCACAGATCCGGCAAGCGCATCATCAATCTCTCAAACGAACTCGAACCTAGACTTTTTCCTCGACGACGACGTTTACAGCAACGTCTTGGACAGGATAGCTTTTCTTTCAAGCCTAGGCTCAAGGGTGACGGGGTACGAAGGAAACTATCTGGCTGCCCAGTACATAATTGACGAATTCACGAAACTTGGCCTGGGCGTGCAAGTCCAGAAGTTCAACGTGACGGTGCCCATAGACCTAGGCTCGGATATAACCATCCTTGCGCCAATCACGACAACTATAGATGCTTACGCTATTTGGCCGAACGGCGTCCAGCCCTCCCCTGCGGTGAACTTGGAGGGTCCGCTCGTGTATGTGAAGGGCGATTCGCTGAGTGATTTCGACGGAAAGACCCTTACGGGCTCCATCGTCCTAATGGAGTTCAACTCCAGTTCCAACTGGCTATACAGCGTGGACCTAGGCGCCAAAGCCATCATTTTCATCGAGCCCTCAGACTCGTCATGTAACGAAAACATGGAGAAATTCATAGACGCGCCCCTCTACTTCCCGAGGTTATTCGTGACAAAGGACGAAGGGCAGATGCTCAGAGACTTGGTCCAGAATTCCCAACCCGAGGTTCGAGTAAAAATAAACTTGAGGATGGAGTGGAGAACCGTTGAGACGCAGAACATCGTAGCCACACTTAACGGCACGGGAGACCCCGGGGATGTTGTGGTCGTTACGTCGCACTACGACTCGTGGTCGGTTGTTCCCGCCATCTCCTACGGCGCCTCCGACGCAGCAGGCGTTTCTTGGCTCATCGAGCTGGCGAAGTACCTTTCGGAGAACAGGCCCGTCAGGTCCGTGTGGTTCGTGGCCTTCTCCGGGCACTGGGAGGCTATGGCTGGGGAGAGAGAGTTCGTGGACGAATTTTTCTTCAGCGACCAAGTCCAGAGCGGGGCGGTTAAGCCTTGGGTCTTCGTGGGATTGGGACCCTTCTCCGGTGACTCGTCGAACGTCCAGTTGTTAGACACAAGTTTCTACGCGGGGTCCTGTTCGTCTGAGCTCATCACGTCCGACAGGTTCACGTGGATACAGAGGCGCATAACGCAAACTTACCTTCTCGACAGCGACTTGGGACAGACACTCGAGGAGCTCACGGGAAGGAGCCTTAGCCCGACGCAGTTGGTCGAGGAGAGGCTTTCCACCACCTCCATGTGGTGGGGGACGACGCAGCAGCCAATCATGCTCGAGAGCGAAATCCCCCTCACAGCCGGCTGCGTGGCCTTCAACATCCTTAGCTCCCCCGTGTCCACGTACTACAAGTACATCGGGTCTCCCCTGAACGATTTGGAACACGTTGACGTGGAGACTCTTAAGCCCCAGTTGCTGGTTTCTGGCTTCATCGTATCATCTATATTGAATGACGACGAGTGGTCCCTCAGCTGGAACAGCGTTAAACCCGTCAGAAGCGTGTACGTGGGAAGCAGCATTATAGCCTCGCAGAACGCCGGATTCATTACCCTGAACGGCAGGGTTCTGTTCTTCAACAACAACCTAGGCTGGTACGGGTCCATCCCCAACGCGCTGGTCCAGGTGCAGATGACGACGATGAACAATCCTCTGGCAAAAATTATCACGGTGGCTGACGAGAACGGAAGCTTCCAGATCAGGGGCATTACGCCCTACACCCTCACGTTCAACAAGGGAGGCTGGGAAGTCAAGGCATGGATCATTGACAAAGAGACGGGGAACATCATTTACGCGCCCGACCTCGGAGTCCAAGGCGGCAGGGTCTTTTCGAGCACAATCTACCCGATGGGGCATCCTGCGCAAATATCAGCCGTGGTTGCGGAACTCAGGGCGGTTGCTGTCTTGGACTTGCTGGACCCGAGGTACGACAGGCCACTGATGGTTTTGGACGGGAGGTTCGGCTCGCTTGTCTCAACCGACCTTTACGTTTCGACAAGTGGGTATCTGCGCCCAGTCGACTTTTCGTCAAAGAGCGACTTGCTCACATACGGCGTCTACTACGATCCGTGGGAAACCGTGGGAGTGGTTTTTGTCCCGCCCTACTCGGAAAGCGCCATCCTTCTGAAGATTGGGGGGACGGGCGCGTCCTCGCTAAGTTGGCCGATGTTTCTCACCAATTCGTCGGATGAGGAGCCTGAAGGGGTCGGAGTTGCCGTGTTCAACGAGTCGATAACGATTCCCTTCTCAATCTTCACCTTTGCCTCCGACATGTTCAGAGCCACGCAGTTCAGGTACGAGAAACTCACGTCTTTCAACGTAAGGAGCCTCAGCATAGAAAAGGCGCTTGACGAATCCCAAAAGAATTTGGCTTTGGCTGAAAGCCTGTTCGCCAGCAAAAACTACAGCGGAGCCTACGGATACGCCACTCTGTCGTATTCGTGGTCAACCCGAGCCTACAACGAGGTCATGGCGATAGTGAACGAGGCGGGCACGAGCATTACGATTCTCTTCATACTTGCCATAATAGTGTCCTTCGTCGTGGAGCGGATTTTGGTCCAAGCCAAGAAGGGTCTAGTCAGGCTGCTCTTCATCGTGGGCTTCACGCTGCTTTCCATCGTCATCATGAGTGTCATTCACCCGGCTTTTACGGTCATGAGCAACGCGATCATCGCGAACATCGGCTCGGTTCTGATGATCATGTTCGTCATAAGCCTGGGTATACTAGCCATCGAAGCGGAGAAGATGTCCAAGGCTCTATCCGTGCGGTACCTCGGCAAGCACAGCATCGAGAAGGCGCGGTTGGGCGTCATAGCCCTGGCTTCCTCGATCTCAGCGAACTTCATAAGAAAGCATCGTCTCCGGGCCGTGTTAACTTTCCTGACGGTCTTCATAGTCAGCACGGCTATAACGTCAATCACCTGCATGGCGCCATACATAGGCGTCAAGATTTCGCCGAAGTCCCTCGGAACTCTGAACCTGATTTACCCGACTCAGCTGTTCCTGAAGAACGGTCAAGGGCTGCCCCAGAACGACATTTATTCGGAGCAGGTCGTTGATGTTCTCGCTCAGGTCTTGAAGGACAAATTCGTTGTACTGCCCAAGGTCGTCTACTACCCGCAGACAGTGTTCAGATATGGCGTCTACCAAAGCATCTCCTCTACGACTCAGACGAGCTATATTAGGGCGTTCCTGGGAGTGTCGACCGCGGAATCCGTTTTCCAGCAGAACCTAACCTCCGGAAGGTTCTTTACTGAAGACGATTATCTGGCGTGCGTACTGTCGTCCGCGCAGGCTGAGGCGTTGAACGTTGAGGTGGGCGACAAGGTTAACGCCGGAAGCTTCGAGCTTGTTGTAGTGGGAATTTACGACGAAAGCGCCCTCAGCCAACTGAGAGAGCCGAACGGTCTCCAGTTCGGAGTCCTTGACCCCTCATACAACTCCTACATCGCTAAGGACATGGCTCAGCCCCTGACCCCTGGAGCGACCATTCCCACGCTTTCTTGGAACCTCGTCTTAGTGGTACCGCAAAGACTCGCGTTCAGCCTCGGAGGGTTCGTCCAGTCAATAACCGCCGTGCCCGTGTCGCCCGACATTTCGAGCAGCGAAATCCAGCAAATTGCGAGCAACCTAGCTTTGATTCTGGACCTTAACATTTCGTTCGTCGTTAATGGCGTAATTTATTCGGCTTCGAGGCTGCCTTTGTACGTAACTTTTGGGTTCGAGTCCCTCATGGTTCTCGTCGTCATCGCAGCCCTAAACATCGCCGTGACGATCCTTTCAAGCATAAGGGAAAGAAACAGAGAAATCCAAGTCTTCGCGGTGACGGGACTGACGCCTCTGGGCTCCATGACCATGTTCATTCTGGAATCGGAGATTTACGCCGTCATCGGAGGGTTCCTAGGATACTTCGCGGGTTTCGGGCTTAATACTGCCTTCCGCAATTTTGGAATGCTGCCCTCCGAGATACCCTTCAACCACATTTCTTCAACCACAATGCTCACGATTGTCATAATTTTAGTGGTCAGCTTTGTCACGTCTTTGTGGCCGTCCTTTTCAGCAAGCAAATCCGTCACGCCGTCACTCCTCAGAAAGTGGGAGTTCACAACAAAACCGGGACAGGACGATTGGGACATTCCTATTCCTTCAAGAGCCTCATCCCGAGAGGAAGCCGTAGGCATACTCAGGTTCTTGAAAGAGTTCTTTGACGGAGCAGGCAACGTTGGGCATATGTTCCTGATTAACGAAACTAGGGATGTGACGGCGGAAGACATGACGTTGAGACTTATAATTAGGCAGGCTCCCTACGAGCTGCTGATTCTCTCTGATGTAGAGATTCGGTTCGTGGCGGACACCGAAGGGTACACGACGCAAGTGTACCTGAAGAGAACGTCGGGGGACAGAAAAGCGTGGATTGTCTCAAGCTACTACTTCGTGGACTCCTTGAGGAAGCAGCTGCTGCTTTGGAGGAGCCTCGCTGTTGCTGACCGTAGGAGGTTTGTGAATGACTAATCCCGTGCAGGAAACTACACCGACCCTTAAGCCCGGAATGACGTGGCGAAGCTTCGTCGCCATGTTGACGGCCATCCTCATCTTTCTACCAGCGTCCATTTACATGAACTTGACGTCTGGGGCGGGTACCTTAGGCGTGGCGGCGTCCTTCGTCATCGCCATCATATTCAGCGAGATCACGAGGTACTTCGGGAACCCGCTGACTAAGCAGGAGCTCTTCATCATGTTCTCCGTGGTCTCCGCCGTTTCCAGCCTCGTCACGCCCTATTACGGGCTAATCTGGAGGGTCTACTATTCGACTCACCCTGTGTTCTCTCACGTGCTGCTTTACGGTCAGCCTTTGGTCAACCTGATTCCGTCGTGGTTCGTCCCGAAGGATCTGAGTGTCCTGCAGCTTCGGACCTTTTTCGTGGGGGAGTGGTTCCAGCCCATCGCGATAGTCCTCATAATGGTCCTCCTGGGACTCGTCCAGTCAGTTTCAATAGGGCTTTTCTGCTCCCACTTGTTCGTTGACGTCGAGAAGCTGGAGTTCCCGTTTGCTAAGATTCAGAGCAGTCTCGTTCAGGTGTTGTCCGAGAAGAAGGAGGACCAGATGAGAATCTTCATCTTCTCCGTGATGATTGGGCTCGTGTTCGGTCTGATCATCTACGCTCCGCAGCTCATCGGCACGCCCATAATTCCGCTTCCCTTCGTGGACCTCACGAGCTTCACTCAGGACGTCCTCCCGGGCGCCGTGATAGGTTTGTCAACCGACATACTGACGTACGCGATGGGCATCGTCATCCCGCTGAGCGTAGCCACGTGCCTTGTCATATCCTCCATCTTTGTCTACGTGATTGCGAACAACCTGTTCTTAGTTCACTTCCCGAACGTATTCCCGCAGTGGGTCCAAGAGTACTACCCCGGAATGGGCATAGCTAGCCTCCAGTACAGGTCGACCTTGAGAATTTGGCTGCCGTTCCAGTTCGGGATGAGCATGGCGATGGCGTTTTGGTACGTTTTCCTTTTAAGGAAGGAGGTCTTCAAGTCCTTCAAGCTTATCGGAAAAATCAGAAGCGGAGCCGGAGGGTGGACCTCGGTCCCTGTGGTTTTAATCATATTTGTGCTTTCGTCGCTGGCCTCCGCTGGGCTCTTCCTCTATTTCGTCCCCGAGTACCCAGCGTGGATAGCCATTCTGCTTTCAACGGGCTACAGCTTTCTAATGGCTCTAATTTCTTCGAGAGCTCTGGGCATTGGTGGCATGAGCCCATCCTTCCCATACCCGTGGCGCATGATAACCCTGTTCACGGACTACAAGGGGCTCGTGGGGTGGGACTTCCAGCCAGCCATCGAAACGGGCGGCTCGTCGGGCATAGTCCAGTCGATAAAAATAGCCTACTTGACCGAGACGAAGCCCATGGACTTCATAAAAATGTTCATCATAGGCAACATCGCGGCGCTTCTACTGAGCGTGGTCTTCTACGACTTCTTCTGGAGGATGACGCCGATCCCGTCAACCGCCTACCCCTACACTCTGATGTACTGGCCCCAAAGCATGCTTGAGCTTCTTATGTACGCCACGAGGCAGATACAGATCCCCCCGGAGAACATAGGCATAGGCATGGGAATCTCGATGGTGCTTGTGGCAGCCGAGTCCGTCGTGACCAAATTAGGTGTCCCGTTCTCAGCCATCGGGCTGCTCCTCGGAGCCTTCCAGATCCCTCCCGCAGCCATAGCAATTTTCGTGGGTTCGCTCATCAGTGACGTGATAGTCGTCAGAATAATTCCCGGCTGGAAAGACCTCAAGTTCATGGCGATGGCTGGGCTGATGGCCGGCGTGAGCATCAGCGCGGGTTTGGGGGTGTCCGTTTCCATCATCCTCAAGTCGGCGTGGATATGGCCGTGGTAGGACCCCGAAAGACATAACCTAAAGTTTAGACAGTTTAACGAAGCAGAGCGTGATGCCGCATGATGGCTCCTGTGGAATACGACGAAGACATGACGAGAGTGCTGTTCATCGTAATCGACCAGCTTGCTGGGCACTGGGCGGAAGGAGTCACCGTTGCCGAGAACATGCCGCCAGTCAACGTGTGGGGGTACCACAAGAAGGGCTTGATTCCAACCTTTTCGTCTCTCATAGAGAACGGAGTCTTTGCCTTCGCGTGGAACCGGGGAACCTGCGACACCCCGCACGGCATGAAGTACCTCGCGACGGGGGGCTACAACGTTGAACCCTTCTGGAAGTCCCTGAAGAACCAGTCGTACTACGAGAGGAACCCCTCTGACCCCGTGGGCCTGCTCGAATTTGCTAAAAGCAGTAACCCCGAGGGCATTACATCCGCGTGCTTCACGACCAACAACTGGGCGGCTCCGGGCTACTTTTACACGGCTGGCGACATCCACGCCCTGACGTCGTATTATCCTGACGAGGCGATGTGGAGGGACCTTGCGCTACCGTACCTGAGGAAGACGAAGAACTGGAACCTCGTCCTCGTCTACTTCCCCGTCAACGACATCGTGTCCAACTGCCCCTCCTACGCGTTCTGGAACCCCCACGTCCGCTCGTCGAAGCACTCGTACATCCAGTTCCTCGACGGCCTGCTGGGAGAGGTAGTGGAGTACCTCAAATCCGGCGGGCTCTGGGACCACACTTACCTGATTCTGGCGTCCGACCACGGCTACCACGCCGCCTGCTCAGCCGCGAGGGAGGTCGGCAAGATGATAGGCGTCAACTCGCCGAACTGGTGCTGCGACCACCTGCCGCCGTACGACTGCGAGGTCTGGGACTACGCGAACGACCGTTCGAAGGGCGAGTATTCTGGCTGCGCTCGAAGGGTCTTGTCCATCGTTTCGGGGGGAGCCCTCGACAAATCGTTCAGGGGTAAAATCATTGGGGAGTCCGAGATAATCGACATCGCGCCCACGATAGCCGACGTCCTCGGAATACCGTACAAGTGCGAAGGAAAATCGCTGCTAAAGAAAATCGAACAGTAAGGAGACCCGAGGAATGCCCGACAGGAAAATCGTCGTCGTGCCGCACACCCACTGGGACCGCGAGTGGTACATGCCCTTCCAGGAGTACAGGATGTGGCTCGTTGAGTTCATGGACGACCTGCTGAGGGTATTCAGCCAGAAGCCGGGTTACAAGTGCTTCACGCTTGACGGGCAGACGTCCGTCGTCGACGACTATCTTGAGGTGCGCCCGGAAAAAGCCGAAGCCATAAAAAAATTAGTCTCTGAAGGAAAACTCTTCGTCGGGCCGTGGTACACGCAGCCTGACGAGTGGCTTGTGAGCTCGGAGTCGCTCGTGCGGAACATGCTGCTTGGGCACAGGGTTGCGGGGTGGTTCGGCGGCGTCTCGAAGGTTGGGTACGTGCCGGACAACTTCGGCCACCCGTCGCAGCTCCCGCAGGTTTTCTGCGGTTTCGGCATCGATAACTTCGTCTTCATGAGGGGCATGGGCGACGAGGGGGACGAGCTGAAGACCGAGTTCTTGTGGCGGTCTCCGGACGGCTCCGAGGTAATCGCGGTGCACCTGATTGATGGTTACGTTAACGCGGCGCTTATTGGCGTCACGCCCTCCGAGCAGGAAGGGTTCGTCAGGCTCTGGGAGGGACCGTGTGGTTTTCCGACTTATCCGAGGTCGTTCGGCGACGCGCTGGAAACATTCAATCCTGAGGCACTTGTTGACAAAGTGAAACAGCTGACTGAGACGCTGGCGCCCAAGTCGGTTTCGGGCACGCTGCTGTTCATGAACGGCTACGACCATTCGCACGCGCAGCCGGGGATAGTCGACGCCATCGAATACATCAACAAACAGAACTTGGGCGTCAAGATGGCTCAGGGGGGACTGCTGGACTACATTGAGCCGTTGCGGCCGATGAAGGGGAAGATGCAGACCTACGTTGGGGAGTTCTGGGGAGCCCGGTACCACTACGTTCTGTCGGGCGTGCTTTCCACCCGCATGTACCTCAAGCAGCAGAACAGGCAGGCGGAGATTCTTTTAGAGAACTACGCTGAGCCCCTGTCCTGCTACGCGGCATTGTTTGGGTACGAATATCCGAGGAGCCTTCTTTCAGCGGCGTGGAAGCTCATGCTCCTGAACCAAGCACACGACAGCGTCCACGGCAGCAGCGTCGACGCGGTCCACTTGGAGATGGAGGCGCGGTACCAGCAGGCAATCCAAATCGCCAACAACGTCACGTACGACGCCCTGAGGTACATATCTGAAAGGGTCGAGAGCTTCTCTGAACCTGACGCCTTGAGGGTGGTCGTTTACAACCCGTCGAACTGGGCGCGCAGCGACACCGTGAAGCTCTGGGTTGACCTCCCATTTGGTAACTACGCAGCCACAGACAAAAAAGGGACCGCAATGCCCGTACAGTTCCTCAACGAAGAGAAGGCGAGGTTCCCCAAGGACAGCGTTTCGCGTGTAGCGTTCATCGCCAAGGATGTGCCCCCTAACGGCCTCAGGGAATACGTGGTCGTTGAAGTTGAAAAAGCCAAGCAGAAAAAAGCGCCACTGACTGTAAAGGCAGACTCAAGCTGGCTAGAGAACGAGTTCTTCCGAGTGGAGGCAGACGCCGACGATGGCGGCTCCCTGACTGTAACCGACAAACGCTGCAGAGCCGTGTATAAAGACTTCAACGTGTTTATTGACGAAGGAGACCACGGAGACGTGTGGGACTACTCGCCACCCAAAGGCGGAGATGTGGTTGTAACAAGCAAGAACAGGCGTGCAAGTGTAGAGACGGTCGAGGAAGGACCCATTTACGCAACTTTGAAGGTTTCCGTTGCTTTAAAAGTACCGAAGAAGGCCGAAGGGGACAGGCGCAGCAATGAGGTGGCAGAGGTTCTTGTAACGTCCTATATTACGTTGCGCTCAGGCGTTCCCCGGATAGATGTCAGGACGGTTGTGGACAACGCTGCCGAGGACCACAGGCTCAGGGTCAAGTTCCCGACTGGCATACGAGCGTCTTCGGTGAGCTCTGACGGGCTTTTCGTAGTTAACGAAAGACCAGTAAAGAACGGCGCTAAAGGTGTGAACTGGAAGCAGCCTCCTCCGACGACGTTTGCGCAGATGAATTGGCTTGACGTTAGCGATGGCGAGAGGGGCGTGACCGTGGCTAACGTTGGGCTGCCCGAGTACGAAAGCAGAGAGGAAGGCGGCGTCAGTCTTTATGTTACGTTGTTGAGGTGCGTGGGGTCTCTGAGTAAAGACAACCTTTTGACACGCAAGGGGCACGCGGGACCGCCGCTCAGTGTCCCCGAGGCGCAGTGCCGTCGGCTGCACGTTTTCGAGTACTCCATAATTCCGCACGGGGGAGACTGGGTCAAGTCGAGATCGTATCAACAAGCGAAGAGCTTCGTCAATCCATTCGCCAGCTGGAGCGTTAAAGGCGAAGGCGGCAACGTTCCTGCTGAGGACAGCTTTGTGAAGGTTACCCCCAGCAATCTGGTTGTTTCCGCCATTAAATGCGCTGAGGACGACTGCTCAACAATCCTCAGGTTCTACGAGATTGCGGGCAAACCGTGCACCGCCCTAATAGAAGTGAAAAAAGTCTTCCGCGAGGCGTGGCTAGCTAACCTCAACGAGGAAAAAAAGCGACGTCTGGAAATCAGGGACGGAAAAATCGAGGTCTCCGCGACGGCGCACGAAATAATTACCATCAAGCTGATGGTTTGAAAAAAAATTAAGTTTTTTGTTTTTTGAAATCGTGTTTCTTTATTGCCTCGGTTATAGCTGTCTTTGTCGCGACGCCGATGAGTTCGCTCATCTTGGTGTGTCCGCCAGTTATCCACACGGGGTTCCCGACCATTTTTCCCGAGGCAACGATTACGTTGTCGGTTCCCGTGCCAGTAGCCTGATTCTGCGGAGCGCTTGTGCTTCTGACGTCTAGGTCTTGGAGGGCGGCAGTTTTCGCCTCCGTGGCCGTGATGATTGCTCGCGCCAACGAGCCGTCGGTTAGAGGAACGTTGGTAAAGAGGAGCGTGTTAATTGTTCCTGCGGCTTCTTCGAATTTTCCGTTTCTTTCTATCCAGAACGTTTTGTCGACTCCCGTCCTCATGGCGTTGCCCCTGACCCCAGCGGTCGCCAGACAGTAGACTTTGAACTCTTGATAGGACTCCTCGTGGACGGCCAAGTCGTCCATGCTGACCCCTGTGCCTAAAAAGGTCATCTCGTCAGCTGGGATTCCGAAGGCCATCTCGGAGAAAGTTTCTTTGAACCCCATAAAGTCATTCATCGTGTGCTCAAGTAGATTGTTCGGGATGAACGTGTTAGCTACGTAATTCACGTCTCTGAACCCGTCCAGAGTGGAGAGTGTTCTGCGTCTTTCTTCGAAGGAAACGAGTAGAGTGTTGAGTTTGATTCCTCTGTAGGCGTGGAAAACGACCTTCGCCCTCGTCCCTTCCAAGTTTATCTCAATCTCTTTTTCTTTCAATTTAGTATTCCTCGCTTGTTAGTTTGACCGACCTAGGGTGTCGGGAATTTTGGACAATATTGGGATGACGACAAACAATTCGATGAAGACGGGTAAGAGGATGACGAGCTCCATCATCCCCATTTCCCACAACAGCCCACCCAGCAGGAACGCCGGAATGGTCATGAACGTATTGAAGATTCCAGTGAAGCCAAACCACCTTCCCCTCTTCTCCGTGGGCACCAGCTCCCAGTACATCGTCATGAATGGGATGGAGCTCAGGATGCCGATACCCTGCATCAGTCCCATGGCGCCCAGAATCCCCGCTATGATGAGCCAGTCCGGAGCAGGCGCAAAGAGCAGAATTAATGTTCCTAAATACGAGAGCGGTCGAAGAACGTAGTACGCCCTTTTCCGCCCGATCTTATCAGCCAGCCTTCCAACCGGTACCTGCAGGAAGGTGGAGATTCCCATGCTCAGGGTGCTCATGGTTCCGAGTATGTAGGGGTCTGCTCCCTTCACGTTCACCATCCAAAGCGGGATGTACATTATTGATAGGCTCGAAGCGAAGTACCACAGGCTCATTATGACTGTCCACTTTTTAAGCCCCTTTTCGCCTTTGAACAATTCCCTGAATCCTTCAATCAGGTTCATGCCGTTTGACGCTTTTTTGGTTGCTGGTTGGTCGCGAGGGCTCTTCATCGTGAAAGCCACGAACACGGCGATTATCAGGGTCAAAAACATCTGGATCGTGTACAGCGGTCGGATGCCCTGAGCCGAGATTCCGCCGAACGCGATCACGATCGCCGACGCTATGATGGGCGTAAAAATACTTGGTATGGCACCGATTGTGCGCGCGAACCCTATGGATTGGCCTCTTTTTTCGGGCTTTATCGACTCGATCAGCACCATGTCGGGAAGGGAATAGATCATGTTGAAGCTGATCTGGTAAATGATCATCGCTGGAATGAGCATCAGCCAGCTGACGGCGTTGCTGTAGATTGCTGAAACAACCGCGGACAACAATAGCCCCAAGAGGATGCCCCGTTTTATGCCGTGCCTGTCGATGAACCAGCCCATGGGAGCTGAGATTGCGCAGTAGACCAGTTGGCCGATGCTGTAAAGCGTGCCCATCTGCAGCGCGTCCGCCCCCAAGGATGAGACGTAAAGTTGCGAGTAGTTGGACGGGAGGCTGCCTGAGAAGTTGTAGAGGCCGATTGTGGCGAGTATGACCTTCGCTCTTTTGTCGAAGTTTTGCATGAAGCCCGAGACGGCCTCTTTAATGCCGATTTTCAACCTGAAACCGCCTAAATCCAAATATTATGGTGTTATATTTTGAGGCGATTGATAATAACGTGTTATACGTATAAATATTATTTGGCAACCTGTGATAATTGTTTCTCGAACATTCTGGCGATTTTACGACGTGCAGCACGATGCGAACGCATTAAAGATTGGTCCTTCATAAATGGATGCGTCGGATTTGGTGACCACGTTGATGAAGGTAGCTGTTTGGAGCGGCGACCTCTCGGACTCCTATCTAAAATTAGTTAACCAACTTGGAGTGGACTGCATTGACTTCAACCGAGGAACCGATTTTGTTAACGGAGAAAACAAGGGGCACCCTCAAGTTGGCGATGTCCTCAAGGTAAAGGAGAGGGTCCGCTCCTTCGGTCTGGAAATCAACCGCGTGACCCTGCCCGACATAACGGAAAAGTTCATGAAGAACCGAAGGGGCGGAGTCGCCGAGCTTGACAATGCGTGCCGGGCTCTGGAGGCGTTCGGTGAAGCGGGGGTTCCTATTGCGAGGCAGCGGTTCGCGGGAGAAACCGTCGACTGGGGCGTGACTCATTACAGGTCTGTGCACCGGGGCGGGTATTGTTCCCGCGGAGAAAAGGTCGACTCTAGCAAGCTCCATCGGGAAGCGTTCACGGAGGAAGAAGCTGAGGAGTGGTGGCGCCGCTTCCGCCTCGTCTACGAGCGCTTGGTCCCCATCGCGGAAGAGCACGACGTCAAACTCGCCATTCACCCGTCCGACCCGCCTCTGCCTGGCGCGCCTCTGGACACTTCGGGGTTCAGCCACGTCGTCGAGGAGTTCCCCAGCAAAGCCGTCGGCTTCATTTATTGCTGCGGGACACGAGGCGAAGCGGGCGGTCTACCATTAATTCTGGACGAGATAAGCAGATACGGTCGCGAGGGTCGCATCTTCGAGGTCCACTTCCGCAACGTCGAAGGCAACCTAGCCTCGTCAGGCGGCTTCGAGGAAACGCTTCTCGGCGATGGCGACATGGGCATGTTCAAAATCCTTCTGGCACTCAAGGAGGCCCGTTTCGACGGTTGCCTCAACCCGGACCACATCCCACAGGTCGAGGGAGATAGAGGACGGGTTCACCACGGACTCGCCTACTCAATCGGGTACGTCAAAGCCCAAATAGCGGCGTTAGAAGCCATCAAGTAAGTGTGTTTTCAGGAAAAAAGTGGTGTTTGCGCACCAAAACAACAGAAAATTTGCGCCGCAAATCAGACAGGTCTACAATGGCAATTGTTGTTCAAACAGCAAAAAATATTGTTGAACAAATCAGACCAGACATCTACACTCGTAAAAT
>Ga0172366_10001395_pt1 | contig 18668 bp, 17 predicted proteins | sample LakKivSesite69cm_FD_114533 | JGI IMG/M metagenome (GOLD analysis project Ga0172366, IMG submission 114533) | Sediment microbial communities from Lake Kivu, Rwanda - Sediment site 69cm | ecosystem: Environmental > Aquatic > Freshwater > Lake > Sediment | place: Rwanda: Western Province, Lake... | reverse complement strand
AGCTGGGGCAAATTTCACCTTACATTATCAAACCCTTCATGGAAATATAAAAAGTTTATTCAAAGATAGAGAATTCCTTTTTTACGGAGGAGTAGTTCTGATTGCTATCCTGGCTATTACTACTGAACTAAGAGTGCACATTTATAACTCAATATTTACTACACTTAGATATGCTTCCTTCCAAGTTGTCTCTATTCTCACCACTACTGGTTTTGTCACTACTGATTATGACATCTGGCCAGCATTTTCTAAAAGTGTTTTATTAATTTTAATGTTTGTGGGAGGCTGCGCTGGCTCAACTGGAGGGGCTATTAAAAATATTCGAGTTCTTCTCCTCTTAAAACAAGCTTATCGAGAATTTCATAAACTAATTCATCCGAAAGCAATAACTCCCATTAGATTAGGGGATAAGACGGTATCAGAAGAAGTGATGCGCAACATTACCAGTTTCTTTTTTCTTTATATATTAATTTTCGTAATTTGTACTTTTATAATGTCCATATTAGGACTGGATATAGTAAGTGCGATGGCATCAGTTGCTGCTACCTTAGGGAATGTAGGACCGGGTCTCGGTTTAGTTGGCCCAGCCCAAAATTATGCTCTTATACCACCCTTAGGAAAAATTACTTTAATTCTTTGCATGCTTTTAGGTCGATTAGAAATATATACCGTCTTAATTCTGGTAATTCCGGAATTTTGGAAGAAATAGTTAAATAAAAAAGAGGTAAAAGATCATATCACTCATTAAAACAATTAAAGAAAAAAAACTGTCGCCACCACAAGTATTATTATTTGGTTTTCTAATAGTAATTTTAATAGGTGCTATACTTCTCAATCTGCCTGCAGCTTCCAGTACAGGAAAGAGTATCGGTTTTATTAATGCCCTTTTCACTGCCACTTCTGCTACCTGTGTTACCGGATTAATTGTCTTAGATACTGGGAAAGATTTTTCTTCTTTTGGGCATTTAGTCATCCTCATTCTCATCCAAACTGGTGGATTGGGAATAATGACTATGTCAACTATGTTCGCTTTCTTAGTAGGAAAGAGAATTTCTTTAAGGCAAAGATTAATAATGCAAGAGTCTTTAAATCAATTTTCTATTGGAGGTTTAGTACGATTAGCCAAATATATCTTGATATTTACCGCGGTTATAGAAGTTGTGGGGGCAACTATCCTATTCTTTTGCTGGCAGAGGATTTATTCCCCTATCCAGGCGTTATATCTGGCAGTCTTTCATTCTATCTCCGCCTTTTGCAATGCCGGATTTTCTCTCTTTTCAGATAGTATAATGCGTTATAAGGGAGATTTAATTATTAATCTGACTTTCATGACTTTAATTATACTTGGAGGAATTGGCTTCTTAGTTTTATTAGAACTTTTTCAATATGGTAAAAACGGAGCCCTCTCCTTACACGCAAAATTGGCTATAAAAATAAGTCTTATACTTATTTTAACCGGTTTTATAGTTATATTCCTTTTAGAATTTAATAACCCTTTGACTCTGGCAAATCTAAATTTCCCGGAGAAAATATATGGTTCAATCTTCCAATCAGTTACCTCCCGTACTGCAGGTTTTAATACCATACACATTGGGAGCATGCAAAATGCTACCCTTTTTTTAATTATAATTTTAATGTTTATTGGGGCTTCTCCCAGTTCTACTGGAGGAGGAGTTAAAACTACCACTTTCGGTTTACTTATTTTATATACCTGGTCTTCCTTAACCGGAAAAGAAGGGGTACCTCTTTTTAAAAGAAGAGTTTCTCCGGATATAATTCCAAAAGCATTAACTGTTATTACCCTTTCCTTAACTTTGGTTATTACTATGACTATTTTATTATCCTACGTAGAAGGGGAAGATTTTATAAAGATCTTATTCGAGGTGGTATCTGCCTTTGGAACAGTAGGACTATCAACAGGTATTACTTCCTCTTTAAGTATAGCTGGTAAAATTATAATTATTATCACTATGTTTACAGGTAGAATCGGGCCTTTAGGTCTGGTCTTATCATTAATTCAAAAACGAGAGCCAGAAATAATTAAATATCCTGAAGAGAAAATTATGGTAGGATAATCAGTATATAGTATATAGTATGTAGTATATAGTGAAGAAAGAAAAAGAAGATAGAAGCCGGTATCCAAAAGCCAGAAGTAGGGGTGTATTGCATACGCCCTTACAGTAAATTGACACTGAAAACTGTTAACCGAAAACTTATTTTTTTATCTAAAAATTAAAAACTATAAACTACAAACCCGTTTTATACTAACGACTATTCAATATCGACTAAATAAAGAGGAGGAATTTTTATGAAACAATTTATAGTTCTTGGTTTGGGCAGGTTTGGTTCGGCAGTAGCCACAACTTTAGTAGAATTGGGGTATGAGGTACTGGGTGTAGATAGTGATCCAGAAAGAGTAAACTCTCTAAAAAACAAAATAACTGAAACTATTGAAGCAGATATTTCCGATGAAAGGACTCTAACTGAACTGGGCGCAAAGAACTTTGATGTAGCAATTGTGGGTGTTGGTTCAAATTTAGAATCAAGTATCTTGACCGCTATTATGCTAAAAGAAATGGGGATAAAATATATTATTGCTAAAGCTCAAAATGCTCTTCATGGAAGGGTCTTACAAAAAATTGGCGTGGATAAAGTGGTATTTCCCGAAAGAGATATGGGGATTAGAATTGCCCGGAGTTTAATCACTCCTAATATTGAAGATTATATAGAACTAGAACCTGATTATAGCGTTATTGAGATTAAAGCCCTACCCGATTTTGCTGATAAAACTTTAAGTGAGCTTGATCTACGGACTAAATACGGAATAAACGTTTTAGCTATCAAAAGAGATCATAACTTTAATATTTCACCCGGTGCAAAAGATGTAATAAAATCTGGAGATTTTCTAATTGTAATCGGAGATACTAAAACAATTACCAAATTAGCCAGTAAACCCAACAAGTAAATTAAAATCTCTCTATAAACCCTGGCTAAAAAATTTGGTTTAGATATCCTTGCCGATAAAAATATCAAAAAATAATTATTTATTAATCTAACTCCCCGAACTATTATTATAAGAACACTTTATTTGTCTATAACTAGGTAAGTGAGAGAGAACGCAAAGAAGCTGCGATGGTACGTAAACAGTTAAATAAATTCAATATCCCTTGCTCTCTTTCCGATTAGGGATTACTCCTAAATCTGTAGTGCATAATCTGCAAGAATTAAAAAAACAGATTTCTCTGCTTAAAAAAAGAACTTGGTCCTGAAAAACTGATCTAATTAAGAAGAGGTAGCACAAAACTACTTCTTCTTAATTTTTAAATTTTTCTCTATTTAACCCTTTATTTTCCTTCAGATTCTAAATCTATCATCCTCTTTTTCAAGACAATTCCTTCTTTTCCAGAAAACCCCCCCAAAGTACCATCGCTTTTTATTACCCGATGACAGGGGATAATTAAGGGCAAAGGATTATTCCGCATTGTATTTCCAACTGCTCGATAAGCCTTCGGATAATTAGCTGTCTCTGCCACCTTTTTATAGGTCTGGATTTTCCCATAAGGTATTTTTTTAACTGTTTGTAAAATGCTTTTTTGGAAATCTGTATATTCATCCAGATCTAACTGCCAATCTGAAAAATCAACTTTCTTGCCTGTAAAATATTCTCTTATATCTTTAATTAAATCTTCCCATCCTCTCTTCTCTTCTATAAGATTATTACATTTCAATTCTTTTTTTATTTTTAAAAGAACGTCCTCTTTTCTCTCTTCAGGTAAAACTAAAATCCTTAAGCCCTCTTGACCAGCAACAAACCCTGCCCATCCCCAGGCGGTTGAAAAAATGATATATTTATAACATTTTTCTTTCATATGCCTTTCCTCCCCTTTTATCTTTGTCATCTTGCTATTTTTATTATATAATAAAATTCAAAAATTAGGATTAAATAATTTATGTTAGAAAAAATTAATACTTTATTAATAGCTGGTGGAAAAACTAAAATAAGCTTGAGAAAATTTTCCGGGAAAGAAAATAAGGCTTTAATTGAAATAATTCCTCATGGTAAACCAATGATTCTTCAGGTAATTGAAGCCTTCAAAAAATCTCAATACGTTAATAAAATTATTGTAGCAGGTCCAAAAGAAGTACAAAGACTGGTAAAAGATTTGGTCGATTTAACCATTCCTGATGGTCAAACTATTATAGATACTATAAAATCGGGGATTCGATCATTAATAGAAGAACCTCTCATCTTAATTTCCACCTGCGATATACCGCTAATAAGCGAAAAACATATTGATTATTTTATAAAAGAATGTTATAAATTCCCAGATTTTGATCTCTATTATCCTATAATTGAAAAAGAAACCTACCAAAAATCCTATCCCTCTCCAGATTTAAGAAGGGTTTATGCCAACCTACTCGAGGGGTCTTTTACTGGAGGGAATATTTCTTTAATAAATCCTCAAATTATCACCAATTTTGAAGAAACAATTAACCAATTTATCTATTTTAGAAAACATCCCTTAAAAATGGCTCGACTATTAGGCCCTCAAATTACTATAAAATACTTGAGAAAATATTTATCTATAAGAGATTTGGAAAAGAAGTTTTCTGAATTAATTGAAGGCTTTAAGGGGAAAGCCATCCCCTGTCCCCCAGAAATTGCTTTAGATATTGATAAGCCTATGCAATTAAAAAAAATTAGAGAAATGTTCACAAAAAATATTATCCCTAAGACTCAGTAAAAACTGAATTTATAAATAGGAAAAGTCTCGACATCAAAAAGGAATTTGCTAATCTAAATTTTCTATATCTTACTCTTAATTCCATACATCATATAACCTCCCTGCTTTCCCGATAAAAGATAGGAAGTTATAAAGGCTTTAGAATCATATTCCATAGTTATCTCTTTCACCTTAGGGAAGTAACTTCTGTCACATATAACTCTTAAAACTTGCACTTCCCCGTCTTTACCATACCCTACATTTCGAGTAATTCCAAACCCCTCGTCCCAAAGTTTCTGTTCAATCTCTTGCCACTTATTCTTGGAAATAATTCCCACCGAGAGTATTTCTTTAGATATTTTTTCCGATATATATATCCCTCCAATATTTCCTACGGCAAAACCACTGCAATAAGCCACAACATTCATCCAATTGCTAATATCTTGTAATACTTTACTCACAATTAAGACAAAAATCATAATTTCAAAGAATCCAAGTATGCCAGCAACAAGCTTTTGTCTTCTGACTATCATCTGAACCCGAAAAGTTCCCATGGTCACATCTATCACCCGGAAAAAGAAAATAATTCCAGCTCCTAAATAGATATTTGTATCCATAGCTCTATAAATCATATCAATTATCATTCCCATACCCTTTTTCCCCTTTATTTTTATTTTTATTTTAATATCTTATTTATTCTATTTTGAAATCACAGGCAATTATAATATACAAAGATTAATTATTCAACTATTCCTTTAAAATTTTTTAATTATATTTTATAATATTATAGAACATAAATTATCAAAGAACCAGAATTTAGAAGTCAGAATTCAGGAGACAGAAGAAAAAATAGTTCTCGTATCTTGTATCTTGAATTCTAACGTAGAGCGGATAGCGTTCAGCAAATAGGAATGCAGTGATGAGTAATATGTAATTAGTAATTAGTGACAAGTTTCAGGTTACTGGTTACTTATCACATATTACACATACACAATTTAATAGCCAATTGGAAGATATTATAATTTTTTGAATTTTTACGCGATACTTAATACGCGATACGAAATAAAAAGAAGGAATTTTTTTAAAATATCGAATATAAAATAAAAAGATTAGAAGGAATTTCAACTTACAAAAACAGGGATAAAAATATGCCTGAAAATTATTTCGAAAAAGGTGAAAAGTATCGAGAAACATATGAAGCCCACGGAAGAAATCTTTTAGCAATTAATAATGCTATAGAAAATTATAAGAAAGCTCTAAAATTAGACCCTAAAAATGTCCTATATCATTATCGTCTAGGCTATACCTACCATTTAATGAGAAGATTAATGGAGGCAAGTAGTGAATATGAAATAGTTTTAAGATTAGACCCTCCACAGTTTGCTACAGAGGAGGATCTAAAAATTGTTGAAAAATATACTTCAAGACTATTTACCAACCCCAAGGAGTTCTTTAAACTCAAAGACTTAGTTGTTGTAATCCACCCCGAAAAACCAGTTATAGCCTATAATCTTTTCTGGGAAGATGATATAGACTACCCCGGGGATAATGACCCTTCTGACCATGAAGTAGTATGGATAGAATTTAGTAAAAATAAAGGGAAAGTAACCGGTGTATATACTTATTTTCATCAGGCTATCCTCTCCACCGAAGAAGCAGTTAAAGATGCCAATCTTCACCATCAACGAGCCAGGATAAATGTGGAATGGGGTGGACATGGATCTTTACCTTTAAGATGGGAGAAATTACATCTGGAAGTAACATTTGAAAAAATTGGCAAAAAAATCAAAATAAAGAATATGGCTCAAAGATACCGAGAATTAAGTAAGAGCATTAAAAATCCAAACCATCCTCTGGCTAGAGATTGGCCTAAAAAATTTATAGGAAGCTATAAAGATTTTATTACTTTCTCTAAATATTTAGAATTGCGTAGACTCCTTAAAAAGAAAAAAATGGTAATAATTAGTAAATGGCCTAATGCAGTAATTAATCGATACTTTCTTACTTATAATTATTTTCCAAAAAAACAGTGGCCTAAATAAATATATAAATAGTTTAAATTTATTATGGAGGTTTAAGCAACTTTGAAATATCCAAATCTGCATTCCTGGGAAGTTACGCCCGAGGAAGCTATCCAACTTCAGAAGGAATTACAGAAAAAAATATCCCTAAAGAAATCTCTTAATAAAATAAAAAAAGTTGCCGGGGCAGATGTTAGCTATTATCAAAACAAAATGATAGCAGGGGTGATAATTTTCGAATTTCCAAACTTAAAGGTAATTGAAAGACAATCTTTCATTTCTCCGGTAAATTTCCCCTACATTCCCGGACTTCTTACCTTTCGGGAAGGGCCAATTTTATTAGAAGCCTTTAAGAGAATAAAAAATGAACCTGATATTATCCTCTTTGATGGTCAGGGGATAGCCCATCCCAGAAGAATGGGGATGGCCACTCACCTGGGATTATTTTTAGATAAGCCCACTATTGGCTGTGCTAAATCCAAATTAAGTGGAAATTATAAGACTTTAGGTGAAGAAAAAGGAAGTTACAGCCTTTTAAGAGAAGGAAAGGAAATTATAGGAGCAGTAATAAGGACCAGAAAAAAAGTAAAACCTGTCTTTATTTCTCCAGGAAATAAAATAGACCTTCATAATTCCATAGAAATTGTTCTAAAATGTACAGACAAATATAAATTACCTGTACCAGTTCGAGAAGCCCATCTTTTTGTAAACCAACTAAAAAGTGAGCTTATAACAAATATAGCAGCTGATTAAACAAATAAGGTGATATTAAAATAAATTCAGCTTTGGAGTATAATAGAAAATAAAAGTTAGTACCAAATCTAAATGAAAAAAGGATCTAAAGACTGATGAAAGCAGAAATTATAAGCATCGGCAGTGAAATATTAAGAGGGCAAATTGTGGATACTAATGCTAATTTCATTGCTCAAAAATTAGCTACACTTAATATCGAGCTACACCATATTTCAGCAGTTAGCGATAACCCAGAACAGCTATTGACCGCTTTAAAACTTGCCTTTAACCGCTCTGACCTTATAATAACCAGTGGAGGTTTAGGCCCAACCGAAGATGATATCACTTATAAAATAATTGCCCAAGCCCTTCAACTCAAATTAGTAAAATACCAAGAAATTGAAGAACATCTAAGAGAAATTGAAAAAAGATTAGAGATAAAACTTTCTCCGTCTAACCTTAAACAAATCTATCTTCCTGAAGGAGCTAAAGTAATTATCAATAAATATGGTACTGCTCCGGCTATGATTCTGGAAAAAGATAATAAGATAATATGTTCTTTCCCTGGTGTCCCATATGAAATGAAGAAGCTGGTCAATGAAAATCTTACCCCTTATCTAATAAAAAAATTTCCTCCTACTATAATTAAAAAATCAAAAACATTAAAGATAATCGGCTTAAGAGAAGCAGAAGTTAATGATCTAATTAATAAATGTTTTACTCAACAGACTAATTTTACTATGGGGATTTATGCCTATCCTGAAGATATACAATTAAACCTAACAACTGAAGCTATTAATAAAGAAAAAGCTGAAAGATTATTAAGAGATTTAACTGAGAAATTAAAAAACATCTTAGGAAACTATATTTATGGAATTGATGATGAAACCTTAGAAGAAGTGGTAGGAAAATTGTTAAAAGCCCAGAATTTAAAAGTGGCGGTAGCAGAATCCTGCACAGGTGGTATGTTAGGTGAAATGATTACCCGTATACCAGGAAGTTCTAAATATTTTCAAGGCGGGGTTATAGGATATAATTCCAGAGTAAAAGAAGACCTGCTAAAAGTACCCCTGGGAGTAATCAAAAAATATGGGGAAGTCAGCGAACAAACTGCCCAACTAATGGCTGAAGGTGTAAGAATAAGCTGTCAGAGTGATATAGGGATAAGTATTACCGGTATTGCCGGTCCAGGTGGGGCAACAGAAAAGAAGAAAGTAGGACTGGTCTATATGGCTTTAGCTAATGGCAAAGAGACCATAACCCAAAAACACCAATTATTCGGAGACCGCCAATTGATCCGCTTAAGGGCCTCTCGCCGCGCCCTTAATATGCTACGAATTTATTTATCTGGCACACAACAATCTTAATTCCAAAAAATTATAATTTTCGCTGATGGATAATTATTTATAATTAATTTGAGAATATCTAAATAGGAATTTCATATGAGATATGATAAAAAGATTAATTTAGGAAAAGAAAAAATTTTAATTTTATCTATAATCATAATCTTAATCATAGCAGGGATATTTTTATTCTTTATTAAAGAGAAAGGAGAGATCTCTATAGAAGCACGAACCAGATATGATGAAAGGTCATTAATGGAGGCCAGGTATTATCAAAAATTAGAAGATAATTTAATTCAATGTAATTTATGTTTTAGAGGTTGTATCATTAAAGAAGAAAGAAGAGGAACTTGCCGAAATAGGGCGAATATAAACGGTACGCTGTATACTCTAAATTATGGGAGACCCTGTGCGGTCCATATCGATCCGATCGAAAAAGAGCCTGCCTTTCATATGTATCCAGGGGGAAGCATTTTTTGCATTGCCACAGCAGGCTGTAATTTTCGCTGTCTATTCTGTCAAAACTGGACCATATCTCAGCAGGAAGTAGAAAATACCAACTATGAGTATCTAACTCCTATTAAAGCAGTACAATTAGCCAAAGAATCTGGTTGTGATGCCATATCCTTTACCTATAGTGAGCCCACTTCCTTTTACGAATATATGTACGATATCGCCAAGTTAGCCCAAGAGGAAGGGTTAAAGGTGATATTTCATACTAACGGGGCAATACAACCTGAACCTCTAAGGGCACTGCTCAAATATATGGATGCAGTTGTAGTTGACCTAAAAGGATTCACAGATGAATTTTATACTAAACTCTCCTCAGCTAAATTAGAACCAGTCCTGCAAACCCTGAAGATAATTAAAGAAGAAGGGATTTGGCTGGAAATCGTCAACTTAATTGTGCCCACTAAAAACGATAATATGGAAGATATTAAAAAAATGTGTGAGTGGATTAAGGAAAATTTAGGTGAAGAGATACCAATACATTTTAGTCGATTTTTCCCGGCTTATAAACTATTAAAATTACCACCTACCCCCATTTCCACTCTGGAACAAGCCAGAGAAATTGCCTTAGAGGTAGGAATGCATTATGTAAGTATCGGGAATGTCCCCGGACATAAGGCCAATAGCACCTATTGTCCCCAATGTGGGAACATATTAATTAGCAGAGTTCATTTTATGGTATTAGCCGATAATGTTATTGGAGGAATATGTAAATTTTGTGGACATAAAATCCCCGGTATCTGGAGAGATGTCAATTCTGCCCGAAGTAGCTACTAAAAACAGGCTCATTAAATTGATGGCAATAATAAATAAGCAGGTAGCTAATATTCCCAGGATGGGAATCATCATTACTGAAACAATAAAAGCCCCCACCCAAGCTCCCATAAGATCTGCAGCATAAAGCATACCAGCTACCCAGCTAACCTTGTTCAGTCCTATCAAATATATCTTATTAGCTAAAGGAAATTCTGCCCCTACTAAGATTCCAGAAATTAAACTTAATAAAAGCAACATAATTTGAACCGAGGAAAATACCCAGGGCTTCCCGAGATATAAATGAAAAGAGGTCAACAAAAAAGGTAGACAAACAGAATATAATACGATAGCAGCCTCAAGCTTAATCAATAATGATAATTTATTTTCAACCCTTTCCATAATATTATTCATAACTATACTTCCTAAAGCCAGGCCAGCCATAAAAGCAGTAGCTAATAAACCTATTCGATGATAGATATTGCCATAAAATGATTGAAAGGTCAGAATTATTATTAATTGAAAAGCCATCCCGGCAAAACCTGTAGTAGCAATAGCAACAGGTAAGGAAGCTTTTTTTAATTTATTAGTTTTCGCCCTTATTAAAAGAAATATTATGATAAATAAAATAAGGGGGAATAAAAATGTTTTAAGATTAACTTTTTCCATCAATCTAAATATATTATTAAGACCTGGAGAATAAAGGGTATTCCAGAAAGCCAGATAATAAAATACTCCGGAAGGAAGAAGGTCTTGATTAAGCCTGATTTTTTTAGAGTCAAATAAAGCAGATGATAAAGTATCTACATACCATTTTAATCTTCCTGGATCTAATTTATATTTAATATAAAATTCAGTCAATAGTTTAGTGTTTAATTGATAGTCCTTAAATCTTTGAATTATCCTGTCTGTATTAAGATTTAATATTTCCTTATCCGAGGAGGCAAGAAAGATGTTAAAATCCCCGGGAATGACTCGAGTATAAGGAAATACTTTTCCTAAAGATAAAAGAAGGCAGGTATTTAAATTAATCAGTTCCTCATTTAGGTAGGTTAATGATCCAGGAGCTAAAATAGCTATAATACCATCTTGGTCTAATACTTTTTTAGCCTCTTGAAAAAAATCTACCGTATAAAATCTATTTAATTGTAAGGTTGAGGGTGGAGGAAGATTTACCAATACCACATCATAATTACGAGTTGGTTCTTTAACCCATAATCTTCCATCAGTATATTTAATCTTTACTTTGGGATTGCTTAGCGCAGCCATAGTAAGAGGATTAACATATTTTTGAACCACCTTAATTATCAGAGGATCAAGCTCAATATAGTGTATATTTTCTACTGAAGAATATTTAGCAATTTCGTTTAAAATCCCACCTGCTCCCCCACCAATTAAAAGAATATTTTCAGGATAAGAGTAAAATAGTAAGGGAAGATGTACAAACTCTTCCGCAAAAGCAATATCGGGAACAGGGGTGCTAAATAGAGGTATCCCATTAGAAAAGAAGTTAAATTGATTTTCTCTTGCCGTAACCGTAATGTTGCTATACACCGAATTTTGGTAATGAACTAATTCCTGTCCTTTCCATTGTCTACCCAATATATCCCAGTGAGTTTTATTTATATCATTGGAAATTAATAGGTATATACTTAAAACTAAAAATATCAGACAAAGAAAGGCAATTACCCCAGCAAAAGAAGGCTTTGCCCAGTGAATTTTGAATGGAAAGTATCCTTTATAGAAAAAGATAAACAGGAGGATCGCAGATAATAGGTTTAAGATAGCAATAAATAATGCTACTTGTAGAGAATGAAAGAAAGGTATAAAAAGATAAGTAAAAATAAGTCCTCCAGCCACTGCTCCTATAGATTCATAGATATAGACTCTTCCAATAGAGATAGAAGGATTCCCAGAAAAATCAGAATAAATTTTACATCCAAAACTAAATTGAGCTCCGTCACTTATGCATAAAGGTATCAGAATTAAGAATGAACAATAAACAATAGGAATTATTCCTACAGCTTCACCGGGAACAACCCCAATAATATTTTTTATGGTCCGGCAAAGATAAACAGCAAAAGGAAGATATATAGAAATAATTAATTGCAGGGAGGTATATATTTCTATCTTGTATTTAACCTTATCCGCAAATCTTCCCAGGACGAAACTTCCCAGGGCAATAAGGATAAGCCAGTTGGCTAATATTATTCCAATAGATAGTTCATTACCAGAGAAAGTTACTAAAAGCTCCCTGATTAATAAAACTTCAATAATAAGTGAGGCAAAACCCCTTAATAGTAGGGCAAAGATAAGGCTTTTTTCCAATATTATGTCCTGTTTTTCATTAAAAAGATAGAATCTTGATTTATGGTGCATTCTAACAATTTAAAAATACAAGTTTAAATTTTTGAAAAATAAATTATATTTAGCTTAGAATTTTTATTCTATTATAAATTTATATTTATAATATAACATAAGTAAAAATTCATCTCAAATTATTAAATACTATGACATAAAAGAGTAGTAGAAAAGAATCTTATAAACAATTATAATAAATCATAGGTGGATCAATGAAAAAAATATTTTCTATTTTTTTATCCTTCTTTTACTAAACTTTTTTTTAAGTAAAAATATTAACCTTTTTGCAGAAGAATTTACGGAAATTAATTATAGCGATGAAAGCAGAAAACCTGCAGTAAGTGGGATATTTTATCCTGCCTCACCTGATAAATTAAAAGAAAAAATCAATAATCTTTTAAATAGGGTGAAAAAGGAAGAATTAAAAGGAGAATTAATCGGTTTAATTGTCCCTCATGCCAGCTATGATTATTCAGGCGAAATAGCTGCTTATGCTTATAAACAATTAGAAGGGGAAATTTTTAATACTATAATTCTAATTGGTGAAAGTCACTACTTCCGATTTCCTGGGGCTTCTATAGGAAATTACCAATCTTATCAAACTCCCCTTGGAGAAGTAGAAGTTAATAATGATCTTGCAATAAGTATAATTAAATATGAAGAAGCGATAAAATTTTATCCACAGATACATCAAAGTGAGCACTCTCTGGAGGTTCAATTGCCTTTTCTCCAAACTCTATTAAGGGATTTTAAAATAGTCCCTATAATTCTGGGGGAAAGATCTTTAAAATTATCTTCCAATATAGTTAAGGCAATTTTGCAAGAATTAAAAAAGAGAAATGAAAAAATTTTATTTATTGCCAGCACCGATCTTTCCCACTTCTACCCTTACCAAACCGCTTTGCAATTAGATAACTTAACTATAAAAGCCATTGAAAAATTAGATAGTGCTTCTTTTTTCCAGGGACTGTCTTATGGTAATTACTACCTCTGTGGAGGAGCAGCGGTAGGTACTTTATTAAAAATTGCTGAAAATTTACAAGCCAATAAAATTAAATTACTAAAATATGCTAACTCTGGCGAGATTGACGGAGATAGGAATCGGGTAGTTGGTTATGCTACCTTTATTATATATAAAGACAAGTAAGTATGCTTTTTAAAAATTAGAAAATAATGTTAAAATATTATTACTTGATTAAACAAAATATGCTTCTAAAAAAATTTAATTATATGTCTCTTTAATAATTTCACATAAGCTTAAGGAGTAGACAGATGAACTTTTATAACTTTAAAGGGAAAGGTAAAATTTTAAAATCAATAATCTTAATATTATCTGCGCTGGGAGTGGTATTGCTTTATCATTTTACTTTACCAGTTTATATCTCATGTAAAAATAATTCAGAAATTGACTTAAAAGAAGCATATTATTACTTAGAATTAGGAGATTCCGAGGTACAGTGCCTCCTATGTCCTCGGGAATGTATATTAGCAGAAGGAGAAAGAGGAATTTGTGGTGTTCGTCAGAATATTAAAGGAAAATTATATACCTTAGTTTACGGCCGACCAGTAGCAGTCCATATTGACCCTATTGAAAAGAAACCAATCTCGCATATGCTGCCAGGAAGTAAATCCTTCTCTATCGCTACTGCTGGCTGTAATTTAGGATGTCGGTTTTGCCAGAACTGGCAGATTTCTCAAGTCTTACCTGAAGATATAAGAAGCTATGATTTACCACCAGAAAAAGCGGTACAATTAGCCCTGGAAAATAATTGCCAATCAATTGCTTATACTTATAGTGAACCTACTATCTTTTACGAATATATGATAGAAACAGCTAAGTTAGCCCACCAGAAGGGTCTTAAAAATATATATGTCACTTCAGGGTATATTAATCCCGAGCCCTTAAGAGAATTGTGTAAATACATAGATGCAGCTAATCTGGATATTAAAGGATTTACCGAGGATTATTATCGCCAATATTGTTTGGGTAAATTGCAACCTGTACTGGAATCAGCAAAGATTATGCAAGAAGAAGGGGTATGGATCGAACTAACCAACCTGATTCTTCCCACCATAAATGACGATATGAAAGTAATTAGAGAAATGTGTGAGTGGATTATAAAAAATTTAGGATCAGATGTGCCTTTATATTTTTCTCGATTTTTCCCGGCTTATAAAATGACTCATCTTCCCCCTACCCCGGTTGAAACCCTGGAAAAAGCAAGGGAAATTGCCCAAGAGGTGGGATTACTCTACGTCTATATTGGTAATGTTCCTGGCAATCCTGCTGAACATACCTATTGTCCTAAATGTGGGAGAATAATTATTCAGAGAGTTGGATTCTTTGTAACTTCTAATTATCTTGATGAAGGCAGATGTCCCTTCTGTGGTGAGAAAATTCCTGGAATCTGGAAGTAAAAAATGAAGAAAGAAACTAAAAATTCACTAATAATTTTACTCTTATTAATTATAGGTATAGTTTCGGTAATATTTTATAATCTTTACTTCCAAAATAAAAGTAAAAAGATAGAAACCCCAACTTCTGAAATAATTCAGGGAAAAATAGAAGAAAATATTTACCGGCTTGGAAATATTGTAATTGATAAAAATAAGGAAGAAATTCATTTTTCAGGCAGAGTTGCAAAAAACGCAGGCTGGGTCCAATTTCTAATCTATGTAGCTGGCTATAAATGGTTGGAAAAGGAGACAGCGATTATATCTGGGGCCCAATTAAAAAATTTACAACTATCTTTGGCTTTTCTAGATTGGAAATATTGGGATGAATTCTATTATATAAGAAGAGGAGAGGAGATAGATTTTGAGACCGAAGAGATGGAGTTATTGCTGGTTTGGAAAGAAGATAATAAATTCAAAACTATTAAGGCACAGGATGCCATTATAATTAGAAAGACAGAAGATTATTTAAAATTGCCTGGTTTTATCTTTTTAGGTTCTCCCCTCTTTGATCTTACTGTCTTAGATGGCAAATCACATACTAGCTGCCTGAGTTGTCCATTTTTCCCGGTGGAGGAGAAAACATTACGTCAATCGTTTAAAAGAAAATCTGGAGAATCTGGCTATGAAATAAACACTGAAGTTATACCTCCTTTAAATACTGAAATAAATATAATTATTAAAAAATCCAAGCTACCTTAAAAGAATAACAAATATCCAATAAATATAAGTAAAATATTAATTTAAAGAGTTAATAAAATGATTAATATTATTGAATTATTCACCATAGGTATTACTATGTCTTTTGGTCCCTGTCTATTTTTTTGCACCCCTATTGTATTATCTTATATTGCCGGTACTCAAGATAGTGGGCGAAAAGGTTTTAAATCTGTTTTAATCTTTTCTTTATCTCGAGCTTTTATTTATGTCTTATTGGGAACACTGGCCGGACTTTTTGGTAAAATATTAACTACATCACTTGATAAATATGGTCTGATTATCTATTTTATCGCAGGGGCACTTCTCTCTTTATCTGGGATATTAATTTTGCTGGGTAAAAATCCAAACCTGCGTCTTTGTCAAATCTTAAGAAAATACACTGTGGAAAATGATATTAGAAGTTCAATTATTCTGGGAATAATAATTGGCCTTTTACCCTGTACCCCTCTTCTTGGTATTCTGGTATATATAAGTTTAATCTCTAAAGACTTATGGCAAGGTGCTCTTTTAGGATTTTCTTTTGGGATAGGTACTATAATCTCTCCTCTTATTGTTTTTGGAATTTTAGTTGGTTCTCTTCCTAAAATAATAATTAAAAGTCCAAAAATATTTGATATTTTTAAAAAAGCCTGCGGATTTTTATTATTTATTTTCGGAATTCATTTAATAGCTTCTCAGATAATATAAATTTACAAGAATAATATAAAATACAATATCAAATTTTTCTTTTAAACTTAAATAATTTTTTAAAATAAGGCCAATGCCAAATTATATGGAATATAGATATAAAAGTCATAGCAATACCTGTTTCAATATGCCAAAATAAAATATTAAATGGCAAAGTAATTTCCCACCCAAAATTTAATCTTATCATAAATAATATTCCTAAAACTCCAGAAATTAAAAAAGTAATTAAAAGCAAAATATTCCAGATTTTCCTGTGATTAACTAAACTTATCACTTTCATCTTAACAAGAAAAGAACCTAAGGCGTAAAAAAATATCAAAATTAAAGAAATTGGTAAAAAATTATAAACATCAAATTTGGTTTTAATTTCATTTTTATATTTTATTTCATATGGGATGTTAAGAATTCCTCTATCTAGTGGAGCAGACTGAGAAAGATCACAAATTCCATCATTATCAGTATCTATATAACATACACACTCTCCGGGATAAGGATCATTAATTAATCCGAATGGGCAATCTTCCCATGCAAGGATGTCTGAAGGGAGTAAAAGAAAAGCTATCAATGACGCTTTTATAATTAAAAATAAAAATCTACTCAATAAATTCTTCAACTTTTATAAGATCCTTCCTGGATTTTAATCCAATAATCTTGCACTTTTCAGTTTATCAAATGGGATTTTATAATTCAATCTAATTTTAAAAATTGAAAAAATTCTCGTTCCAAGCTTCCAATAATTTACTTTTAATCTATTAAATGATTATTCAATTTTAAAACTTGACAAACTCAAAAGAAAAGAAATAATATAAATTAAAATGTATTAATTTCAATTTTTATGGAGGTTAATTTTGAATAATTTCGGAGAATTCTATGCCCCAGGAAAAATTATCTTTGGACCTGGATGCTTATCTCAGGTTGGCATCGAAGCAAAAATATTAGGAGATAAAGTTTTAGTGGTGTTAGGTAAAGGTTCGATGAGAAAAAGCGGGATACTGGACCGGCTAACTCATCTACTTAAAGAAAACCAGATAGAATATACAATCTACGAAAATATCCCCTCTGACCCTACAGTTGAAATAGTTGATAAGGGAGCAAATTTAGCTAGGAAAGAAAAATGCAATCTGATCATAGCCCTGGGAGGAGGGAGTGTTTTAGATACCGGTAAAGCCATCTCAGCAATGGTGACCAATGAAGGTTCGGTGGCTGATTATCAGGAAATTGAAGGAAAAAGTAGAAAGTTTCATCACAACGCTATCCCTTTTATCGCTATTCCCACTACCTCGGGCACCGGTTCAGAGGCGACTAGAAATGCAGTAATCACCAATACTAAACTTGGCTTAAAAAAGAGTATAAGAGACCCCTGGCTTATCCCTGAAGTAGCCCTAATTGACCCCGAACTCACTCTACCTTTACCACCTGATCTAACCGCCATCTGTGGGGGCGATGCTTTAACTCAATGTATAGAGGCATATCTCGGTAAAAAGAGTCAGGAAATCACCGATGCTCTGGCCCTGAAGGCTATAGAACTAATCGGCAAAAGTCTGGTCAAAGCAGTAAAGGAAGGAAATAATTTAGAAGCTCGTAAAGACATGGCTATGGCTGCGCTTTTGAGTGGGCTTTGTCTGTCTAATTCGGGATTAGGAGCAGCCCATGCCCTCTCTCACCCTCTAGGAGTACATTATAAAATTCCTCATGGCTTGTCTTGTGCAATACTGCTACCTTATGTAATGGAATTCAATCTGCCAGTAGTTACCAAAAAGCTGGTAAAAATTGCCCAATCCTTAGGAGAAGATATTTCTTTATTGTCAGAAACAGAAGCAGCTCAAGGGGCAGTAAAAAAAATAAAAGAGATGTTTTCTCAGGCAGGAATTAAGGAAAATCTCTCTGAATGGGGAATAAAAGAGGACTATTTTCCCCAATTGGCTAAGGAGGCAAAAGGGGGATCTTTAAATAATAATCCTCGAGAAACATCAGATAAAGATTTAATTGAATTGTTATATAAAACGGCTGGCCTTTATTAATATAACAGAATTACACTAAATTTAAATTAAATCTATTATTAATTATTATTTTAGTATCTTTTTTGATATTCTCTTCTTGGTCTGGATGAACGAGCTTCGTCTCGTGGTCTGGGTGGACGTGCTTCATCGATCTTCAAAGGACGACCAACAAAATCAATATCATTTAAAGCTTCCTTGGTTTTTTCAGCTTCTTGTGCAGAAGACATTTCCACAAAACCAAAGCCTTTACCTTCGATAATGTTGACACTCTTAACTTCACCGTAACTAGAAAACAATTCTTTTATTTCATCATTAGTTACAGAATATTTAAGATTCCCTACATATAATTTACTACCTTGCATT
>Ga0172366_10001394_pt1 | contig 18679 bp, 18 predicted proteins | sample LakKivSesite69cm_FD_114533 | JGI IMG/M metagenome (GOLD analysis project Ga0172366, IMG submission 114533) | Sediment microbial communities from Lake Kivu, Rwanda - Sediment site 69cm | ecosystem: Environmental > Aquatic > Freshwater > Lake > Sediment | place: Rwanda: Western Province, Lake... | reverse complement strand
TCACCGGCCAGTACCTGTGTAGAGGGGCTGCTCTTCTTCCTGATGGGCGAGCCACGCCGCATATGCCATTGCGGCGCGGATGTCGTCAGGGGTGAGTGAAGGATACTGCTCGATGATCGCCTCCACCGTCTCGCCTGCCGCAAGATAGTCAAGGATGATGCTCACCATGATCCTCGTGTTCCGGAAACACGGTTTCCCGTGGCAAACGGACGGATCGGTTGTGATATGTTCTTCCCATAGGTTCGGGATCATGGCTGGCTCTCTCATGCTGCCGACATTGCTCGTTGAGAGTACGACGACGAAAGGATTGGGCGCACTGCAAGAAAGATAGGTGAGAGGTTACGAGAATGAGAAGTGCAGCACGGAGGTCACCGGAACGCGGGTCCAATCGCTGAGGACCGGACAGATACGGAGACGGAGAAGGCTGATATGCTCACAATGCACATCAGCCCTTGTTATCAACAACTTATGACATATTGGCTCGGGCGAGAGGACTCGAACCTCTAACCTAGTGGTTAACAGCCACCCGCTCTGCCGGTTGAGCTACGCCCGAACAAGAAATGCTTCAGCGATGTCCTTTTCCGACCGCAGCCGGAATCTAGTAGTATATCACGAGGAAAGCGCAGTGTCAATCTCTCGCCATGCAGAGTTGACCCCTTCCCACGCGGACTGTACACTCCTATTCGTGTCCATGTCATGCTTTCCAGCAGGAATTCATGGATGTCAATTGTGGGATAACTCTACTGGGGTGGGCAAGGTGCGCTGGGCTGATTCAGGCCGAGAATCGGTACAGAGATGCCTCTTCCTCCCGTGTATGAAAGGGATAGTACATGAAGATGACTGGCCGAATTGTTGCCGCGTGGGCGCTTGCGCTGAGCGTCGGCATCGGATGCGAGTCCGTCGGGCTGCGTTCGATGAGGATTTACATGCAGCAGAGAAACTGGGAAAAGGCACTTGAACAGGGAAAGATGGCGGTCGCCGAAAACCCCAGAGATGCAGAGGCCTGGTTTGCGATTGCGCAGGTGGCGGCGGACGTGGATTCGTTCGACCTGATGCTCAAGGCGATAGCTCAGACGCAGGCGCTGACCTCCAAGCACAACGCCGAAATTGCGGACCTTCGTGAGGCCAAGTACTACGGGGTGTTCAACCAGGCGGTGGAGAAGTACAATGCTGGCGACCTTGCCCTCGCCATGGAGAGGCTCAACACCGCCGTCGCCATTGACAGCGCTCGACCAAACGCCCACAAAGTGCGGGGGATGATCCATCAGCGAAGCAATCGGTACCCCGAAGCCCTCGCCTGCTACGCCCAGGCCTACCACGCAGATACCTCTGACGTGGAACTCGGACGGGTGTATGCCAACCTTCTGAATACCACCGGCCGGAAGGGCGAAGCACGGGGCGTCATGAGGTCCATTTACCAAGCCCATCCCGGCAACAGGAATGTCGTGCTCAACTACGTCGCGTTGCTCACCGAAGCAGGGCGCAACGACTCCGCTCTTGCCGTCGTCCAGAATGCCCTGGCTCAGGAACCGAACGACGCGGAATACAATATGCGCGCCGGGGTCATCTTCATGCAGAAGGCGCAGGCTGGTGAGGACTCCGCACGCACGGTAGCCAATCTCCAGCAGGCGGTCCCCTATCTCGAACACGCCTTCGATGCTGACTCGGCCAACGCCGACGCCGCATACGATCTGGCGATATGCTACCGGCAATTGGGGCGCCTGGATGAGGCGTCCGGGGTGTTGGGCAAGCTTCTCGCCGCTCGCCCGGACGACAATCAGGCGCGCCTGCAACTGGCCATAAGCTATCTTCAGGAAGAGAAGCCGGAAGAGGCGGAGCCGCATTTGAAGCAGATCATCCAGAACGTCGGCGACCCGACGAACGCCGAAGACCGGCAACTGCTTTCACGGACGTATCGGTATCTCGGCATCATCTACACGGTCCAGGGCAGCAACAAAGGCATGGAGGCGCAACACCTGCGTGCCGAAGCAGCGGAAATGCGGCGAGGACCGCAGAAGCAGGCCAAGGAACAGCAGGCCCAGCCGCTTGAGCAGGAAAGCCGCAGGTTGCTTGATCTGGGCAAGGAAATGGACCGGCTGAGCCACGAGTACGGTGAGTAATCGGTAGGCGCGATGAAATTGTTGACCGTTCGGACCCATCGGCGCGACGAGATGGTGGACCTGACGCGGCAGGTGGAAGAGATAGTCCGCCAGTCGGACCTCGCGCAGGGCCTCTGCGTCGTCTTCGTGCCCCATACGACCGCCGGGGTGACGATCAACGAACACGCCGACCCCGACGTCGGGCGCGACATCATCGCCGCGCTCGATAGGCTGGTTCCCTGGGATGGGCCGTATGTGCATGGTGAAGGCAATAGCGCAGCCCATGTCAAGGCCAGTCTCACGGGTTCTTCCGTCATGGTTCTCATCGAAAACCGCACATTGCGCCTGGGTACATGGCAGGGCATCTTCCTCTGCGAATACGATGGACCGAGGACTCGTGAGGTCTGGGTCTCGCTCGTGGCGACCTCCTGACCGCTCTGGAGGGATGCGGCCTGCCCGAACGCTCTGTGCCGCGAAAAGGGAGAGAGATCGCCATCGGTGGCCTGCCCGCCGGTGGCGGTTCATGTTTTGCATCCCGATGCTTGCGGCAGCCCTCGCGGCTCCCTCACCAAGCGTCGGACGGCGTATCCTCCAGGAAAACGGCGAGACGCCCCCGCCATCCCAGCCCGAACCGGCCCCGCGACGCCCTTCGCCTCTCCCATCGGCTGGGCCTTCGGAAGGGTTTTCCGCCTTCGGAGCGACGCCCGATACCGCCGCCAGGGATTCCATCGCCTATGCGGCGGATGAGATAGACTACGACGTGTCGGCGCGAACTATCGTGCTGCTTGGCAATGCACGGGTTCAGTACGGCGGGATGACGCTCACCGCGCACCGCATACGCTTCATCACGCAACACGATCTTGTCATCGCCGAAGGCTACGCACTCCCCGATTACCCCGATTCCATCGTCGGCATCCCGCGCTTTTCGAGCGGCGTGGAGTCGTTCACGGGGACGCGCATGTCCTACAACATCCGCACGCAGCGCGGGCTTGTGGAAGGCGGGTACAGCGCGGTTCCTGAGGGCATCTACGGCGGGCGACTGGTCAAGCGCACCGGCGAAGAGCAAGTGGATGTCTTTCACGGGGTCTACACGACATGCGACCACAATCCGCCGCACTACGTGTTTGAAGGGCAGGAAATGCGCATCCTCGTGGGCGATAAGGTGGTCGCCAAGCCGGTCGTGCTGAAGGTCGCCGATGTCCCGATCTTCTGGATTCCCTTCGGGGTGTTTTTCATCAACAAGGACCGGCGTTCGGGGTTTCTCTCTCCCCGGATGGGCGAAAACCAGTTCGCCGGACGCTACATGCGCGGCCTCGGATACTACTTCGCGCCGAACGATTACTTCGGCAGCCAGGCGGTGCTCAGCGTGGACGAGCGCATCGGCTACGAATGGCGCGTGAGGACGGAATACGCTCTGCGCTACCGTCTGAGAGGAGCGGTTTCGGCCAACTTCAGCAAGGACTGGGGCACGGAGCTCCAGGAAGGCCGCCGCGTCTGGACCCTCAACGCACAGCACCAGCAGGAGCTTTCCCCGCGAAGCTCCCTGAGCGCCAACATCAACTACACGAGCAGCACCACGCCCCGAAGCACGGCGAGCACCACTCAGGCGTCCGTGCTCAATCAGGTCTTCACGTCAACGCTCGGCTACACCCAGTCCTGGGAATCCGGCTACAGCGTACGGGCGGACTTCCGAAGCAGTCAGAACCTCCAGAACCGCCAGCTCGATCAGGTGCTCCCGTCGCTGTCGCTCAACTCCGGTCAACGGTATTTCTTCTCCGAGCCGAAGCGGCGCGGGCCACGTGCGCAGAAGCCCCCGGAGGAGCCGCCCTGGTATCGGCGGCTAGGGTATTCGTGGAACTGGAGCGGCACGAACACGAGGACGCGCGGCCCTTCTGATCGGACGATCTTCGACACGTGGGAGTTGCACGAAGCGCGAGGCGACAGCGTCATCGCGTATCTGCTGACCATCACGCGGACCTACACAGGCACGACGTATGACGGCACGTACGTGGTCGCCATAGAAGACGGCGGACGGGTCAGCGAAGGACTCCTCAGGCTCACCGACGATCCGAACCGCGTCGAGCTTCTCTCGCCTGACCTCGGCGTGCAGTCCGGCTGGGCGGTGATGTCCGGCAATGACCTGAGGGTGAAAGAACCGACAATCGCTCAGGAAGTGCTCTGGCGTCGCCGCCTTGTGCCCGATGTGTATACCCAGACGACGAGCCAGGGCGCGAACCTGAGCTTGCCTCTGCCGACGCCGCGCTGGTTGAACGTCACCCCGTCGCTCGCGTGGCACGGGACGTGGACAAGCCGCCCCGACCCGGACCGCCCGGAGGACCCGCAGACGCGCCATACCCTCACGAGCGGCATCAGCTCCAACGCGACGTTCTACGGCCTGTTTCCGGTCAACAAGGGGCCGGTCGTGGCCTTCCGACACGTTGTCACGCCATCGCTGGGCATAAGCTATCGGATCACGCGTGAGACGCGGGGCGGGTCGTACCTCTTCGGCGGGCGTTCCGTCGGAGGCGATACGAGCCGCGTCGTGGACATGAACCTGCGGAACGTGTTCCAGATGAAAGCGCGGTGGCGCGGGCAGGAACGCAAGTTCGACCAGCTTCTCACGGTGGCCACCGGGGTCACGTATAACCGCGACGCGGTCGGACGGCGATGGAGCGACCCTTCAACCTCGGTCCAGCTTCAGCCGAGCGACTTCTTCGTCGTCCGCATGAGCATGGTGCACACGCTCTACGAGAGCTTGTTCGACAGCGCCGCCAACCGATGGCGCGACCGCCTCGCCTGGGCGCATCCCGCGCTCAAGTCGCTCGCGATCAACACCTCGCTCCGGCTGGCGGGAGGAGGTGGCGAGCCAGCCAATCTCGGCGAAGAGGGGTTCGCCAGCCAGCAGCAAGAACCCGTTGACAGCAGGGGCCTTGAGCAGCGTCCTCTCGGCGCTGGGTCCCGACGCTCACAGGCCGGGAGCAGGGGCTTCGGCTGGCAGGTTAACCTGCGGCACACCTACCAGTGGTCGCGCCGCGAACCGGGGTACAGCCGCTCGCCGGAGCCGGTGAATCAACTGGACCTCTCCTTCGCATTCTCGCCCTGGCGCGATTGGCACGTTGAAGCGACGACGAAGTACGACATCCGCAGAAACCGCCGCGAGGGCGACACGATCAACATCACGCGCACGTTGCACTGCTGGGAAGCGCAGCTGAACTGGGTCGTGCGCGGGCCGTTCAAGGGGTACTACTTCCGCATCAACATCATCGGCTTGCCGGATGTGAAGATCGAGTCGGCAAGCGAGAGCCAGCGCATGTTCAGGTGACGGGCGGCTCCAGATAAGGGCAGCGTTCCATTGTGAGATAGATCACATTTTCGATGACATGATACCTATTGCTATGGTATGAGAGGTACCAAAAAGAGGGGAAACATCATCCGCATGAAAAAAATCCTGGAAAAACCCCACCAGATGGGCATGGCGATATTGACGGGGCGTTCCGGACATCCTATTTTGAACAACGGGAACGCGATCCATCCAACGCAAAGGGGGTGACTGAATGTCGCGTGAAGAACTCATTGCAAAGGCAGCGGCAGACGCTGGTGTGCAGAAGACTGTCGCTGGGGCTGTCCTGAATTCGCTCTTGCACAGCATCACCGCCACGCTGAAGCGGGGAGATAAGGTTTCTCTCGTCGGTTTCGGCACATTCTCGGTGGGCCAACGCAAGGCGCGCACGGGGAAGATCCCCGGGACGAAGAAAGAGATTCTCATCCCGGCTGCGAAAGTCCCCAAGTTCAAGCCCGGCAAGAACCTCAAGGAGGCGGTTGCGGGCAAATAACGCTGCCTGGCAACGCATCCACGCTCCCCAGGGGAGGCCGCGATCACCTGTGTGATTGCGCCTCCCTTGTGTTTTTCTCCGCATCCTCCGCGTCGAATGCGGAGGAGGCGGCGTGGAACCGGACTGCCGCGCCCAAGCGAAGCCGCGATCACAGAGACGGACCCACGCGCCAGACGTGCGCCTGCATCGGCTCAAGCGTCGCCTTCTCGGTCCTGTCGCCGGGAAGCCGGAGAGCCACGGGGACGCTCTTCGTCGCATGGTTGACGACCGCGACGTAGTGCCCCGCCGCGTCCGTCCATTCGACCATGAGTGCCTCGCCTTCGAGCTGCGCCTCACCTCCCCGGCGAAGCTCTCCGCGTGAGAATGCGTAGACCTGCGTGGCCGCCCTGTCGCGGAAGCGGATTTCCAGCCTGTCCTCGCTCAGGACCGGCGCGGGACCCCACCAGTAGAGCGCGCCGCGTGCGCCTTCGGCTTTAACCTTCGTCCCATCGAGCACGTAGCCTTTGATGTGCCGCTTGCTCCCGCACCAGACCGTCTCGCGTTCCTGTTCCCGTTCGAGCGTGTGGACGACGATCAGGCTTTGCGGGCCGACGAGATAGGTGACGAGGAGCGCGCCGTGCTGCGCGGTGACTGAGGCGATGTCCGACGTATCGGCGCGTTGGCTCTCCCAGCGCGTCGCGTCGCGCCCAGCAAGATCGTATCCCCACGCGCGGACGGTGGAAACGTGTCCCTCTTCCGGGAAGATGAACGCCGGTTCGCCTCGGGCGGCCCAGGTCTGCATTCCCTTCTTCGCAGGCAACCCGCGCAGGGCGAGCATGGTCTGGTAGCCCTCCTGGCCGACGGTGTAGTACTCGGTCGCGTCAATCGCGTAATGATGCACCCATGCCGCTCGGCGAGCGCCGGAGGCCCGTGCCGTCGCGTCCGGCTTGTGGTGCGCCGCCGCCGTGATCCAGGCGATGCTGCCGTGCTGAGCCGGAGCTTCGGGGCATCGCTCCTCCAGGCGCAGAAGGATCGAATCCGCCATGTCGGCATACTGGGGCGAATCCTCAACGAATAGCTCGCACGCGAGGAGCATCGGCGCGGCCTTGTGAGCCGTGTTCGGGCTGTCATGCCGCGTTGATGCCCCCTGGAACACCGTCAGGCAATCGGTGTACATCTCCGCCATCCAGTCGGTGCTGCGGCGGATGATCGGGTCGAGCGACGGGTCCTCCGTCATGATCCGGTAGCGCATGAGGTATTCATACGAGATGGGCGAGTACACGGTGCACGGGCCGGGGCCTTCGTTGACCTGACCGGACTCGTGGAAGATGTGAGGGTTGATGAGCCTCCACATCTCCCGCGCATCCCGCAGGTAGCTCTCGTCGCCCGTCGCACGCCAGCACATGGACATCACCGCCGCCCAGACCATCCCCCGGTTGCACGGATGATCGCACGGCGTCGCCCGGAGGAAGCGCATCGCCCGGTTGAGGAATGCCCAGTAGCGCGTGCGCTGGTCCTCGGTGAGCGCGTCGCGGATGCAGAAGTACGCGGTGATGAAGCACTCCAGACGCCACGACATCTCGTGCGTGCCGTACACCGAAGCGTAGCGGATCGGGGTGAAGACGAACTCCCCCGACGCATCCTGAGCGCGGATGAACGCTTCGAAGCCCTGGCACACCGCACGCAGGAGGCCGGGGTCATGGTAGTAGCGCGAAAGGGGTTGCGCGTAGGCGTACGCGAGCGTGCCGGTGTGCGAGGAACTTGTGCGCCCGACGCGGTAGGCCCATTGATTGAGCGGGGAGATGTACGATTTCCGGAGGAAGCGGTCCAGCGAGGCGATCTCCGGAGCCACGCCCGGCGAGCCTTCGGGGACGGTATGGCGGATAAGCCCGCGCTCGGCGTCAAATCGTTCGCGCACCTCCGCCACGCTCCGGTCGAAGAGCGCTATGTACCGTCGGGCGCGGGGAGAGTCGGGGGCCGGCTGCGTGAAGACGGAAGCGTCGGAAGGCTCCGGCGGGAGCATCGGGGAGCTTGCCGGTGAAGTCATGCACGTGCCCCTTTCTGCGGGTCTACCGGGAGCACTTGGCGCCGAGAGCGCGGCGACCGGGAAGAAAATGGACAGTGCGGAGGAGAGTATGCACCTGTTGCCATGTTCAGTACCTTTCACTCATAGATTCCTTTCCGCGAGCCGAACCCGCGAGAAACCGAGTGGGCGCATATAAGGATAGGAACTGCCCCCGGTTTTCAAAACGCTCTGCGCAACGGGGATGAGCGCCATGCTGAGCGATGACCTCGACGCACTCCGTCGTCAGGAGAGTATCGGTGCTTCGCTAGTGCACCGTCCATGTGGGAATGACAGGTTGTACTCTGGTATGCAAGAGATTCCTCGCTCACGAACGCTTCGCGTTCGCGGCTCGGAATGAGCGCGCACCGCGAACCCCGTCGTCATTCCGAACGCAGTGCGGAATCTCTCTCGTCCACAGAACCGCGTAATAGTGCGTCACTGCTACGTGGACAATACACTAGAAATGCCCACCAGCCTCTACGGCGGCAGATAGACGTACCCTTTCGCATCGTTCTTACCTTGGAACCAGGACATGAAGAGGAAGAACATCGTCGTTTCCAAAGGGCGGATCGCGGACTTCTGTCGGCGTCACCATATCCGCAAGCTCGCGCTCTTCGGCTCCGTGCTGCGGGATGATTTCCGGCCCGACAGCGATGTAGACGTGCTCGTCGAGTTTGAAGTTGGACATGTGCCCGGCTTCTTCCGCTTGTTCGATATGGAGGAGGAACTCTCGTCCATTTTCGGTGGGCGGAAGGTGGACCTCAGGACGCCGCAAGACCTGAGCCGATACTTCCGTGATGAGGTGATTGCCCAGGCGGAGGTGCACTATGCTGAAGAACGACCTCATTCGCCTGCGCCACATCCTTGATGCTGCACAGGAAGCGATTGCCTTCTCGCGCGGAGAATCGTTGATTCCCGCACGTCGCCTCGTCTTGCGTGCCGGGTATGCAAAAGCAGAGAAACCTCCTCTCTCATGAAACAGGTCTGGATTTTCACCGACGGCGCGTGCTACGGCAACCCCGGCCCTGGCGGCTGGGCAGCGCTGCTTATCTACGGCAGGACGCGCAAAGAACTCTCCGGCGCGGAGGAGCACACGACGAACAACCGCATGGAGCTTACCGCCGCAATTGAGGCCCTTCGTGCGCTCAAGAAGCCGTGCCGGGTGACGCTCGTCACCGATTCGGAATACCTGCAACAGGGCATTACCGCGTGGCTTCCGGACTGGAAACGCCGGAGATGGAAGACCTCCAGGAAGAACCCGGTGAAGAATCAGGACTTGTGGGAGGCGCTCGACGCCCTCACCCAGAAGCACACGGTGACCTGGGAATGGGTGAGGGGGCACTTTGGACATCCGGAGAACGAGCGTTGCGACAGATTGGCCGTCTCGGCGATGAAGGCCCTCATTTCGGCCACGAAAGACCGCACGTGACCAGGGACATCACGCGCCCTCTCGGTCAGGAGACCCTTGCCTTGCTCGCCGGTGCTCTTGCAACTTTGACACAAGACGTGTGAAGATTGCACGCAGCGCGCCGCCAAAGCCTTCTCTCTCACACACGCCCTGAACCGACGGATTCAGCGACAAGGAGACGCCGACCATGCCCAAGGACACGATGACTCCCCGCGAACGCTGGGAAGCCGTGCTCAGACGCCAGAAACCCGACCGCGTGCCCATGGACTACTGGGCGACGAGCGAAGCGACGGACAAACTCATGGCGCACCTCGGCGTCGGCGACATGGAAAGCCTCTTCAAACGGCTGCACATTGATCCGGGCTGCTCTGTGGGTGGGCGGTATATCGGCCCCACGCCGCCGCCGGGCGAGGACATCTTCGGCAATCGCTACCGCGACATTACCTACGCCACCGGGACGTACAACGAGTGCGTCCACCATCCCCTTGCGAAGTACACGAGCGTCGAGGAGATCGAACGGAACTACCGATGGCCGAACCCGGACTGGTGGGATTACTCGCACATCGCCAAGGAGATCGTCGGGCATGAGGACCTGCCCGTCAAAGGCGGCGGGTCAGAGCCATTCCTCAAGTACTGCCAATTGCGCGGGCTGGAGCAGGGGTTCATTGACCTCGTGGAGAACCCGGAGATCGTCCACTACTGCCTCGATAAGCTCTTCGACCTCGCCTACATCAATACGCAGCGCATCTACGAGCAGATTCCGGGGAAGGTGCTCGTCAGCTACATCGCCGAGGACATGGGTTCACAGGAAGGGCTGCTCTTCTCCCCGAAGCAGATTCACACCTTTCTCCTCCCGCGCATGAAGCGGATGATGGACCTCGCGCACCAGGCGGGCGCGTTCGTATTCCACCACTCCGACGGAGCGGTGCGCCCCATCATCCCGGACATGATCGGAGCGGGGATTGACGTGCTCAACCCGATCCAGTGGCGGTGTCGGGGCATGGAGCGCGAGGGCCTGAAGCGCGATTTCGGCGACAAGCTCGTCTTTCACGGCGCGGTGGATAACCAGCAGACGCTCGCCTTCGGGACCGTTGACGACGTGCGGCAGGAGGTGATGGACAACCTGCGCATCCTCGGCGCGGGCGGCGGCTACATCATCGCGCCCTGCCACAACATCCAGGCCGTCAGCCCGCCGGAAAACGTCGTCGCCATGTACGACACGGGATACCACGAAGGCTGGCAATAGGAGATATGGGAGATACGGGGATCAAGCTCTGCCGTCGCCGGGTCAGACTGTCACCTGTCTTTCCAGACCCAGCCGCGCCCGATGTGTCTTCCTGGCGGCATTCTGCTCGTAGAAGGAGTTCCTCTCCCAGAACACGCCGTCCGCGTAGCCCTGGATGCCAGTGACACGGTCGGCCAGTTTGAGCCGCTTTTCCGCGAGGCAAGAGTACGTCTCGTCTATCTCGACCCCGATGTAATGCCGGTTGAGCTTCTTTGCCACGACGGAAGTGGTCCCCGATCCCAGAAAAGGATCGAACACCACGCCGCCCGGATCAGAACTGGCGAGGATGATCCTTGCGAGGAGCTTCTCCGGCTTCTGCGTGGGATGGTCGGTGTTTTCCGGCACGGACCAGAAGGGAACGGTCAGATCCGTCCAGAGGTTCGAGGGATGGGTCACGCGATACCGTCCCTCCGGCGACTGGTCCCAACCTTTCGGGCTGCCGCGCTCGTCGGTGTACGGCGCGATCACCCGACGCTTCAGCTTCACCGCGTCCACGTTGAATACGTAGCGATGGGACGCGGTCGCAAACCAGATGTCCTCGGAGCAATTCTTCCAGTTCTTCTTCGCCCCTCTCCCCTTTTCCCGCTCCCACATGATGCGGTTTCGCACCACGAAGTGCCTCTCCAGGACCCTGTGCATCGCCGTCGAGCATCGCCAGTCGCCGCACACGTAGAGCGACCCCGTCGGCTTGAGCAGCCTCGGCAGCTTCGATACCCACGACTCCAGCCATTCCTCGTATTCCGCCGACGATACGTGGCGGAACGCGGTGCGGCGGTAGGATTTCGAGAGGTTATACGGCGGGTCGGCGAAGATCAGGTCAACTGAGCGGCCCGGCAGCCAATCGAGGAGGCGAAATACGTCTTGGCAGATGGTCCGGTCAACGATGTCGCTCAGGAGCACAGCGCCGTTGATCCGGAGCAGGCGGGGTCGGTAGCGTCGTCGCTCCTCGTCCGAAAGGGAGATCGTCCGGTTGCGCCGAGCACGGGTCCCTGAGCTGCCCCGACATGGCTCACCTCTCCTCTTGCCGCGTGTCGCGTTCGACTCACGACGGAAAATCTTGACATGGCCCGGCTTATTCTCTAAATTCAAAAATCTCTTCGCACTCTCCCTGTGCCAACCGCACGGATGCGGAAGTGGTGGAATTGGTAGACGCGCTGGATTCAGGGTCCAGTGGGCGCAAGCCCGTGGGAGTTCAAGTCTCCCCTTCCGCACCAGTTCATTGAGAAGCCGTCGGAATACCTCCGGTGGCTTTCTTCGTTGATGCGGCACACGCGAACAAAAGGGCGTGCCACAGGAACGCGGCACGCCCCCTATGCACAGAATCTTCTCGCGCAACACGGTCAGATGGCGAAACGCTCCTCCGTCGAGAGGGCGGGCACGTCGAGCGGACGGGCCTCGAACGCGCCGGTCATCCGTGCCTCCCAGAGGGGGAGCTTCTCAAGCGCCGTACGGATCATGGCGAGGGCCATGTTCGTATCGGTCGCGTTGAGGTGATGGGCGGTGCGCATCATGAGCACCCGCCAGCGCGCAGGCAGAAGGACCTGCCGCCTGATCTCCCCGGCGCTCATGCCGCGCTCCAGCAAGCTCGACAGGTAATCCTGGCTGCGCAACGGGTGCCCGTGCACCAGCAATCGCAGGTAGCGAGAGACGATCTCGTCGCCGGAAGATTTCATACTGGGCATCTCCCCGGACATCTCGGTATCCGCCAACACTTTCCTCATCTTCTCCTACTCCCATACCGCAGGCGGCGTCGGCGGAGTTCCTTCTCTCCCAAGAGGTAACAAAACGTTCATCTCCGCTTTATATTCTATTCATGCGCGGCACATGGTCCATTCACGAAACGCGATCGGTGCTGACAAGGCTTGCCTGACGGGTGTCGCCCGATCATCTTCTGTCGTACGCTATGCCTGCATACTCGCATGGACGGACAGAGAGGAGCCATTGTGGACTCAAAAGCATGGTACCGGCTCTTGGCGCACCTCGTTGCGCAGCCCCAGTTCGGCGCGTTCCTGAAAGGCATCGTCACCCACCAGGACGGGAAGGTGCACTTCATCCTTCACGATTCGGATGGGCATGTGAGCATCGCGCAGGCAAAAGAATTCCTCAAAGCTCTCCTGGATGATCCGGCAATGGCGGAGCATCTGAAGAAGCTGATGGAGAGGTCGGACGATACGGTGTGCGAAGGGAACATGCTGGCGATCATCCTGAGCGGAGAGATCGAGGGGCTTTGCGAGGAGCCTGACCGCGACGAAGCGCCGGGCACACTGCGCGAGGCGATCAATCGAGAATGGCCCTGGTAGCCCGAACCGCTCTGCGGACGTTTTGTATGAAGCATGTGGTGCGTTACTATATTTAGTATTTACCTCTTCAGTGCGGAGCGCATCCTGAACGGGCTGGGGTCGTGTCTGCATGTGCATTATCCGACATGACCGTTCATGATGCAGGCCGTCGGTGTAAGTGCCGTTGGGGGGTGGGGTGAGCTTCGCTCGTACGAATCCGGCTCATCTTGCACCTCCGGGCCGACGAGTGTCCGCGAATGGGCTTCGGTCGTAGCAGGGTGGAGGAATAGAATGGTGGCAGACCTGGAAACGATTTGTCGGATCATCCGGTCGAAAAACCGTTTTGTAGTGTCCGCGCACATGCATTTTGACGGCGACGGCGGTGCGTCGCAATTGGCGATGGCTCGTTTGCTGCGCCTTGCAGGGAAACAGGCTATCGTCGTGAACGACGAGGAGACGCCGCTTCAATTTCGGTTCCTGCCGGAGTTGGAGACGATCAAGACCGAAGTGCCTTCCAGCTACGCGCCCGATGCCGTCATCGTCATTGATACCCCGGTCCGAGAGCACATCAACTGCGGGGACATCCGCAGACGCTATCAGAAGCCGGTCATCCCCTCGGAAGAGGCCGGGAAGATCGGCGGCACTCCCTGGACGGAAGTCGCCACGATCTTCCTCGATCATCACGAACGCTCGGATACCATCGGCGATTACGTCTACGTGGACTCAAGCGCCTCTGCGGCGGCGACCATCGTTGGGCGGCTCCGCAAGCTGTTGAACGTCCTGGTGGACCCGGTGCTGGGCACGATGATCATCTGTGGGATCATGTCGGACACGGGGCGCTTCAGCTTCGCCAACACCACCTCCGAATCGCTGCGCATCATCGCCGAGATGATGGACGCCGGAGCCAGCGTGAGCAATGTGGCGACGGAGCTGTACTATCGCAACGCATTCGACAGCGTGAAGGTGACGGGAGAAGCGCTTTCGACCATCGAGCTTTCGCCGAGCGGCAAAGTCTGCACGATGTTCCTCCACGAGCACGCCGTCAACGCGGAAGGCTCCGCCATCGAGGTGGAAGACCTGCCGAACTACCCCGTGAGCGTGCGGGGAGTGGAGATCGGCATGTTCCTGCGTCCTTCGGGCGACGGGGACGTGCGGGTGAGCATCCGCTCGGCGGGCGAGGCGGACGTGAACAAGTTCGCTTCTCAGTTCGGCGGCGGCGGGCACAAGAAGGCCGCCGGATGCCGCGTGAAAGGTCCCATCGAAGAGGCCCGTCGGATGCTCGTCGAAGCAGCCGAGAAGTACCTCGCTGAAATGGCGCGGCGTTAAGAGTCCATCCTCCGCGTTCAAAGATCGGGCAGGGCGAGCAATGGGCTGTTGCCCCGTCGGCTTCCGATCCCTCATACCCCCTGAAGTCTTCCTCGTGCAATACCCCCGGCATGGCGTTTGTGCTCGCGAGACGGTAACGTATGGAGCGAGTGCACGAGGCACACACCACCGAGGTTCTGACCATCACTCTTCACAAGGGGAAATCCGATGGACCGCGTACGCCTGGGGCTGATCGGCGCAGGAGGCATGGCAAACGCCGTGCACTATCCGAGCCTCGCCGAGATGTCCGACGTGGAGATGGTCGCGCTCTGCGATCTCAACCAGGAACGCCTGAATAAGACTGCCGAGCGCTTCGGCATTCGCGCGCGCTACACGAACTACCGCGAGATGCTCGACAACGAGGAGATTGACGCGGTATACGCCCTCATGCCGCCCTACCAGCTCTTCGACCCGGTGATGGACGCCATCGAACGCAAGAAGCACGTCTACATAGAGAAACCGCCCGCCATCACCTCCGACCAGACGCGGCAGATGGCCGTCGCCGCCGACCGGCATCACGTCCAGACGATGGTGGCGTTCAATCGCCGGTTCATGCCGCTCCTCGTGAAGGCGAAGGCGATGGTGGAAGCACGGGGGCCGATCATCCAGTGCGTCTCCACGTTCTATAAGAACTTCGTCGGCCAGCCGCCGTACTATCGCGGGGCAGTTGACATCCTCACGAGCGATTGCATCCACGCGGTGGACATGCTGCGCTGGATGGCCGATAGCGAGGTGCTCGACGTGGCAAGCGACGTGCAGTTTCACAAGGCGAGCTACGCCAACATGTTCAATGCGCTCGTCCGCTTCGAGAACGAGTGCGTCGGCGTGCTCCTCGGAAACTGGTACGTCGGTGCGCGGCGGCACGTCTTCGAGATGCACGCCGAAGGGATCAGCGCCTACTGCAACCCGGACGACGCCGCGCTCATCTTCGCGGACAACAAGCCCGAGCCGCAGGTGCTCTCTGCGAAGGCGGTGGCGGGCAGCGACGAAAACCGCATCTTCTCCGGCTTTGCGGCGGAGAATCGCCACTTCATTGACTGCCTCAAGTCCGGCATTGCGCCGCAGACGAATTTCCACGACGCGCTCAAGACGATGCTGCTCGTGGACACGATCTACGCCAATTCGTGGTGACGGTTCGCGGTTGCCGCGCTCCGGCATCGTAAACGAAACGGCGCACCGCCCCGGAAATCGGGATGATGCGCCGTGTTTGTTCTACGCGACCCGTGCCGTCAGGCTCGCTTGGCGTACACCTTCGCCATTTCCGCGAGGGAAATCGGCTTGGTGAAGTTGCCCGCCTTGCCTGCGGTGCGGAAGGCGATCATGCGGTCTTCGACCACCTTCGACATCGCTTCCATCGCCGGACCCATGTACTTCCGCATGTCGAACTCCTGCGGCGTCTCGCCGAAGACCTTGCGGATCGCAGCCGTCGCGGCGAGGCGGAGGTCCGTGTCAATGTTGACCTTGCGGACGCCGAAATCAATCGAGCGCACGATCTGCTCAAGCGGCACGCCCATCGCGCCAGGCATCTTGCCGCCGTACTTGTTGATCTCGGCGACGAGCGCCTGCGGGACGCTCGACGAGCCGTGGCTCACCAGGGCGAGCTTCGGGGCTTTCTTGTTGACGGCCTCGACGATGTGGTACGCCAGGACCGGTGCGGCCTTGAACTTGAACGCGCCGTGGCTTGTGCCGAACGCGAGCGCGAGCGCGTCCACCCCGGTCCTCTGGGCGAACTCGACCGCCTGGTCCGGGTCGGCAAGCTTCACCTTGTCGGCCCCATGTCCGTCTTCGATGCCGCCGAGGGTGCCGATTTCGCCCTCCACGGTGATGCCGCGCTTGTGGCCTTCGTCCACCACCTTCTTCGTCACGGCGACGTTGTAGTCGTAGGTGGAGGGGGTCTTGCCGTCTTCCATGAGCGAGCCGTCCATCATCACCGAAGTCCAGCCGTCGTCCATCGCCTGCTTGCACGTCTCGAAGTTGTTGCCGTGATCCAGATGCAGCGCCACCGGGACTTTCGGAAACAGCTTCATCGCGGCCTGGACAAGCTGGTAGATCATCACAGGCCCAGCGTACTTCCTCGCGCCCCGGCTTGCTTGCAGGATCACCGGCGATTCGGTCCTGTCGGCGGCGCTCATGATGGCGAGTGTCTGTTCCATGTTATTGATGTTGAATGCGCCCACGCCGTAATTCTTGGCGATGGCGTCATCCAGAATTTGCTTCATGGTTACGAGGGGCATCTGAGATATCCTCCTTGCAGAGAATGAGAGAGGGTCTTATCACTCAGCGCATGAGCCGGGGAACAGAGTCTTCTGCGCACCGTGCCATGGTCGGATTCGAGCGGGTCAGGGATACGAGGCGCCTTTCAAAGCGATCCGCCGGTGCGGGGAAATCCCCGAAGGAAGCCCACGCTGCTGTGGTGACCGCGTTTCTATCTCGAAAGATCACAAGACAGCGCAATCGGGTCAAGCAGCTACATGGTGGGAGCGTTGTTCAAGAAAATTAGGGGCCGGTTAGGAATATGCACTACTTCGTAGTATATTAACCGACTAGCACCGAGGGCTAAGGGTTTCCTATGCCTTTTCACCGTTCACCTTTAAAAAGAGGGTGTCCCCTCTAGGAGGAAGAAGTATGTGGCGTCGTTCCCTGCTCATGGTGCTCATTACGATGAGTGTTCTGGCGTTTGCAGCATGTGGCGGCAAGCAAGAACAAGCCCAGCAGGCTGCACCGGCAGACACCGCTGCTGCGGCTGCTGCGGCCGCAGAAACGACGGCCGCTCAGGCTGACACCACTGCGGCGCCAGCACAAGCTCCGTAAGCACTTGAACAGAGGGAGGGTTATGCACTGACGTTCTTTGTTCGTAGTGCTGGCAACCGTCTCTGTGCTGGCACTGTGCACATGTAACAAAGAACAGCAGGCTGCCGAAACACACGGGCAGGAGTAGTATGCCGGATATGCCCATGAGGGATTGGTGCGTGCTCATGTGGCATGTTCCTGGTGCTGAGAAGATGCGCCGGTAGGGACGAAGTACTCCTGTCTGCATCCCGTAGGTCGTGTAGGGTGGTCTTGGGCGGCGTTCTGAGTGCGAGAGGTATATTGACAAGAATCGCCAGGCGAAGAGCACCCGGCGGCGGGTCACCCCTCACGCAGGGTGTGGATTGAAATGATTGAAACGACTGGAACGGCAGCCTAGGTGCTCCTGGCAACGGGCGGCCCCTCGTGTTCTGCGGGGGGTCGCCTTCTCTCATTATGAGGCGAAATGCTGCCTGAGCTTTTCTCCATCGGTCCGCTCACCGTTCACAGCTACGGCGTAATGCTTGCCGTCGCGTTTCTTCTCGGCGCGTGGCTCCTGCGCCTTGAGTTGAGGCGGTGGCATCTACCGGAAGACCTCGCCGACCGCGTGGCAATCGCCGGGATGATCGGCGGAATTGCCGGGGCAAAGCTCTACTTCCTGCTCGTGGAAGCACCGGACCAATTCGCCCTCGCGCCCCTTTCAATGCTCTTTTCCGGCGCAGGGTTGACGTTCTATGGCGGGCTTCTCGGCGCGATCCTCCTCATCCTGTGGGTCGTCTGGCGTGCGAAAGTGTCGGTCGTTCGGCTTGCCGACCTCATTGGGCCGATCCTCGTGCTCGGCTACGCCCTTGGCCGCGTGGGATGTCTCCTCTCCGGCGACGGCGACTACGGCCCGCCCACCGACCTGCCCTGGGGAATCAGCTTCCCTGAAGGGACCGTGCCGACGACGCTCCGCGTCCACCCGACGCCGCTTTATGAGATCATCCTCTGCGGAATCGGGTTTGCAGTCCTCTGGTCCTGGCTGCGACGGAAGAACCTCCCACGCGGGATGATGGTCGGCGCGTCGCTCGTAACTATCGGGCTGGAGCGGTTTTTCACCGAGTTCTGGCGGATTGACTCCGGGGTGCTCGCGACGGTCATGTACCGCGCCAATGCGTTCGGCTCTGCGGAGGGAGAACGTACGGCGTTCCGGGCGGCGGTGGAAGCGCACTACCAGTACGCCGGGCTGAGCATCGCGCAGTGGATCAGCATTGCGCTCTTTCTCCTTGGTGTGGTGATCCTCTGGAACCGGCGCAACGCCAAGCCCGCGATGCCGCCTGCGCGTGATAAGAGCGTCTCTGCGGGCACGGGGAAGCCTCAAAAGTCCTCCGCATGAAGCGCGGCGAGGAACGTCCTTCGCCCCACAATTCGCCGTATATCCCCCTCGGAATGCCTTTCTCGTCCTGTACTACCTGGCCATCCCCCAAAACGTTTTGCTTGCTTGTGGGTAAGGGTCGAGAAAATAGGAGTGTTATACGTTCAGAGAGGGTGGGAAGAAGGGAGCCTTTTCGGTATCTTTGAAAGTGGTCGTAAGTCACGT
>Ga0172366_10001393_pt1 | contig 18707 bp, 28 predicted proteins | sample LakKivSesite69cm_FD_114533 | JGI IMG/M metagenome (GOLD analysis project Ga0172366, IMG submission 114533) | Sediment microbial communities from Lake Kivu, Rwanda - Sediment site 69cm | ecosystem: Environmental > Aquatic > Freshwater > Lake > Sediment | place: Rwanda: Western Province, Lake... | reverse complement strand
TTCAAGGTTCAGCTCCTCGGAAGGATAAACAAGAGCGGGGCGGTCAGGCCCAGGTGGAGCGCGAGGGCTGACGAGTATACGGAGTGGGAGAGGAAGTTGCTGCCCGCGTACAACGTGGGGCTGATCGTGGTCACAACCCCGAAGGGCGTCATATCACACGAGGAGGCAAGGGAGAAGGGAATCGGAGGTAAGCTGCTGGCCTATGTATATTGAGAGGCTGAGACAGGCCCGCACGAGGGGCGAGGTCGAAATACCCCAGGGGGTCCAAGTCGAGCTGGAAGGCCCCACCGTCAAGGCCTCCGGCCCCCTCGGTTCGGTCTCTAAGGACTTCTCCAAGTGCAGGGTCAGCATTGCAAAGGTTGAGGGAAAGGTCGAGGTCTCCACGGATCTCAAGGGAAAGAGGGGCAAGGCGATCTTGGGCACTGTCTTGAAGAAACTCTCCAACATGATGAAGGGGGTGAGGGTTCCATACAGGGTCGACATGAAGGTCGTCCTCTCTCACTTCCCACCTACGGTCAAGGCTCAGGGGAGCGTGCTCAGCATTGAGAACTTCATGGGCGAGAAGACACCGAGGCGAGTTCAGATCCCGCCGGGCATCAAGGTCGAGGTCAGCGGACAGGATATTTCAATCACGGGAAGTGATATAGATACCGTCACCCAGCTCGCGGGCACGATCGAGACCGCCACGATGACGAAGTACAAGGACCAGAGGATATACTTGGACGGCATCTACGTTCAGAGCAAGGGTTATGAGGACGAGCTTTCGCGGTGAGCCCCTTGAGTCCCAGAAGCCCCAAGAAGCTCCTCAAGGCGAGGAAGAGGGTGCCCAAGTTCAGGAGGCAGGAGAGCTGGAGGTACAAAAGGATCTCCAAATCTTGGAGGCGGCCCAAAGGCCTTGACAACAAGATGAGGCTGGAGAAGAGGGGCGTGCCCGCTAGGGTCAAGATCGGCTACAGGACTCCGAGGAGGACGCGGGGGGTTCACCCATCAGGGCTCGGGCCGGTCTGGGTCTCCAACGTGTCCCAGCTGGAACAGGTTGGGGAGGACAAAATAGTCGTTATCTCGTCGAAGGTCGGGGCGAGGGTGAAGCGCGCGATCACGGACAGGGCGGCCTCGCTCGGCCTGAGGGTGGCTAACCCGTTCAAGGGAGAGGTCTTCGAGTGAGCGAACAATGACAGTCAGCACGGTCAGGAGGATCGCCGCGGACATCTTGAAGGTCGGAAAGAGCAGGGTTTGGATAAGCCCGGAGCGAGTCGATGAAGTAGAGTCCGCCGTGACGAGAGAGGACGTCAGGCGGCTCATCAAGGACGGCGCGATTGCCAAGAGGCCCTCCTCAGCTCCGTCAAGGGGCAGGAAGCGACTCTTCGCGCAGGAGAGGAGGGCGGGCAGGCACGGCGGAGCCGGCAGCAGGAAGGGCGCGAAGGGAGCAAGGCGGCCTCGGACGCTCGAATGGCCGGCCAGGGTCAGGGCGTTGAGGCGTACCCTCAGGAAGCTCATGGATAGCGGCAAGATAGAGAGCGCGCGGTACAGGAGCCTTTACCTTCAGATCAAAGGTGGGAGGTTCTCGTCCAAGAGGGAGCTGCTCGACCAGGCCGTGCCCGCTAAGAGGAGGGTGAGGAAGGCGAGAAGATGACGGGTACCAGCCATACGCTCAAGAGAAGGCACAAGGGCCTCACAGATTACAGGAAGCGCAAGAGGTACCTAGTATCGAGGAAGCCCAGGCTCGTGTCTAGGACCTCCAACAGGTACACGACGGCTGCCATCGTGAGCATGAGCAAGGACGGGGAGAGGACGATCGTCTCGGCCAGCTCCAAGGAGCTGAAGAAGCTCGGCTGGCGGTTCGGGCTGAACAACGTCCCGGCTGCCTATCTCACGGGCTGCCTGCTTGCCAAGAGAGCCTCAGGCATGGACCTGGGAGAGGTCATACTCGACATAGGCCTAGCCACGCCAACCAAGGGCAACAAGTCCTTCGCGCTCGCCAAGGGCTGTTCGGACTCAGGCCTGAGGGTCCTCTTCAACGAGTCCGTTGCTCCCGCTGAAGAAAGGATACGCGGAGAACATCTGGTTTCCTTCGCCTCCTCCGGACAGGTGGGCAACACCTTCTCAGCCCTGAGGGCAGAGGGGGTGGACCTGAAGTCAATGCCGGACGAGTTCAGCTCGTTCCTCTCGAGGATCAGGGAGGGAAGGGTGGGCTGATTTGTCGGGTGAGGAAACGAGGATCGCTGAACGGGGCTTCTACGACGAAGGGCTGGAGGCGGTGAAGTCGAACAGGGTCACGTCCCTTGAGGAGTACCTCGAGCTCGGGTACAGGGTCAGGGATCCACAGGTCATCGACCTGCTCATACCCAAGCTCAGGGAGGAGCTCATATCGCTCAGCCCAGTTCAGAAGCAGACGGACGCCGGGGAGCGCACCAAGATCAGGGCGGTCCTAGTCATCGGCGACGAGGACGGTCACGTGGGGGTCGGCTTCGGCAAGGCTGCTCAAGTCAGCGAAGCCATAGCCAAGGCGTCCAGGAGAGCAAAGCTCAACGCGATCGCGGTCAAGCGGGGCTGCGGTTCCTGGGAGTGCAAGTGCGATCAGCCTCACTCGATTCCGTTCAAGGTCTGGGGGAAGACGGGTTCTGTCAAGGTGTTGTTGATACCAGCGCCGAGGGGGCTCGGCTTGGTCGCCAGCGAGGCAACGAAGGTCGTGCTCAGGCTGGCCGGCATACTCGACGCGTGGTCAAAGACTTGGGGCAGCACTTCCACTCCGGTCTCCACGGTCTACGCCACGTTCAACGCGCTGAAGCAGGTCTACACCACCTTGACAAGACGCGACTGGGGTGCCTGAATTGAGCAAGCCCAAAAGCCCTCAACCATTGCTTCTGGTCGTCAGGATAAGGGGCACGTTGAACGTGAGGAGGGACATGAAGTCCACGCTTGAATCATTGCGCGTCAGAAAGATTCACTCCGCCACCCTGTTGAGGCATCGGCCCGATGTCCTAGGCGCGCTCCAGCAAGTCAAGGACCTAGTGACCTGGGGGGAGATCGACGAGGCCACGTTGGTAAAGCTGCTCGAGAGGCGCGCGAGGCTTGTTGGCGACAGGGCCGTCACTGAGCAGTACCTCGTCAATAAGCTGAATGCGCGGGACTTCCCAACGCTCGCCAAGTCCCTCATCAACTACGAAATGGACCTGACCGACCTGCCCGGAGTGAAACCGTTCTTCAGGCTCTCCCCGCCTAAGAAGGGTTACGGCTTGAAGCTCGACCGTTCGAGAAAGGGCAAGGTCCGCATATCCGGCTACGTTGGCAAGGCGATAAACGAGTTCGCACTCCGAATGATATAGGGGCGGCAAACGAATCAAAGGCGCTCATCGCGCAGCGAATTCTCGCGCAACAACTGGAAGGTTTTTTAAGGTGTTACGTCCACTCACGAACGATGGGAAGATGATCCCGAGTGATGAGTGGGACGACTGGTTCAGGAGGAGGTACTCCCACTTTGACCAGTTCTGGAAGGACATATTCAAGGACATCGAGGAGATGGACAGGGCGCTCGAGAGGTTCTACTCCATCTCCCCTGAGGAATGGGACAAGTTGGGTCGCCCCCAGTACTACGGCTTCTCGATAAGCGTCGGCCCGGACGGCAAGCCCGTGATCAGGGAGTTCGGCAATGTCAAGAGGGCGGGCCTCGTCCCCAGCATCAGGGATGAGATCGAGCCCTTGACGGATGTGGTCGAGAAGGAGAAGGAGGTGACCGTGGTCGCTGAGGTGCCGGGCGTTGACAAGAAGGACATCACGTTGACTTGCGACGGAAAGAGGGTGAGGATCGAGGCGAAGTCCGGGCGCAGGAAGTACCTCAAGGAGCTGGATCTGCCGTCCGAGGTGGATCCGAGGTCGGGCAAGGCGGCCTACAAGAACGGCATACTCGAGGTAACGCTTACGAAGAGGACCCCCAGTCCACCGTCAGGCGAGCAAATCAGTGTGGAGTGACGGTCCAAGATGCCCCACGACCTCAGGAAGACCAGGAAGCTCAGAGGCCGTCGCACACACGGCTGGGGCAGGGTAGCCCAGCACAGGAGGTCGAGCAGGAAGGGAGGAAGGGGGATGGCTGGAGCGTCCGACCACAAGTTCATGTCTTACGTCGGAGTCATAGGCCCGGAGAAGGGTTTCAAGCCAAAGCCCTACAGAAGGCCCGCCAGGTCCGTGAACTTGTCCGAGCTGGAGCGTCTCGCGGGCGCCCCAGGGCCTTCGGGGCGGGGGAACCTCATCGAACTCTACTCGATGGGCATAGACAAGCTCCTGTCGGAGGGGGACGCGCCCAAGGGCGTCGAGATAGTGGTGTCCTCTTGGTCAAAGAGAGCTGAGGAGAAGGTGAAGGCAGCTGGGGGGTCGATCAGGCAACCTTAGCCTTGGTGAGGATCGATGGTCAGGCTTCTTGAAGTCACAGCTTCTGTGGGCAAGGTCATACCGGAGATAGTCAAGCCCGTGAGAAAGCCCAGGCTGACCGAGCGACTGATCTGGACCGGTGTCGCGCTGCTAGTTTACTTGGTAATGGGGTACGTCGGCCTTTACGGCATACCCTCGCAGACCGCGGACCCTCTCACTCAGATGAGGGTCATAATCGGAGGTGCCAGGGGTTCGCTGGCCGAGCTGGGCATAGGCCCCATCGTCACGGGAGGGCTGATACTACAGGTATTGGTCGGCACCGGGTTCATCTCCTACGACCAGAGCTCCCCCCAGGACAGGGAGCTGTTCGCTGCTTCGAGCAAGACCTTCGCGCTCCTGTTCACACTGTTGACCGCGGCACTCTACGCCTTCGGTGGAACGTACGGAGAACTCGACCCTGCCGTGAGGGTGATCATCTTGAGCCAGCTCCTTTTCGCCGGCATCATAATCATGTTCTTGGATGAACTTCTCCAGAAGGGATGGGGGGTCGGGAGCGGGATAAGCCTATTCATCTTGGCAGGGGTCGCCCAGCAGGTCCTATGGGCCGTCCTCTCACCAGTCGGTCCAATGTCCGACGGAATGGTCCAAGGGGCCATTCTAGCGTTCATCCAAGCGGCCCTGGGGGGAAGCCTGACGCCTGAGATGCTTCTCGTGAGACAGCCAGATCCGAGCCTTCCGACTATCGGAGGGTTCGTCGTGACACTCGCTATCCTCGCGGTGGTCGTCTACCTCGAGAACGTCAGCATACAGGTCCCGATCTCATCTGCGAGGGCGAGGGGCTTCAGCGGGAATTACCCGATCAAACTGCTCTTCGTCTCGACATTGCCGATAATACTGGCGGCGGCCGTGTTCGCCAACATAACCTTGATCGCCACGTTCGTGCAGGGAAACCCTCAGGTGGCGTCGATCGGGTTCATGAACGTGACCTTGGGGGACGTAATCGGCAAGATCAACGCCACTTCCGGTAGGCCCATCAGTGGGCTCGTCTACTACACCAGCTCCCCTCGCAACCCTCAGGAGGCGGCCGAGGACCCGCTCAGAGCGGCGATCTACATGGTCGTCCTCGTGAGCTTCTGCGTCATCTTCTCAGTGGTCTGGGTATACACAGCTGGCATGGACGCGAGGTCAATAGCAACACAGCTGGTCGACGCCGGGGCCGTTGTCCCGGGATTCAGGGCGTCTCACAAGCCCCTTGAGTCCATAATCTCCGACTACCTGAGCGCTGTGACGATACTGGGCGGGGCCATAGTGGGCATCATGGCTGGCTTGGGAGACATACTCGGGGCTTTCGGCTCGGGGACTGGCTTGCTGCTCTCGGTCGGAATAGTGCATTCGTTGTACGAGAGCATTGCGAGGGAGCAGGTAGAGGAACTCTTCCCAAGGATAGGCAGGATGATCCCTGGCTTGACTTGAGCCTCACCTTTAAATCGAAAATGCTGGCACGCGAAGCATGGGACGCCTAGCGGTGGTCATTGGCACGCCGGGTGTCGGCAAGACCACCGTTCTCAACCATTTCCTGCAGCTGTGCAAGAAGAGGGGGACGAAGGCGGAGGTACTGACCATCGGCACTCTCATGTTCGAGGAGGCTGTATCCAGGGGGCTGGTGAAGCACAGGGATGAGCTCAGGAAGCTTACGATGCGAAGACAAAGGGAGCTAAGGGAGGCGTGCGTGCCCAAGATAATCAAGGCGAAAAAGGAGAACGACGTGACGATACTCGACACTCACTTTATGGTGAGATCCCGAGGAGGCTACCTCACGGCCCTTCCACGCGAGTTCCTAGAGAGCGTGTCGCCTGAGCTGTTCGGGGTTATCGAGGCCTCGGTGGGCGAGATAGTGCGCAGGAGGAGCAAGGACGCCAAGAGGATGAGGGACACGGTGGATCCCTTAGAGGTCAAGTTGGAGCAAGACCTGACCAGGGGAGGGGCGTTCGTGCTCGCCTCGCTGTTCAGCGCTAACGTGATCAGGGTTGTGAACAGGAGGAATCAGGCGGCTCAGGCCGCGGAGAAGCTTTATGTGTTCTTTGTAGAGGGCGAGTGACTCAATGGACTTTGTGAGCTCGCTCCTCTTGGTCACGTTCTTGGCGCTCGTCAACGCAATCGGCAACACGCTGGTGTCGGCCAAGATATACAGGCCCGAGAACCTGAGGAAGCTGCAAGAGGAGGTCAAGGAGTACAAGGAGCAGTTGGAGGCGGCCAAGAAGATCTCTGACGCGAAGCTAATGAAGAGCCTGGAGAAGAGGAAGATCTACATCGACACGCTTTCGAAGGAGGTCAGCCAGGCAACGCTCAAGCAGACCTTGGCCTCCCTGGCGATCACTCTCGTCACGTTCTACTCGATGATCTGGCTGCTTCCTCAGGGCACGGTCGTCGCAGTGGTCTCGACACACCTGTGGAACGTGCAAGAGGGCCTCATCAAGCTGGACTACGTCCTTTGGTTCATGCTCTCGACGATCTTCTTCTCGACAGCGACGAGGAAGGCCATGGGAATCACCTGAGTGACTTTCAATGCGCCTGACTCGGCCCGACGGTCCGGTCATAACGGTCGGAGGTCTCCACGGTGTTGGAAAGTCAACGCACGCAAAGGCCCTCGCCGAAGGCCTAGGGCTGAGGTACGTCTCCACCGGTCTACTCTTCAGAGAGGTGGCAGCGGAAAGGGGAACGACCCTCATCGGGCTCACCGAACTCTCAGCGAGGGACAGCTCAATAGACAAGGAGATAGATGACCGTAGCAAGCGACTCCTAGTCGAGGGCAAAGTGGTCTTCGATAGCATGCTGGCCCCGTACCTTTCCAAGGGGATCGAGGCGTTCAGGATCTGCCTGTGTGCGCCCATGGGCGTGAGGATGAGGCGAATCGCTGAGAGAGACGACATGGAGGAGGAGTTGGCCTGGAGCGAGACGCTACTGAGGGAGAAGACCGAGCTCGAGAGGTTCAAGAAGTACTACGACATCGACATAATGGACTCGTCGATCTACCACTTGGTGCTGGACACGTCACTTCTCCCGATTGAGGACAACGTTAAAATCCTCTGCAGCGCAGCGACCACCTACATGAGGAGGATCTGGCCGGATTGGCCGTGCTGTCAGTAGGTAGGATATGTGTCAAGACTAGGGGCAGGGAGGCGGGCAGCAAGTGCGTCATAGTGAACGTCATTGACAGGAGTTTCGTCGAGGTCACGGGCCCAAAGGATTTGACGGGCGTCAAGAGGAGGAAGGTCAACGTCAGCCACCTAACACCCCTAGACAAAGCTCTCAAGATCCGGAAGGGCACCTCCGACAAGGTGGTCCTCAGCGCGCTGAGGAGGTCAAGGCTGGTCCCGTTCATGAGTGGGGAGAAAGTTGGCAAACGAAAGGGGGTGGCGAAGGCCGAGGAAGCTGATAGTCCGTGAGGAGTCCGAGACCTCTTGGGAGTACGGCTGCAACCCGCGCTCTAGGCCCGTCGACCTCCTGATGAACTCCGCTTCTGTCGTGTTGGACAAGCAGCTAGGTCCGACGAGCCACGACGTCGTCGCCACCTTCAAGGGGCTCACCAAGATCGGAAGGGCCGGTCACACTGGGACCCTAGTGACCTGATCGGGGAAATCCCCAGACGACCGGAGTTCTGATCGTCCTCACGGGCAACGCCACCAACATAATGTCGTACATGCACAGCCACGCCAAGGAGTACGTCGGCGTCAGCGAGTTCCACGGTCCCGTGAGCGAGACTAGGATCAGGAAGGCGACGAAGGAGTTCATCGGCGAGATTTACCAGAGGCCTCCCGTCAGGTCGGCGGTCAGCAGGAGGCTCAGGACCAGGGAGGTGTTCTACTTCGACCTGATCGAGATGAGGGGCAGGAGGATGCTGTTCAAGATAGGGACCGAGTCAGGCACATACGTCAGGAAGATCGTGCACGACCTCGGCCTGCTGGTCGGCACAGGCGCGCACATGGCCGCGCTTAGGAGGACGATGGACGGGCCCTTCGTCGAACGCGAGGCCCACTCGCTTTGGGACGTCGCAGGTGCCCTGGAGATCTACCGCAGGAGGCTCGACGACTACTGGCTGAGGAGCGTCTTCCTGCCCGTCGAGGTGTGCGTCTCCACATTCCCGTCCATCTACGTCAAGGACAGCGCGGTCGCCTCTTTGTGTCACGGTGCGGGCTTAGCGGTCGGCGGCATCTCCTCGTTCGAGGCACCCATAGCGGCGGGGGACGTTGTTGCGATCAAGACGCTGAAGGGAGAACTCGTTGCCATGGGCAAGACCGTCAAGGACGATTCCTCAATGATGAGGGACAAGTCCGGGATCGCGGCGAACGTGGGGAGGGTAGTGATGGATAGAGGCCTCTATCCCAAGATGTGGAGATGAAGCCGGAACTCTTATTATCGCGTCGACCCAATTATCAGTTCAGCGCCCGGGTACCCAAGCACGGCTACGGGGCAAAGATGGCCTATGCCTGGAGCCGACTCGGACAGCTTGTGGGCCTTCGGGCCCGCGTGAGTTCAAGGGAGGAAACTCTGAGAGTCTCACCCCGGGCGCCTCGTCTCGCGCGCAAGTGCGATCTTTTTTCTCGCGATTCGAGTTGTCGAGCGTAATCGAGGCCGCATTTCGGGGGGCCAGATCTTGGTGCGCGATTTTCGAGCGAGTTAAGTATTAATAGCGGGTAGCCGAAGTTGCACGAGCCTATGCCAGAAGAGGAAGAACTGAGGGCGATAGTCAGAATAGCCGGGGCTGATTGTCTTGGCGAGCAGAAGCTGAGCTTCGGCTTGTGCAAGATAAGGGGCGTCAGCTTCGGCTTTGCGAACGCCCTCGTGAAGGCCTCGGGACTATCGCCCGAGACGAAGGTGGGTGAACTCTCCGATGACGATGTTCGGAAGATAGAGGGCGTGTTGCGAGATCCCCAAGGTCACGGCATCCCCGCTTGGTTGGTCAACCGAAGGAGCGATCCGGTCACGGGCTTGAACGCTCAGCTCGTGGGTTCCGACATCGATATGGCCGTCAGATCAGACCTCGAGAGGATGAGGAGGACCGGCTCTTGGAAGGGGATCAGGCACTCGCTGGGGCTCAAGGTCAGAGGACAGAGGACTAGGACGACGGGCAGGACTGGGAAGACGATCGGCGTGACCAAGAAGTCCCTCGCTGAGAAGATGAGGGCCGCTGAGCAGGGGAAGAAGTAGGGGAACTGGCTTGGGAGACCCCAGGAGGATCAGGAGTTCGGTCGTCAGGCCAAAGCAACCCTGGTCGAGTGAGAGGCTTCGCGAGGAGCTGGTGCTCATGGGACAGTTCGGCTTGCGCTCAAAGAGAGAGCTCTACTCCGCCGAGTCCTTCCTCCGCAAAATGAGGAGGGTAGCCAGATCCTACCTCGCTCTCCCGGCTGAGGAGAGGGCTTCTCGCGAGAGGGAACTCATATCTAGGCTTCATCGCTTGGGCTTGGTGGAGGAAAGGGCAACGCTTGAGTCGGTTCTCTCCTTGGACCTCAGCTCGATCCTGTCCAGGAGGCTTCAGTCCATAGTCCAGGCAAGGGGCTTGGCGAAGTCGCTCCACGAGGCCAGACAGTTGGTCACCCACGGCAAGATTGCGATCGATGATGCCGTGGTCAGGACTCCAGGGAAGATGGTCACCAGGGAAGAGGAGCAGCGCGTGGCGCTGGCCAGCTGAACCTACATCCTACGGCCCCTTCTGCCACCAGGCCTTCTGGTCCCATCGGTCGGGATCGGGGTCACGTCCTCTATTCTGCCTATCGCGAACCCGGACCTGGCGAGCGCTCTGATCGCTGATTGCGCACCTTGACCGGGCGTCTTGGGCCCGTGGCCTCCCACTCCCCTCACTAGAATGTGCAGGTGAGTTATCCTCTTACTCCTCAGCTGGTCGGCCACTGCGAAGGCTGAGCTCATAGCCGCATATTGACTTGGCTTCAGCCTGTCCGCTTTAACGTGCCTGCCGCCGCTTGAGAACGCGAGAGTTTGGGCTCCCGACAGGTCAGTCGCGTGCACGATGGTGTTGTTAAAGCTGGAGTATATGTGGACTACCGCCCACCTCTCTTCCTTCTCGCCCATCGTTCAAGCAGATCGAGGAGAGTCTCTAATAAAGACATCGCCCCAAGATCTGAGCTAACGTTTATAACAACTTGAACCCGATGCATCGTTTCGATGGGATTATCCATAATCTCAAGCACGAATAGTGAGTTCAGGTTCAAGTGGAGTGAGACGAGCCCATCGCTCGCCAATTGCTTGAGAAGGGTCATCCTCACCGAGGTCCCAACCCTCGCAGTTGAGGATGTGGTTTTCATTGAGAACGAGAGCCCGATGAGCGACGAGCACATAGCTCACGTGCTCGCGATGATCCCGCTCGTAACCCCCCCGGGCAGGTACGTCTTCCCCGAGGACTGCGACAAGAAGCGCGATGACCAGAGGTGCAGGGCCACGCTCACCCTCGACCTTCAGGCAAAGGACGAGCCTCTCGAGGTCACCTCCGGACACCTAGTCAGCGACGACGCCGATGTGAAACCCGTCACGCCGAGCATAACGATCACCAAGCTGGCGCCGGGGAAGAAGCTGAAGCTCGAGGCGTACGCGGTCGCTGGCGTCGGGCGGAAGCACGCGAAGTTCCAGCCAGTCTCCACGGTCTACTACAAGTTCCAGCCGGTCGTCGAAATCGACCTGAAGAGGTGCGACGCCTGCGCCAAGTGCGTCGAGGCATGTCCCAAGGGCGTACTCAAGGTCGAGAAGGGACAGTTGGCCGTGGTCGATCTTGAGGAGTGCGATCAATGCGCCGAATGCGTCAAGATATGTCCCAATGATCCTCCCTCGATCCAGGCCTCGGAGCGACTCGATGTAGTGCTCTTCACAGTCGAATCGACCGGCACAATCCCCCCCCAGCGGATAGTGACCGAAGCGCTGGAAATCATGGAAGAAAGGTTCAATAGGGTCAAGTCGGAGGTCGAGGAGGCGGATTGACAATTGCCTAGATCGCGCATGTCTCGCAAGAGGAGACAACTTGGCGTCAAGCTTGAGAAGACCCGAAAGAAGGCCAAGGTCTGGGGCGTCCTCTCGAAGATGGTCCAGCGGCCGAGAAGGAGTCTGCCCTCCATCAACCTGGCCAGGCTCAGCAGGATCACTTCAAGGGGCGAGATCGTCGCGATCCCAGGCAAGGTCTTGGGAGGGGGAAAGCTGGATCACCCGCTCACAGTGGCGGCCCTTCACTTCTCCTTGAGCGCAGCCAAGGCCATAGAGGGCGCAGGCGGAAAGGTCCTCAGCCTCAGCGAACTTGCCGAACAGAGGCCCGACGGAAGGGAGATGAGGGTGATTGTCTGAGGGTTTCGAGGTCATCGTGGACGCTCAGGGGCAGATAGCCGGAAGGCTGTCCAGTTTGGTCGCAAAGATGCTCCTGAGGGGAAAGAGGGTCGTGGTCGTGAACGCGGAGAAGGCTGTGATCTCCGGCAGGAGGAAGACCGTACTCGGAGAAGTCCAGGATTTCCTGCGCATTGACAGCGCTGTGAACCCGAAGTACACGCCCAAGCACTACATCAGGCCGGACAAGTTCCTGAGGAGCATGATACGCGGCATGTTGCCCCGCAAGAAGGCGAAAGGCGCTGAAGCGCTGAAGAGGCTGAGGGTTCACGTTGGCAGGCCCGGAGGCCTGGAGGGGGAGCCCATCACACTGAAGGACACGAGCGCCACTAGGCTGAGCCACAAGTACACGACCCTCCAGGAAGTGTTCGCGAGGTTCGGCGGAGGAAGGTGATCTGAAGCAGTTGCCTCCCGCCAGGAAGCTTCCTTTGGTGGTCTCGGCCAGGATCAGGACAGCTTCAGCCAGGGCCACGTTCAAGCCAGGCAAGGGTGTCGTCAAGGTGAACTCGGTTCCAATCGAACACTGGGGGAACGACGTGCAGAAGGATCTCTCAAGCCTGCCGGTGAGACTGGTCTCGGACAGGTTCAAAGAAGTCGACGTGCACGTCAATGTGAGGGGAGGGGGCTGGGTCGCCCAGGCCAGAGCAGTCATGGTGGCCCTTGCGAACGGCATCGTCAAGTGGACGAGGTCGGCCACCGTGAGGAAGACCCTCATATCATACGACCAGCACATGCTCTCCGGAGACCCAAGGGCCAAGGAGCCCAAGAAGTTCGGGGGGCCGGGGGCCAGGTCCAAGTTCCAGAAGAGCTACAGGTGATTCGAATGATAATCCCGGTCAGGTGTTTCACTTGCGGCAAGTTGATCGGGGACAAGTACAAGGAGTTCTTGGTCAGGACGAAGGAGAAGGGCGAGGACCCAGAACAGGTCTTGGATTCGATGGACATCAAGAGGATATGCTGCAGGAGGATGATGGTGTCCGCGTTCGAATACGTGGACGAAGTCTTAGCTTACTCTGAGGGGGTGAAGAGATGAGTTGGCGGAATTCTCAGTGAGCAGTAGCAAGGGGTACTTGGTCCCGCCCAGCGACTACGTCAACGCCGGAGTCCACATAGGCACGAAGGTGGCCACCAAGGAGATGAAGGAGTTCGTGAAGCTCCAAGCTGCTGACGGCCTGAACCTGATCGATGTAGACAAGCTGGACCTCAGGCTCAGGATAGCGGCGAAGGCACTCGCAAGGCAGAGTGAGCCCTCGAAGGGCGTGATCGTGTCGAGCAAGGAGTACGGCGCCAAGCCCGTGGAGAAGTTCGTGGGTTACACTGGGTTCAAGGCGGTTGTGAGGAGGTTCCCGCCCGGCATGTTCTCGAACCCAAGGGTCAAGTACCACTGGCCGGCCACAATGTTATTCGTAGCTGACCCAAAGGTGGACGAGAAGGCGATAGTTGAGGCCTCGCTCGTGAGGCTGCCGGTCATCGCCCTCTGCGACACGGACAACTCCTGCTCAGACGTCGACCTCATCATTCCAGCGAACAACAAGGGCAGGAAATCGCTCGCCCTCATATTCTGGATACTAGCTAGAGAGGTCTGCAGGATAAGGGGCACGATCCCCCCGAACGGGGATCTTCCGGAACAGCCTTCCGCCTTCGAGTACCCAGTGGAGGAGGCGGAGGTTGAGGGGTAGCGGAACCAGGGAATCAGTACTAGCGGGCAGCTGGTACGCTGCATCCAAGGAGGAACTCACGGGCCAGATCGAGGCCCTGTTCAAAGGACGGCTGGGCCCGGGCAGAATTCCCGAGTTGGGTCGCTATGACGAAAGCTTGGTCGGGGTAATCTCACCCCACGCTGGCTATGTATACTCGGGCCAAGCAGCCGCTCACGCGTACTCAGAGGTCTCGCTTCACGGCCCGAGGGACGTCGTAGTCCTACTGGGGCCCAACCACCACGGGACAGGGTCGAGCATCTCGGCCTCAACCTCGAAGAAGTGGCAGACACCGTTGGGGGAGGTGGACGTGGACCTGGACTTGGCCAAGGAGATCGCGACCAGCTCAGGGTTGGTCGACTTCGACGAGACCGCTCATAGGTCTGAACACTCCTTGGAGATACAGTTGCCCTTCCTCCAGTACGTCTTCAGGGATCACCCGTTCAAGGTCGTGCCAATATCGCTGTGGATGTCGGACCTAAGCACGGCGAGGGAACTCGGCTCGTCGATAGCGAATGCCCTCTCAGGTCGAAGGGCGCTGGTCGTAACCTCAACCGACATGACCCATTACATGCCCGCCGACATCGCCTCAAAGAGGGACAGGAGGACATTGGATTTGATCCTGAAGCTCGACGAGGAAGGGACTTGGACGACGGCCAACGAGCTTGAGTCGCTCTGCGGGCTGGGCCCAGTGCTGTCTTGCATGGTCGCGTCGAAGGCCTTGGGCGCGACGGAGGGCAGGTTGCTCTCGTATTACAACAGCGGAGACGTGACCGGAGACAACTCCGCAGTGGTCGGCTACGCGGCTGTGGCGTTCAAGAGGACGCCGTCCTGATGCGGCGACAACGGATCGCCTGCTCCGGCGAATCTCACAACCTTGAACCATTAAATATGTTGGCGCGCCGTCCAGCTTCTTCAGCACATCGGTGAGTTAGATGACAGAGAGGTCCTTCTCCGCTGAGGCACCCACCAAGATCATACTGTCTGGAGAGCACTCAGTTGTCCACGGCTACCCCGCGCTGGTGTTGGCCGTCGAGCCAAAGGTCAAGTCCAACGTGCGCCCCGTGGAAGAAGGCATAGCGGTCCTCTCCTCCCGCTTGGGGCAGGCGAAGTTCGACACGAGGTCGGGGAAGCTCGAGGGCGACAAGAGGCTCGTGCCCGCGGTCGAGGTATTGAGGCACGTCCGTGATGTCTGCGGCTCCGATTCAGGCCTCGAAGCCGAGACGTCGAGCGAGGCTCCCCTAGCCTCGGGGATGGGCTCCTCTGCCTCCGCCTTCGTCTCAATGGCCTTGGCGGCGTTCCGCGCGCTCGGTGTGAACCCGACTAGGGACCAACTGGTCGATGCTGCGATGGTCGGGGAGAAGATCGTGCACAGCAGGCCCAGCGGCGTTGACGTCGAGATAGCGGTCTCGGGCGGCGCGATACGCTACGTCAAGGGCCAGGGATCAAGCTCGGTGAAGATGCGCGCGGACATACCCCTCTTGGTCGTAAACACCGAGACGGAAAGGAGAACAGGGGACATGGTGGAGAGGTTCAGGTCAAGACTAGAGTCAGGTGGAGACGAGATGAAGAGGTCACTTGAGACGATCGGGGCTTTGACCGATCAGATCGAGCGGGCCCTTCTCGAAGGGGACATGGCTCTAGTCGGGCGACTCATGACAGCCAATCATGTCTTCCTCTCAAGCTTCGGAGTCTCCACCCCCCTCTTGGACAGAATCGTGGCTGAGTGCGTCATGGCCGGCGCACTGGGCGCGAAACTGACCGGAGCGGGAGGCGGCGGCTCAGCAATAGCACTCGTGGGGCCCGAAGCAATCGAGGGCGTCAGGCTCAGGATGAACGAGATCGGCCTTAAGTCGTTCCGAGCCAAGCCGTGCGCGGAAGGGGCTAGGGCGTGGTGAACATGGGGCCGATAGTGCTGAAGATGGGAGGGAGCGTCGTCACCGACAAGATGGTCCCGTTCAAGGTGAGGGACGACGTGATCTCCAGGATGGCGAGCGAACTCTCGCAGGCTGGCAGGTCCGACCTCGTGATCGTCCACGGCGGCGGATCCATCGGTCACTACTTGGCGAGGAAGTTGAACCTGCTTGGCGGCGAGGAGCGCAAGCCACTGGCCGCGTCATACGTTCTGCTGGAGATGGACAAGCTCTCCGCGAGAATAGCGTCGCACTTGGTCGAGAAGGCAATCCCCGCCGTCACTCTTCCCACGCACGCCGTTTCCACCCTTGACGGTGACGACGACTTCAAGGTTGACGACTCCATTGTGAGACTCGCACTGGACCTCGGCTTCTCTCCACTGCTAAAGGGGGATGTCATCTTGGACCGGAAGGGGAAGTTCAGCATAGTCTCCGGCGACCTCTTGGCCTCAAGGCTCGCGCTGTCACTTGGAGCTGAGAAGCTCGTGTTCTGCATGGACCAGGACGGGATAATCGGCACGGACGGGAAGCTCCTGCCGAGCGTGAGGCTGAGCGAGCCTTACGAGCACTTCCTCTGGCCGACCGACGAGGAAAGGCCCGACGTGACCGGAGGGCTCAGGACCAAGCTCACGAATCTTGAGGACGTCGTCAAGGCTAACACACCGGTCATTTTCCTCTGCCCCTTCAGGGCCGGAAGGCTGTTGAACGCGCTCACGGGGAAACAATTTAGGGGCACGGAGGTCATCTGGTAGCATGTCAGAGAACCCCACGAGGAGGAGGAAGGCAAACCACGTGAGGATAGCTGTGAATCCCGGCTCGAAGGTTGAATCCTCAGACACCCTTTTCGGCCAAGTTCACTTGATCCACGATCCCCTCCCCGATCTGGACCTGGACGATGTCGACCTCAGCACGTCTTTCGTGGGAAGGCAGGTCTCCATGCCCCTCATCATCTCATGCATGACCGGCGGGTTTGAGGGGGCGCTTGAGATAAACAGGGAGCTCGCGCTGGCCGCCCAATCCGAGCGCATTCCGATAGGCTTGGGAAGCGTCAGGGCCGGGCTCGAGGACCAAGGCCTTAGGCCGACGTTCTCAATCGTAAGGGAGACCGCGACCTCGGTGCCCGTCATATCCAACATCGGGGCGCAACAGCTGCTCGACGGAGGCTTGGACACTGCCAGAAAGGCGGTTGGGATGGTGAGAGGTGATGCGCTGGCCATCCACTTCAACAAGCTGCAGGAGGCGGTCATGCCCGAGGGCGAGACCAAGATGCATGGCGTCAAGTCCGTTGTGAGGCAGGTCGTCAAGGCCTTGGGCGTGCCCTGCATTGCCAAGGAGACAGGCGCGGGCATCTCAGTTGAGGCAGCCAAGTCATTGAAGGGCATGGGGTTCAAGATCGTAGATGTGGCCGGAGCTGGAGGGACCAGCTTCGCCTCGGTCGAGGCCAAGAGGGCGCTAGAGTTCGGCGACGATGAGGGCGGCTCGGTGGGGCAGCTCTTCTCGGACTGGGGAATACCGACGGCTGCTAGCGTGATGGAAGTGGCCTCCGTGAGAGGCTTGAAGGTGATCGCCTCGGGTGGAGTGCGCAGCGGGCTGGACGCTGCGAAGGCAATAGCCTTGGGCGCGGACTACGTGGCCGTGGCCAAGCCGATCTTGGTAGCCGTCGTGAGGGGAGGCTCAGCGGCCGCGAGGAGATGGGTCAGGAGGTTCGCCAAGGAGATGAGGGTCGCGATGTTCTTGGCCGGAGCCGACGACCTCAATGCGCTCAGGTCGACACCTTTGGTCGTGACGGGCGACCTGCGCGGCTGGGCCGAGTCAAGGGGTTTGGACCTGAAGAGGTACTCAAGGCGATAATGGGAAGCGCGGAGATCGAGGAACTCATCAAGCACCTAGCACTTGAGAACGCGTGCCGGTTCGGGGGGAAGACCTCCCCTGGAGTGGTCGCGGGTCACCTCATCGCCAGAAGGCCTGACATCGCGTCCACGATCAAGGAACTCATGCCGATGATATCCAGCGTCTGCGACAGGGTCAACTCAATGAAGCTCGAGGACATCCGGCGAGAAGTCCAGAGGCTCGGCGCAGCCCCCCCGGTCATGACTCGGAGAGGGCCACCTCCCGAGCTCGAACTCCCCCTGAATCCACAGATCCCCGGGCACGTGCTCAGGTTTGCGCCCAACCCGGACGGCCCGCTCACGCTCGGGAACGCGAGGCCGGCGCTTCTCTGTGACTACTTCGCCAAGAGGTACGGGGGCAAGTTCATCCTGAGGTTCGAGGACACTTCACCTTCAGTCAAGCCTCCGCTGCTCGAAGCCTACGGTTGGGTCATCGAAGACTTGAGTTGGCTCGACATCAGCGTGAACGAGGTCTACTATCAGTCCGACAGGCTCGAACTCTACTACTCAAGGGCGAGTCAGCTGTTCGAGGTCGAAGGCGCGTACGTCTGCCTGTGCAGTCCAGAGAAGTTCAGGACGTACGTCAAGGAGCAACGACCATGTCCACACAGGGGACAGTCGCCGGAGCGGAACCTTGAGCTCTGGCGGGGAATGCTGTCGGGCAAGTTCAAGGCTGGCGAGGCTGTGGTCAGGGTGAAGACCGACCTCTCTCACCCCAATCCTGCCGTCAGGGACTGGCCAGCCCTGCGCGTAGATGAGGCCCCTCATCCGAGGGTCGGGTCCGGATACAGGGTCTGGCCCCTCTATAATTGGTCGGCAGCAGTGGATGACCATGAGATGGGGGTCACCCACATAATCAGGGCAAAGGAGCACCTGACGAACGAGATAAGGCAGTCGTATGCGTTCAACCACTTTGGCTGGAAGATCCCGACAGCCGTCACGATAGGCAGGGTGAAGCTCGAGGGTTCAGTGCTGAGCAAGTCCAAGATCATGGCTGGGCTGCGCGAGGGGACCTACTCGGGAATGGCCGACCCCAGGGTGGGCACGTTGAAGTCCTTGCGCCGCAGGGGGATTCTCCCGGAGGTCATCAGGGAGGCGATACTTGACATGGGCATCAAGCCCATAGAGGCAACGATAAAGTGGGACAACCTCTGCGCGTCGAACAGGGCCAAGGTCGACAGGACCACCAAGAGGTTCTTCTTCGTGCCCTCTCCCTCGCTCCTTATCGTCAAGGGAACGCTTCACGCAGAGTCCGTTACCTTGCCCAATCACCCGGACAACAAGGAACTCGGCGAGCGCAAGCTCGCGCTGCACCCCACTCAGAATGAGTTGCGCCTCCTCATCCCCTCGGCTGACCTCTCAAGCGCTTCCGAGGATCAAGTCATTAGGCTCATGGGCCTGTCCAACGTCAGACTCACTCACGTGGACAGATCCAAGGCCGTTGCCGAATACCTCAGCAGCGC